>Ga0310786_10006188_pt1 | contig 16012 bp, 10 predicted proteins | sample AusTroGonzalo_MG_FD_203881 | JGI IMG/M metagenome (GOLD analysis project Ga0310786, IMG submission 203881) | Bovine rumen microbial communities from tropical cattle in Woodstock, Queensland, Australia - Gonzalo_03 (v2) (version 2) | ecosystem: Host-associated > Mammals > Digestive system >... | reverse complement strand
AAAGTATCCACCAGGCCGATGTTGATGGCATCGGCACCCGTCCAAACGCGTCCGCGGGCAATCCGGTGCACCTCGTCGTAGGTCATGTGTCGTCCCTCAGCCACGCGGCCAACGAAGACCTTATAGAAATCTTCGACATTCTTGGTCATCATGGCCATCGCGGCGGGCGACAGGGGGCGCATGACACTGAGACCGGCAGCGTTGCGGTTGGTGCAGACGGTGTCGGTATTGAGGCCCAGTTTCTGATGCATCAGCTTTCCGAAGTTGGGGATGGTGCCGAAGACACCAATAGAGCCGGTGATGGTGGTGGGCTGTGCCACGATGACATCGGCCATGCAGCTCATCTCATAGCCCGCACTGGCGGCCAGGTCGCCCATGCTGACAATGACGGGCTTCTTCTCGCGGGCGGCAATGACCGCGTGGGTCATACTTTCACTGGCGGTAGCCTGACCACCCGGCGAGTTGACTCGCAGCACGATAGCCTTCACATCGTCGTCTTCGACGGCCTGCTTCAGAGCCTTGACAATATCGTCACCATAGACGCCTTCACTGAAGCCTTTAGCCGTGCCGTCCATCACATTGCCCTGTGCATAGATGACGGCGACGGCATCCTTGGCCTTGTTGGGGAGTTTTTTCACGTTGGCGGCGTATTTCTCGAGCGGAAGCAGCTGCTTTCCGTCGTATTCCTCCTTCAACATGTGACGCACATCCTCCTCGAAGCAGAGGGTGTCGACCAGACGATGGGCATAGGCGCCATCGGCCATATAGCCACTGAGGTCATCGGCAATACGGTTAAGCTCCTCTATCTTGATGTCACGACTGGCCGAGATATTCTCGATGACATTGCGCCAGATACTGGCAATATACGCACGAATCTGCTCGCGGTTGGCGTCGCTCATGTGATTGAGGGTGTACACCTCGCCGGCACTCTTGTAGGCACAACTCTCGGGACGGATAAGCTGCATTTCCACACCCAGTTTGTCGAGCAAGTCCTTGTAGTACATCACCTCGCCGCCCATGCCACGGAAATCAATCATTCCGCTAGGATGCAGACAGATACAGTCTGCCAGCGAAGCGACGTAGTATCCTCCCTGGGAATAGCCTGTAGCATAGGCCACAATGGGCTTGTCGGCGCCGACCACCTTGGCCAAAGCGTTGCGCAACTCTGTCAACGAAGCCCAGCTGATACCGGGAGTGCCTTCATTCTTCAACAGGATACCCACCACCTTGTCGTCTTTGGCGGCAGCGTGAATTGCGTTCACGGCATCCACAAGGCCGATGGTCTTGTCTGTGCTGAACGAGGCCTGCAGTCCGTTGGCAGTGCGGTCACCGCTAATCTTGCCCAGGTCGACGACAAGGAAGGTGTCGTTCTTCACCAGGGTGACGCTCTCCGTGTCCATCGAACTGAGGGAGGCCACCATGGCAATCATCATAATAAATGTAATCAGGCCACTGACGGCCGACACAATCACCACGCCCACAGCCGAAGCCAGCATGGTCATTCCGAAACTCAACGGTTTACGTTCCATTTTATTCTATTCCTTTTAATGTTAGACTGATTCTGTGGCGCCGAAGGTCGACGTCAAGCACTTTCACCTTGAGGTGCTGATGCAGATGGACCACCTCGGAGGGGTCGTTGACACGGCGGTTGGCCATCTGGCTGACGTGCACGAGGCCGTCCTGGTGCACTCCGATGTCCACGAAGGCGCCGAAGGCGGTAATATTGGTCACGATGCCCGGCAGCACCATACCGGCCTGCACGTCCTCGATGCGGGTGACATTCTTGTCGAACTCGAACACCTCGAACTTGGCACGGGGGTCCAAGCCCGGCTTCTCCAATTCCTTCATAATATCCTGCAAAGTAGGCAGGCCGCAGTCTTCGCTGACAAAATCAGCGAGCACTATGCGGGAGCGCAACTCCTTGTCCTTCATCAAAGACTGCACGTCACTCCCCACCGAGGCGGCCATCTTCTCCACCAACGCATACCGTTCAGGATGCACGGCACTTCTATCCAACGGATTCGCGCTCTCGCGCACACGCAGGAAGCCTGCGCACTGTTCGAAGGCCTTGTCGCCGAGCCCTTTCACGTCGTGCAACGCCTCACGCGAAGCGAATGCGCCGTTCTTGTTCCTGTGCGCCACAATCTTGTCGGCCAAAGCAGGGCCTATGCCGCTGACGTAACTGAGCAGCTCGCGACTGGCGGTATTGAGTTCCACACCCACCGAGTTCACGCACGACACCACGGTGTCGCCCAGACTCTCGGCCAGCATCTTCTGATCCACATCATGCTGGTACTGCCCCACCCCGATGCTCTTGGGGTCTATCTTGACGAGCTCGCTGAGGGGGTCCATCAAACGGCGCCCGATACTCACGGCACCACGGACGGTGACATCGTAGTCGGGGAATTCCTTTCTGGCCACCTCGCTGGCACTGTAGACACTGGCGCCTGCCTCGCTGACGCTGACAACTATGGGGGTTCTCGAGACTTCGCGACCGATGTCTTGATGTCTTGATGTCTTCAAGGGCCGGAAGCGGCACTTGGTCACCACCTCCTCGGTCTCACGGCCTGCGGTGCCGTTGCCGATGGCAATGGCCTCAATCTGGAACGCCTCGACCAGCGCCTCCAGCTTGGCCACCGCAGCACGCTCTTCGCGCACCGAGGTGAAGGGGTAGATGGTTTCGTTATGCAGCAACTGTCCCTGTGCATCGAGACAGACCACCTTGCAACCCGTGCGGAAACCCGGGTCAATGGCCAGCGTGCGCTTCTGCCCCAGGGGGGCGGCCAGCAGCAGTTGCCGCAGGTTCTCGGCAAAGACGCGGATGGCCTCCTTGTCGGCTTTCTCCTTTAAGATGTTGCGGAACTCGGTCTCTATCGATGGCCCGACGAGCCGCTTGTAGCCGTCGGCGACAGCCAGGTCGTATTGCTCGCCAGCCTTGCCTTGCGGACGTTGCCGCGAAGTCAGAGCCTCGACACACTCGTCATCTTTCTCCGGCTTCACATGCACTTTGAGCACACCGGCATCCTCGCCACGGAAGAGGGCCAGGATGCGGTGCGAGGGAGCCTTGGAGGCTGGCTCTTTCCAGTCGAGCCAACTCTCGAACTTCCCCACCCGCTCGTCGTTTTCGTCCACGCCGCGGGCCAGTCCGGAGGAAAGCATCGCCTTGCGGCGGAAGATATTGCGCACACGGTTGCGGCTGGCGGCGTCCTCGCTCACGCGCTCGGCGATGATGTCGCGGGCGCCAGCCAATGCTTCGTCGTCCCAATCGCCCCACCGGCCATGCATGATGGCATCGGCCACGGGCTCGTAGCCCTTCTCAATAGCGATGGTGGCGCGGGTGCGACGCTTGGGTCGGTAAGGAAGATAGAGGTCCTCGAGGTCGGTGAGCGTTTCGGCTGACTGAATCTGCTGCCGCAGTTCGTCGGTCATCTTCCCCTGCTCCTCGATGCTGACAAGGATAGACTCGCGGCGCTTGTCCAGTTCCTTAAGCTTTATCAGCAAGTCGCGGATGGCGGCAATCTGCACCTCGTTGAGCGAGCCCGTCACCTCCTTACGGTAGCGTGCAATGAAAGGCACCGTGGCGCCTTGTTCCAAAAGCTCCACGGTGCGTTCCACTTGGCGCACCCCTAGTTCAAGGCGCGCCGCTATGACAGACGCATAGTTCATTCCTTCACAAACTTCTGCATGCCAATGCCGCTTTCGGTCAATACACGGACCAGGTACATGCCGGAGGCCATGCCGCTGACATCGAAGCTGCGTACGGCGCCATAGGTGGCCACGGTGCGGCCAGCCATGTCGAGCACCTCGACACGACTCACGTTCTCACTGCTTTCGATGTTGACACGGTCGACAGCGGGATTGGGATAGAGGCCAAACTGGACCTGTGCAGCGACATCGTCGATGCCATAGGTGCCGGTACCGTCATTGGTGACGAAGAGGTAAGCCGTCGACTCCTTGGTGAAGCCACCGGGGCGGAAGAAGATTTCGCCTTCAGCGTTGCTCAGGCGGAAACCGGTCTCGTCGGAGGCCAAGGTCATACCGTCGGCATCCTTGACACGGAGCAGATAAAGACCCTTATGGGCGGGCGAGAAGTTGATGATAATATGACGGGCGGGCATCAGGTAGTTTTCACTGCGACGGGTATAGGGTCCGAAGATGAGCGGTTTCGTGCAGCCTTCAACATCAACCAGATGACCTGTGGTCTCGTTGCCGTAGTGGTCGATGGCCAGGTCGAGGGTGAAAGGACCGGCGGCGGCATAGATCTGGAAGAGACGCATCGAGAACATGTCAGTGGTATAGCTCTGCGGGGTGGCGGTGCCTTCAGCATCAATGACGGTATGACCCAACAGGCGGATATGTATCGAGTCCTGAATATTGTCAAGGTCTTCGATGGTGGTGGGCAGGTTAATCTCGGGCAGGGTGACCACCTTCTGGCCGTTGGGAGCCAGGGTGTCGGAAAGGCTCATCTGAACGCCGTTCACTTCCCACAGGAAGTCCGTGACACGCATGGAGGTGGGGTTCGAGAGGGTCAGTTTCGATTCGTAGGCAGTGCTGCAGTCGCTGGCAAGGGTGGCCTTGTAGTCGAGGATGCAAGGCTCGCCTACCCCCTGGATGGTCATCTCGGCCTGGGCAGCCGTCAGCACTTCCTGATGGGTCTCGGTGATAAAAGCCACCACATCGAGGTCGGCGAAGTCGCTAACCGACACGTCACCGATGGTATAGGGGATGGCATAGCGGTAGGTGCGCCTCACCAGCGTACCCTCGCCGATGGTGGTGATTTCCTCGCCCCACTGACCTGTCAGCAGGTCGCGCAACATGTGCATGTGGCGATAGTAGCCGTTCACCACATTCTCGGGATAGTAGTTCTGCGCACCGCTCTGCGAGCCAAAGACATTGTTCTGCAACAGAGCCACATTGAGGAAGTTGGACTGCACCTGCTGACCGGCGGTGTAATAGGCCTCCACCTGGACCGTCAGGACGCGGCTGCGGGCATCGATGGTGGCGCGGGCCGCCAGGTTGACGGGCGACGACATGCCCAGTATCATATTGGCACAAGTGGGCCAATTGGCACGATAGATGTCGGTGATACCACCAGAAAACACATGGCGGTTGACCGTACCAGCGGGATAGCCTTCAAGCCCCGTCTGGTCAGCCAAGGCAGCACCCCACTGGGTGGTGTAGCGTGCGGCATACGGACCCGTGTGGATGTTGATGGCCCAGGCATGACCCGGATGGGCAGCCATCACCTCATTGGCAATCCTATGTCCGTCAGGACAATACTGGCAGTTCACGCCTGTGTACTCCTCAATGAGGACATTACGGTTCGACGGCTCGGTAGAAACGAAGTCTTGCGCGGAAATTCCGGCGACGAGCAGCAACGCTGCAAATAATGATAATGATTTCTTCATGTTTATTGCGTTTAATAATAAGATAACAATCACTTTTTCAGCATACTGAACACATTTACATAGTCAATATGCTAACTGCAAATATACATTTTTCCCCGAACACATGACTATAAAATTATTTTTTTAACATTATTCCAGCCCCTTGGGGAAACGGACCGACCACTTACCAACGCCTTACCATCGACTTACCAACGCCTTACCAACACCTACCACGGTGGTAGTAGGTAGGCTTATAGCATACTGATTGCTAGGCATATATAAATTGCTATTATTTTATGAAAAATTTTAAGCATTTGCACAATAAAACCGGGCTGCTTACGTTATGGAAAATATAATATTATATATAAATGAAACGCACACTGACTATTGCAATCCTGCTCCTGGCCGCGACAAGCGGTTTTTCGCAGCAGGTGGCGTCGCGCGCCAAGGCGATGCGCATGATGAACTTCAGCCGTCCGGAATACCTGATTAAAGACCTCAAGGTTTATACGGACACCATGACCGTCTACTCACTCGACAGCCGCATCATCTACCCCTTCGGCGAGTGGAGTTCGGTGGAACAGTACATCACCGACAACCAGCTTTCCTGGTACCGCGAGACCGACTACCGGAAATACTACGACTCGATGGAGGTAAGCGTGAACCGCATGCGCCGCTATGACGACAGTTACATCGACCTCTATTACAGCATCTGGACCAAGAAGGTGGAGCTGCTGGCTGGCTACATCACCGACCCCGAGGTGAAACTCGAAAACGGTATCCATGTAGGGATGAACAAGGACGATGTGTTCAAAGTGTTCTTCAAACGCTACCCGCGTTCCTACACTGCCGATGTGGCGGTGCTGAAAGTGATTAGCGGAGCCGGCGAGGTGGCCGAGATTTACACCTTCAAAGGACAGAAACTGCGCCATATCAAAATCGAGACAGCGTACAAGTATTATTAGCAGGTAGCTGATAGCAGGTAGCAGGTAGCGGCGGGTGTTCTAGGGTTCATCGAGCTATGGCAATAAAGAACTACAGAGATTTTATTGTTTGGCAGAAAGCCATGCAGGCTGTCAAGCTATTGTATCTTCTTGTAAAAAAACTGCCTAATGAAGAGCTATTCGCCCTGTCGGACCAGATGCGCCGTTGCGCGGTATCTATACCCTCAAACATTGCAGAAGGACAACAACGCAATAGCGAAGCGGAATTCACCCGGTTCCTCAATTATGCACAAGGTTCTCGTGCCGAATTGGAAACACAGTTGTTGATATGTGTGTCCATCGGGTACCTGACCGAACAAGACATTGCGGAGACAATGGCCCTGTTGGAGGAAATCAACAAAATGCTGTCATCACTCATTAACACCCTGTCTGACACTCACTAAATCCGCTGTCCGATGCTATCCGCTACCCACTACCCGCTACCCGCTAAAAAAAAGAGCACCGCTCTTTTCTTCGGGTCGTTCAATCCGATACATGTCGGGCACCTCATCATCGCCAATACTTTTTTGCAACAAGAGAGCGTTGATGAGGTGTGGCTTGTGGTGAGCCCGCAGAACCCCTTGAAAGAGCGCACCTCGCTGTTGGCCGACCACCACCGGCTGCAGATGGTGCAGCGCGCGGTGGATGACAACTACGGCCTGCGCGTGTGCGACATCGAGATGCACCTGCCCATCCCCTCCTACACAACAGTCACCCTCGCGGCATTGGAAGAGAAATATCCCGACCGCGAGTTCTGCCTTATCATGGGCAGCGACAACCTGCTCTCCTTCCACCGCTGGCGCAACTACGAACATATCCTCTCGCACTACCGGATTTATGTCTATCCCCGTCCAGGCTCGGAGCACAGCCCGTTGAAAGAACACCCCAACGTGACCATGGTTGACGTGCCGATGATAGACATCTCGTCAACCTATATCCGCAACCGCCTCAAGGAGGGGCGCGATGTACGGTACCTGCTCACCGAACCGGTTTACAAGTACCTGACCGAAATGCATTTCTACGAGAGTTGACAGTCCCGCACATTGACAAAGTTTGAATATGAAGAAAATACTCAAGATAGTGTTATGGGTGGTCGGCATCGTGCTGGCCCTCTTGATTTTGGTTTCGCTGTTGGCAGGACCTATCGCCAAAAAATATGTCAACGGCCACGGCGAGCAGCTGACGGGGCGCCGCGTACAAGTGGACCACGTGGGGCTCAACCTGTTGTCCGGAAGCGTCAAAGTGCTTGGACTCCAGGTCTATGAGGAGGATGGCAACCATGTCTTTGCGGGGTTTGACACCCTCAGCGTGAGGGCCCGCCTGCTACAGCTGCCCTTCAAGACCGTCAACCTGCAGCACATCACCTTGACTGGCCTCCACGCCGACATTCTCCAGCAAGGCAACCGGTTCAACTTCAGCAGCCTCCTCGAGCACTTCGCCAGCGAGGATGAGGAGAAAGACACCACGCCAAGCGACTGGACACTGAAGTTTTACAACATCCGTCTCAGCCACGCCAGCCTCCGCTACCGTGACCTGCAGGGCAACAAAGAATTGCACCTGCCCGACATCAACCTGCGCGTGCCGGGCTTCGTGATGGGTGGCCAGGAGCGCACCGAGGGCGGCCTCAACCTGGCTTTCGACAAAGGCGGCCGACTCAGTGCCGACGCCAACTACCACGCCGAAAGCGGGGACATCGACGCCACCGTCGACCTCACCGATTTCTCGCTCCGCAATGTGGAGGGATATGTCCGCGATGTCATCGACCTGAAGAGCGTGGACGGCAACCTCACCGCACACCTCTCCCTCAAGGGCAATACCGGAGCATTGTTGAAGAGTCATGTCGCCGCCACGGTGACACTTGCCGACGTGGACCTGCGCGACAGGAACACACAGGTGGCCGGCCTCACGGAGCTGCGCGTCAAAGTGAACGACATCAACCTCGACAACAATAGTTTCGACATCGCCGAGGTGCACCTCGACGGGCTCACCGCCACTTACGAGCAGTGGGACGGCTACACCAACATCAGCCAACTGATGAAGCAAACCGCCCCCCAAGAGCAGAAGGACACCAATGACCTTAAAGACACTGTCAATACCACCAAGAGCAGCATGCGGCTTCACGTCGGAAACCTGCTGGTCGAGAACTGTGCAGTGACCTATGTCGACCATACCCTGCCCGACGAGTTCCGTTTCCCCGTCACAGGCCTTACCGTCCACGCCACCGACCTGAACCTGAACGGCGAGAACAATGCCCAGGTCCGTGCCACGCTGCCTGGCGGCGGACTCCTGGCTGTCCGCTGGCAGGGCAATCTGTCCGACTGGAAACAGCATCAGGACCTGTTCCTCACCGTCAAAGGACTGGATTTGCGCCAGTTCTCCCCCTGGTCCGTGGCCTATACCGGCCAGCCCATCGAAGAGGGCATCCTCGGAATCACCTCGCGCAACAGCATCAACGCCAGCAACCTGAACGGCAAGAACACCATCGACATCTACAAAGCCTCGGTCGGAAAACGCCGTAAAGATGTCGACGCCAAACTCAACCTGCCGCTCAAGACCGCACTCTACATCCTCAAGGACAAAGACGACAAGATATTGATAGACATGCCCGTAAAGGGTAATATCGACAATCCCGAGTTCAACTACATGAAGGTGGTCTGGAAAACCTTGGGCAACCTGATTGTCAAGGTAGCCACCTCGCCGGCACGTGCCCTCGGGAACGCCCTCGGCATGAACGGCGAAGGGCTCGACTTCATCGCAGTCGACCCCTCACAGCACGGCCTCAGTTCGGAGCAGTACCACACCTTGGGACAGCTAGCCACCATCGCCCAGAGCGACAGCCTCATCGTGCTCGTCCTCGAACGGCACATGCCCACGCCCGCAAACGACACCGTGGCACGCGGCTACGAGATGAGAGACCGCCAAATACTGCATTATCTGGAGGAACAAGGGGTTGCCGCCGGACAGGTACGCATCGTGCCGGCCGACAGCACCGACGGCAATGGCCGCTATGGCTACGCCGTCAGTTCGGAAATGAAGATAGACGAATAAACACACCATGGAAGAAGACAACATATTCACTCCCACCGACTATAACGATGATTCCATCGTCCACCTCGAGGACATGGAGCACATACGCCTACGCCCCGGCATGTACATCGGCAAGCTGGGCGACGGCTCCTCCCACGACGACGGCATCTATGTGCTCATCAAAGAGGTCATAGACAACTCGATAGATGAATTCACCTCGGGCTACGGAAAGAAAATTGAGGTGCGTATCAATTTCGCCGACCGACGGGTAAGCATCCGCGACTACGGTCGCGGCATACCGCTGGGCAAACTGGTCGAAGCGGTAAGCAAACTCAACACCGGCGCCAAATACGACAGCAAGGTGTTCCAGAAGTCTGTTGGCCTCAACGGCGTGGGTACCAAAGCAGTGAATGCGCTGAGCAGCTGGTTCCGTGTGCAGTCCTTCCGCGAAGGCAAAACACGCTGGGCCGAGTTCGCCGACGGCAAACTGAACCAGGATTCCGGCATCACCGCCTATGAAAGCGACGAGACAGGAACGCTGGTCGAGTTCATCCCCGACAGCAAACTATTCGGCAACTACCACTTCATCAGCGAATACGTGGAGCGCCGTATCTGGAACTACGCCTACCTCAACCGCGGCCTCACCCTCTATTACAACGACCGTCGCTACTACTCGAAGAACGGCCTGCTCGACCTGCTGGAACGCAACCTGCAGTCCGACCCGCTGTATCCGGTCATCCACATCAAGGAGGGGGATTTCGAGGCTGCATTCACCCATATACAGGGTCAGAACAACGACTACTACTACAGCTTCGTCAACGGACAGCACACCACCGAAGGCGGCACCCACCAAAGCGCTTTCCGCGAGGCCTACGCCCGTGTGGTGAAGGAGTTTATCAAAAAAGACTATTCGCCCGAAGTGATTCGCGGAGGCCTCGTGTGCGCCCTCTGCGTGCGCATCCAGGAGCCGGTGTTCGAGGCCCAGACCAAGACCAAACTAGGCTCCACCCACCTGGAACCCAACAAGGTGGACGGCACCAACGACTCGCCGCTGCTGAAGACCTACGTGCTCGACATTCTCAAACGCCATCTGGACAACTACCTCCACATGCACGCCGAGACGGCCGACGCCCTGCTGGCCAAAATCACCCTCAACGAGAAAGAGCGCAAGGAGATTGCCGGCATCAAGAAAGTGGCTCGCGAAGCTGGCAAGAAAGCATCGCTAAACAATCGGAAACTACGTGACTGCCACATACATTACAACACCAACAACGCACGCCGTCTGGAGAGCACCATCTTCATCACCGAGGGCGACTCCGCCTCAGGCTCCATCACCAAAAGCCGCGACGTGGACACCCAGGCCGTCTTTTCCCTGCGCGGAAAACCCAAAAACACCTACTCCATCAGCAAGGTCGACGTGTATAAAAACGAGGAACTCAACCTGCTGCACAACGCATTGGACATCGACGAGTCGCTCGACAACCTGCGCTACAACAACGTCGTCATCGCCACCGATGCCGATGTCGACGGCATGCACATCCGCCTGCTGCTGCTCACCTTCTTCCTTCGCTTCTACCCCGAACTTATCTCCTCGGGACATGTCTACATCCTGCAGACCCCCTTGTTCCGCGTGCGCAACAAGCAAAAAACCACCTATTGCTACACCGACGAGGAGCGCATAGCCGCCATCAAGGCCACCCCGGGGGCCGAAATCACCCGATTCAAAGGTCTCGGCGAAATCAGTCCCGACGAATTCAAGAACTTCATCGGTAAAGACATGCGCCTCGACCCCGTATTGTTGCACAAAGAATTCGACACCCAGAGCGTCCTCTCTTTCTACATGGGAGAGAACACCCTTGAACGACGCGAATTTATCATGCAGAACCTCCGCATCGAAGACGATGAATCAATTGTTGTTGCATAAAAAATTTTGCCAGTAACTCTTTTTTTACTATTATTGCACCAAAATCCAATTGCTATGGATACCTCTAAAAAACGCAAGAAAAATCTGATTGTCAGCTATAAGAACCTCCCTGACAACATAAAAGAATTGTTCAAAGAAGCCTATCCCGAAGGCTATAACAACTACATCACCAAGTTTGTCAAGCCTAACGGCGAACCCATTTTTGTTGTTCCGTTCGAGACGGAAGACACTGCCTATATGGTCAAATTCGATGTCAAGATAGACACCTTGGGCGAGGACCTCGACAAGGCCCTCTTCGACGACGACGGAGACGACAGCAAGGACGAGGAATTCGCCCCCCTGAGCGAGGCGCTCGAGAAAGAGGAAGAGACCCCTTCGCACCGCGAGAAACACCTCAGACATGGTGATTTCGAGGACCTGCTCGACGACGAAAAGAAGAAGAAAGCCACCCTCGGCATTGACAAAGAGGGGCTTAAGGAAGCCCTGGGCGACGACTCGGACGACGAGGAGATTGACAGCTACGACACCATAGACGAAGAAGAAGAGCCCGACGAGGACTTTGAACCCAGCGACGACGACCTGCGTGGTATCGAGGACGAGTTCCTCGACGCCGAGATACCTCCCCTTGACGCCACCATTCCCGATGAGGAGGTGGCCAAGCCTGCGCCTGCGGCCAAAGCAAAAGCAAAAGCAAAAGCAAAAACCAAAGCCAAAGCCAAGAAAACGACACCAAAGAAAAAGACAAAATAACAGAAAAAAAATACCAACCATGAAACAGATCGTAAAAGTGATGTGCCTCGCCGCCATGATGATAAGCGCGGGGATGAGCACCCAGGCACAATTCCGCCAGTCGGTGTTCCTCAACGGCATGCTGCCCGTGGGCAACTGGGCCACCGATATCAAGACCGCCAACGTTCCTCTCGGATACACCGAGGTAGGCAAAGACGCCATTATCGGCTTCGGCTTGGGGTATCGCGCAAGCTACCGCTTCAACGTGGGGCTTGGCGAAGTGGCTCCCTTCGTCGGTGTCGACGCCTTCTGGAACATGATCAGCAGTGAGTGGCGCACCAAGTATCTCGATGCCAACTCGAAGGCCCCGAGCTACATCAACATGCCCATCATGGCTGGCGTGAGCTATTTCTACAATCAACTCTGGAACGACATCACCCCCTATGGCGAATTCGCCGTGGGTACCGACGTAATGTTCATCACCCCCGAAGGAGCTGGAAAAGTAAACGGCATCCCCTTCAAGAAATTTGCCTATAAGCCCAGCACCGACTTGGCATGGATGATTGGCGCCGGCGCCTATTTCGGACGCCATGTCAGCGCCGGTATTTACTGCTATGGCCTTGGCACCCACACCATCGACTACACCAAAAACACTTTGAAGAACAACGAAGTTGCCAATGCCCAGATGCTGACCGCCGAACTGACCAATGCAGCACGCCAGAAACGCGCTGTCGGCGCAATCGGCCTGCGCCTCGGTTTCCACTTCTAAAAGAGAAAACCTATATAAAATTAGGCGGGACTTGCTTTGGCAAGTCCCGCTTTCTTTTTAGGGAACGGAGGGAAGCGGGGGAAGGATTGTTCGCTGCGCTGACTCCGTCTACGCCACTACACTTCGGACGTGCACAAACCAGTTTGGCACGTCTCTCAGCTTCCGTGGCTTCCACGACCCGTAGTGGGGGAAGGATTGTTCGCTGCGCTCACGATCCGTAGGGGGGAGGGCTTTACCTAAATCAGACAGACAGTCCGCCCATGGCGGGACTTATTTTTTTATGATGCCCGCCTACATGCAAGCAAGCTTGCCTCCGGCGGACACCATAAAAAAACAGGTTGCGATTGCAACCTGTCTGTCTGATTTAGGTAGCGGGGGAAGGATTCGAACCGACGACCTCCGGGTTATGAGCCCGACGAGCTACCACTGCTCTACCCCGCACTCTCTTATTTCCTCTATCGGAAATCGAGTGCAAAGGTACGAACTTTTTCCCATTCCACCAAATAAATCTTCTAAATATTTTTCTATTGTTTGATTACTACCTTATTATAGACACCCTCGTCGGTACGCAGACGCACGGTATAGAAGCCGGCAGGCAAATCGTGGAGCGTTATTTGGGGGTCTTTCTGATGGGCGTCGATGGGCTGTTCCGATACCACCACATGCCCGGCAGCATCCACCACCGACACCCAAACACTGCCCTCGGCAGGTAGGACAAAGTGGATTTCACCAGAGGTGGGATTGGGCCAGAGGGCCATCGGACTGTCGTCGATCTTGTCGACACCGACAGTGGTGTCACACCATACAGCATACAAAATCATATTGCCATACAGCATCACCGTGTCACCACTCATATAGCGTCTTCCGACGCCTCGCTTGTTCTCACACCATCCACGGAATCCCAGGCCTTCACGAGTATAGGGGCATTCGGGCATCACAATACCATCCACGTAGCAGAACAGCTGATCGAAATCATCGCCCTGGGCTCCGTTAGGCATGAAGGTGACGATGTTGCGTCCCACACGGGTCAAATGGAGATAGAACATGGTGTCGCGATAGCGCAGGAAGGTATCGCAAGTGGCTACCGGGAACGAATAATTGCGGAAGTGATAAAAACCCGTTCCAGCGCAGGCGGTATCCCATACCTCGACCGTATCGTAGGTCTCGGGGACAGGCACAATGCCAAATATGGCACCTTGATCCACGTTGAAGGTATAGGTGCTGTTGCCACCCACACCGCCAGAGCCCGGGGCCAAATTGCTCATCGTGTAGAAACCATCACCGTAGCCGCCCCAACCCCAGTTGAAATGATAATGGGTGTCGAGGTCGGAACCGTCGAGCACAAAGGCATGTCCGCCATCATCATCCCGTCCGTTATAGTACATCGGGCGTCCCTCGGCGAGATCCTGGTCAATCATGGCCAACCACGCACTGTCGGGGTAGGAACTGCGCGAGCGGTACAACAAACTCGGTTCATATTTAAAATACCGACGGAAAGCGTTCTCGGCACAGGCATTATAGCCATCGGCGCAATAAGAATAGGCACCGCTTGACTGCGGACTATAGTTCATGTCGACCGCCACGCCGCAATGATAGCTCAACGTGCTGACCGCACGGATTTCATCGTCGGAAGAGGCAAAGCTGGCGATATTGGGCATGTTGTTCCACTCGTAGGCGGTATTGCCAAAATCGACAGAAAGCATGCCGTAATTATAGTGCGTATAGGTGTGAGTTCCATTACCCATCGAAGGATGCTCCCAGCGTTTCATAATCTGAGCCATGGCGGTAGCCACGCAGCCCACTACCGAGTAACTTCCCTGCGCATCATCATACGGGCACTGGCGATTGTACGGGTCTGTCTGGTTCCACTGGGTGTGGCACAGCTTCGGGACATTCTGCAAGGTGAGCGGCGTCGGAGGAACCACGTCGGAGAGCAACTGCCCCCAACGGGGATCGGCGGCCCGGTCGCTTGCGCAGGCAGCCTCAATCTGGCTCTCATAACCCATCAGCCAGTAACGCAGCTCGGAATTCAACTCACGGGTAGGGAACGGCGAATCGAAAGAATAGCCCAATATGGGAAGCACCCGGTCGTCGGCCGAGATGACGACAAAGCCCTCCGTACCATTGGCGAAGACATACATGTGGCGCAACTCGTCGAACGCCAAGGGCTGCATTGCCTCGACCGGTTTCACCTCCAAAGGCCGGTAGGTATTCCAGAAATTCACCGCCACACGGTGTGCCACAGCCTCTTCAACCGGAGCGGCCCAGGCATAGGTCGCCACCGTCATGAGTACAATGGCGAAAAAGAGTTTTTTAGTCATGTTATCAGTCGTTTGTTGATTTGTTATTTGCTATTCCTTCGTTCAGCCACTTCACGAACTTGGCCACGTCGCGGTCGTACTTGTAGTTCTCGGCGGTAAGCACCTTTCCGTCGGCATTGACTATCACGTAGTAGGGCTGTGCGTTCATATTGAAAGCCGTCTTTTGATAATTGAGGTTCTTGCGGCCAAGGGTTTTCAGTACATGTCCCTTGTCGTCGGTCACCCATTCGTTTTCAGGCAACTGAATGGTGTTCTCATCGGCGTAGAGCGACACCATCACAAACTCTTCGTTGAGCAAGCGCTTCACTTCGGGGTCTGTCCACACATAGTGTTCCATCTCACGGCAGTTGGCGCAGGTCTTCCCTGTGAAGTCTATGAAGACCGGCTTGCCTGTTTGACGTGCATAGGCTTTCGCCTCGTCCAGGTCGAAGAATGCTTCGAATCCCAGGGGCACATGCAGTTTGTCGGCATATTTACGGTCGGCAGGCAGCTTGGCGTTGGTGGCCGCCACTTGGTAGTTGGCCGTCGATTGGTGCTCGGAGACCACTCTCTCGATATCGAACTCCTGACTCGACTGAGGCGGCAGGAAACCGCTGAGTCCTTTGAGCGGTGCGCCCCACAGGCCCGGAATCATCCAGACCACAAAGGCCAGGTCTGCAATGGCGATAAAGAGGCGCAGGGTGCTGATTTCCTTCACCTCGTCGTCGCCTTTGAAGCGCAGCTTCCCGAGCAGATAGAAACCCAGCATGCCGAAGATGACAATCCACAGCGCCAGATAGATATCGCGAGGCAGCAGACCCCAGTTGCAGTAAAGGTCGGCCATCTGCAGGAATTTCAGGCCGAATGCCAACTCAAGGAATGCGAATGTGACC
>Ga0310786_10006187_pt1 | contig 16012 bp, 31 predicted proteins | sample AusTroGonzalo_MG_FD_203881 | JGI IMG/M metagenome (GOLD analysis project Ga0310786, IMG submission 203881) | Bovine rumen microbial communities from tropical cattle in Woodstock, Queensland, Australia - Gonzalo_03 (v2) (version 2) | ecosystem: Host-associated > Mammals > Digestive system >... | reverse complement strand
CTCCACAATCAATTGATTGATTCATTTTTAAAGATGTTTTACAAATCATCTTTAAAGTATCTAAGCGGGCAGCACCTTGAATATCAAATGAGTTCATAAATTCATTATATAATTGTTCTAATGCAACCCATTCATCAGCATGATATAATCTACCCCACTTCATAGCAAGATAAACTTTATCTTCATCTGTAAGGTCTGCACCTACATCTACTAACTCTACTTGTTCAAAATCAGCATTCGCGGGATAGCGAGAAGATCCCTGACCGGTTCCCGCAGGTTCACCAAAATCTATACTAGGTTCTGGAGCATGGGTTTCCGCATACGTTTGATACTGAGCTTCAGTAATTTCTCCATTTTCATAAGCCTGCTTCATTTCTTCCAACTGCTGTTGTTGTTGTTCTTCAGGTCTTCCATAGAGTTTTGCTTTTTCTTCTGCTTCTAATTTTAATCTTTCTGTATCTGCCCAAGTATATTCTTTCCATTGTTTTAATTTCATTTTAGAAAGATATTTACCAAATACACTCATACCCGTCATTTTATATGGGTCTTTTTGGTAAGCACGATCCCGCAAAGTATTCCATTCTGCTTCAATATAAGGTACATCAAATTTTTCTAATAACCAGAGGAATGTATCTGGCTCCCAGTTGTTTATATGCATTGTTAAACATGCTTTGCAAAGTTCACATTTTGTTCCATCTTTATAAGTGTAGAAATTAGTCTCTGCCATTGTACGTCTACACTTAGAACAATACATCTGTTCAGCCAAGTCTGTTAGCCCCCTTCCCGCTTACTTCTTTTTATTTCGACAACATTTACATATACTGTAGAATCCGTCTTTACTTGTACTATTTTTTGAAAAAAAGCGATTATGAGCTAATTTAATTTGCCCGCATCTTGAACAACGTTTCCATTTACCTTTTTCCTCTTGTGTAAAATGGAAGTCTAACCATTCATTTTCTGCCTGTTCAACTATTAATTTTGGAATTTTATTACGCCATAATGCAGAAATATATTCTACAGTATGATCAATTCCATATTTATTAAACAAGAGCTGCTTGATTTCCGCATTCTGTCTATCTTCTAATTTATATACTAATAAATCATAATAATAAGGATATTTCTCTTGCAACGCATTTTTTACTAATTTTTCAAAATCAATTAACATCCACTTCATGTCAGAACTAAACTTATCCCAAGTTTCATTTTTTAAAGCATTATAATTACAAAGTAAAGCCATTACATGATCTGGGTTGAAGAAATTAATACAACCTGTACTATGAATATTTCCATCTTTATCCATTGTAATTTCTTCAGATAAATCTAATTTAGCAATTGCTTTAATTGTACTTTTGGAATAAATTGGTTGTTTAAATGCATTTCGTAATACATATTGGTCTTGTCGCATTTGTTTTAATTGTTTAATTAAAAGAAATTTTTTTCTACCAGAAGCAAGCTTCGCTTCCCGCTCTGTAACTTTTATAGCTTCAACCAATTCCTTTAATCCTGGAATAGTATCTATTTCTTCTTGAGTAATTTTTGTTTTTGGGGTGAGAAGAACATTTTTATCATTTATAATCATATTATAAAGACCATCTTCTCCATTTTCTAATTTACCAACTAGTCCTTCGTAAGATGTCTCCCGCTCGTTTACAGTTACCATTCTATTAGTTGTTAAAATACTATTTTTTCTTTTTCTTTCATCTATTGTTTCAGGTTTTATAATGTATTCCGCTAATTTATCTATATATTTTTGAGTTAATCTTTCAGAAGGAGTATTAGCAATTATTTCTTGCACTTTTGCGCTGCGTTCTTCTGGAGTTTTAAGGGAATAATCCATTTTGATATATGCGGGAAGATCTTCTTCCTCGAAGTTATCTTCAATGACGTCTTCCGCCTCAAAATCCTCCATTTCTACGTCTTCATCTAAAAACATACTAATGTTTCTCCTTTCTTAGCTCTTATCTAAATTATACCAAAAAATTTTTCATTTGTCAAGATTTGACCAAGAAGTTGTTTGACTTTTTTAAAAATTTTTGTTATACTTATATTAACAAGAGAAGAAAGGAGGCGGGAATGCCTTGGTATCAGGAAGCACGGGTTCCCGCATCTATATAGATGAAAAATATTATAATAGATATAATTACATATATAATACTATTTAATGTAGGAATGATGCTAATCTGTGCGGGCATTGCCGCCTTCCGCGAATGGTATTGGAAAGAACAAGAGAAGAAGGAGAATAAGAGAGATGAATAATTTGCTTGATTTAGTTTTTGCTACTGTTATCGCAGTTTTATTAATAATATTCGGTATTTGCGTTATTATTATGTTTTTAAACTTTATTGACGCGGGAATTGCGGACGTGCGGGAATGGGCGCAGAATAAGATTCAGGAAAGGCGCAGCAGGCGGGAATGGCAAAAAGCAGAAGATGAGATTAAAAAATGCTTGAGTGATGAGAATATTCTGTATAATGCTATTGTTGGATATTTAAAATGCGGGAAGACAGATATTGAAGCAGTAAAAGTTTTTCAAGATTGCCTGCGGGATATGGGTTATTATAATTGGATAATGGGTTATAATATTTATGATGCAGATAAAGTAATATTTAAAGATAGTGATGGTACTGAAGTAGAAAAGAAGTTAAATAAAAAGTAATAGAGATTATCGTTTTTCGGTTTGGGAGTATATGTGCGTAATTTTAAAATCGAAAAATGATTTGGAGAGTTTTTTGTCGAGGCCGGCTCGAATTGTCAGAAAATTTGGGAAAATTCCCGAAATATACCCCCACTTATGCTCCGTAGGACAGATCTGTCAGACAATTCTCTACCCCGAAGACACCCGCCAGAAAATTCTGAAAATTTATTAAAAATTCAGACAGACAAAAATTTTTAAATCGCAGAAAAATTTTTTGTGCAAAATGTACAAAAAGAAAAAATTTTTCTGTGATTTTTTGTGTAAAAGTTACAAAGAGATTTGTCAAGCTGAAAAATTTTTTTGTGCAAAACAACCAAAAAAAATTTTTTCAAAAAACTCTTGACTTTTGAAAACCAGGGGCTTACAATCGACTTGTCGATTGAACGACATCGGCGCTGAACCTTGACAATTGAATGATACGCACAAACGTACACGTACACACTCACGTGCTTACACACAAGCACACACACAAGCACACGTATTCGTGTGAGAATAGAGGTTTTTATGAACATTACAGGTATTACAGGTGTTCGCACGGCGGTTGTGGAAGTAAAAACCGCTTTCACGGGTCTTAACAATGTTATGACCACTCATTTCCTTGTGGAGTTTTCTGATAGAGAATACTCCATCATAAAGGGAACACTTTATAGCGAATGCAAACCTTATAAATGGTGGCTTGAAAGACGTGATAACATCATTCTTTCAAAGGTTCGTAAATCAATAAGGTTAGATGTTGGCACATCTTATCAGACAAGAATTGTCAGCATGAAAGTGCTTTAAACCAAAGACCTTGCGGTGTATAGGTTAACCGCAAACTACTAACAATCACACCTAACGGAGGTATTAACAATGAGAATGAGCGAATTATCTATGCTGAAGGATGACTTACAGGAATATGCAAACGAGGTTTGCAATGGCGATATGATACAGGCATATCGTGATGACTTGAAGGATATAGCACTTCAGATAAATAAAGAAGTGTTGCCTTTACTCGAAAGGTCTAACGATATTATAGACCTTATCACTGTAGAAGTAGAAGGTGGCAACACTGAGTTAAAGGAAGCAATAACCACAGAACTTCAGGAACTTTATAATGTTCTTACTAAAGTTAAGGCTTTTCTGTAAACTACTAACAAAGGCAAGCGGTCTTATGACCGCTTGCCACTCAAGGAAGGAAGGAAGGATAGTATGGATAGAGTATACGTTTTTATGCGCCGTGACGAATTAGGCGATGAAGTAAGAGCACACGGAACTGAGTTTCTTGAAGGGGAATATCGGTTTCCTGACTTTGAAGAAGGCGATGAAGCCATGAATGCGGCTTTATGGGCATGGCAGCAGTCTTTAGAGTTAAGAGGTCAAGAAGAGTGGGAAGAACTTTTTGGTAGTGAAAGCCATATCTTCCTTGAAGAAAAAGACTCTTCAGTGTTTAACAGAAGAGGATCGAGATGGTGGTAAAACCACCATCTCCCTTACCAAATATACATAGGAGGCTTAAGATGATTAAAGGTATTTACTCTACTAAAGATAACCACACCGTCGTTTTTACTAATACTGACATGCCCTGGCTTTCTGCTAAGTATATGGCAACAGTAGTATGCACAGTAGATAATAAGCCATTAGTAGTTTGCAAGTGTTATGGTTCTACTATTTCTGAAGTAGTAAAGAATTTAAAATATTATACAGGGATTAAATAAAAACAAAGAGAGAGGATCAAAAATCCTCTCTCCTTTCTTTCATTAAAGTCCTCGGATCGCCAATGGGCGCACCCGGGAAAGCCAAGCCAACGTTAGCTTTAGAACCAATTTGCTCGATGTGCGAGACTCTATTTCAGAAATGAGTTTCCTAAAATAATTATATCGCACGAGCTGTTCCGATTCACGGGCGGGCCGCGAGCGGATGCCCATCATACCCCTGGCGAAGCGAGCGGCTCGAATTTTTGTTCTGAACGCCCGTTCGGACTTTATCGCACTAAAGTGTTAACGCATGAAAGCGAACATGCGTTCCCGCAAACAAGCGTTTGCTTTAACGCGTTAAAGTGTTAACGCGGTGATGCTTTAATGCAGTGAAGTATTAATGTAATAAAGTTTAAGACGTTGCCACTTTACCGCATTAAAGTAATAAAGTGTCTGATTATTCCGGGAGTTGTCTGACAATTAAATTGTCTGACAATTTTAAAAAAATTTTTAAATATTCAGACTTGACTTCCAGATATACCTATGCTATACTTATATCATCAAAGGAAAGGGCACCCCACAGTGGGGTGAAAAGGTAAAAATTATGAGTTACACAATTACACGTCACGACTATGTAGCACAGATTAGAGTCCGCAAACAGGATGGCATGCTCGATGAGTTTGCCTATATCGTGGATGATAACAAAGTATGGCAGCCCGACATCTACACTTCTAAAGATGAGAAATGGAAAAAGACCTTCCGTAATATCGCTATAGAATTAGTAGGCAATGGGGAAGTGGATGAAGATGATATGCTTTTTATAGTGCTTACCGAATGGGAAGATGATTGCGTTGAAATAATCACCGCTAATGTTTCAAAAACCTGGGATGGCAATTTAAAAGTAGTCTTAGATAAAGCATACATGCCCGAATAAAACATACAGGCGGGTGGGGGCAACCCCATCCGCCGCGAAAGGAAAAATATGATAACTAAAGTATACTATATCGAAAATTCATCCGCGTTAGATAAAGCCATTGATACAATTACAAAACGTATTCCCTGCTTTTGTGAAGTAGAAAATATAGAAATGAACTATTCTAAAGTAACTATATGTATGAGAGATAATGATGCAATTTTTGTAGAAAGGACTTTAGCCCCTGTAGTATAAGGGGCTTTCTGTCCTTCGGCGTCGCGCTGAGGGCCGGGGCGCGACGTTTTTTCTGCAAAGAAGTCTCTTTATCTATTTCTTCATCAGCATTTTGCACAAAACCCGGCTTTTAAAATTCCCAAATTTTGTATATTATTACTACTTGTACCTTATGCCAGGATATGGTATTATAATATTGTCAAGGGGGAAGGACAGAAGAACCCCTATGAGGGAGCGAGAAACTCCTATCGGGAATAGACCGACTAAGCCCATTGGGTAGGCAGTGCGAAAGAGTCTTTGAACCTACTGCAATATTACATTTAGTACCCTATAAATAGTCGTACCTCGCGGATGAGGGTGAGTCACCGCAGTAGATTAGTGGAAGTTTCTTACTACAGTAGAAACAGGATTCCCTAATGTTGTGCTATCGAGCAAGGTCGGGTATTTTAACAAGTTTAATTCTACGTGTGATTGTGTGAATGTGTACGGAATACGCGTCGTTCGAATGAGCGGCGCGTGTTCTGTTGTCACGCGCCGCATTTTTTATAAACCAGCAGTTTGCACAATGCCAGGATCAAAATTTTAGTTATTTTGTATATTGACTCCATCCCGAAATTATGATACCCTCTAAACAAGAGAGGGAAAACCACCAACTAAAGTACGCGTATTGATTAAGCTTTGCGCTAATTAATGCGTAGGAAATTGCGGGAGGCTCTTATCATAAATAAAGGAGATGTAAATATGAGAAGTCCACCTTAATTAACATTATTCTTTAATTTGAAATTTTTAAAAATATTTGTTATAATATATATGTAAAAAGGGACATAAAAATTTTTCTTTAATTTATAAAAAAATCTATTCTGATTTTTAAATAAATTTCTAATAATTCTTTTTATCTTTAGAAATGATAATCGTAAATTACCATTTCTGTCCGCATTTCTAGGTTAGTGCGACATTCAACTAGATTTTAAGCAATTTTTAGACAATTATTTTTTAATATTAACTCCTTATTTGGCGCGCCGCAGTTGGTTCATGCGGCGCGTATTTCGCATTATACCACTGTTCCGGTATTTTGTCCATCGGCATTTTGCACAAAGATTCACATACCTGGATCCCGCATTTTTGTGCAATATTTTATTCACTTTTATTTGACATTTTTTTCAATTTTTAATATAATAATAATGTAAGGAAACCACTACACACAAGAGAGGTAATGATTATGACACACAGAGCATTTGTAAAATCTGAATTTGAAGTCCTTGCGGAAACCCCTACCGCAATTCTGTTCGTTGCTTATGGGGAAATGTGCTGTGAAATCAACGGCGCTGATTTTGCTTGTCACTCTGTTGAAGAGTTTTGGGAAATGGTAGAACTCTTCGGTGATGATTCTTTTGAAGAATAGGAGGCGGAAAAATGCAATATCAAGTAACTTTAAACTGTGTAAGCGGTAAATACAAGCCTGTTTCTACTATTGTAGATACTGACCTTGATATTACCACTCATAAGCAGGAAATCATAAACAAGGGTATTCAAAAAATCTGTATCCAACGTAATTGGACAAAAACAGATGTAAAAAAGTATGAATACCTTAAATGCAAAATCCGTGTGTATGATAAAAAGAAAATTGAACAAGAGAACAAAGAACGTTACGAGCGCATAAAGGAAGAAAAATACACAAGCGGTGAGTGGAAAAGACCAAAAGGAGAAAAATAAAATGTTGATGGCATTATTCACAAAATATACAATTGTATTTACTATTTTAGTAGTAGGATACATCTTAGTTGAAATGTGCGTTGAAATTAATGATATTATGGAAAATCACCGCCCAAGATAAAAATCCTGGGCGGGTCGCGTTTGTTCGCCGCGACCCGCATTTTACATTACCAGGCAATTTACACAATTTCGCCCCGGAATTTTTGTGCATTTTGTCTATTGTATCGCTCCCGCAACTATGGTAGTATAAGTATGTAAGAAATAGGTCTTACATCACAAGAGAAGAGAGGTATAAAATAATGGCTAACATGACAGTGCTTATGAACGATGATAACACCACAATACAGATTCAGTGTCCTTTCTGCGGGAAGGTGAATGAAATCACAGTACCCACTAATGATTTCATTGATTGGCAGTGTGGAGAACTGATTCAGCGTGCAATGCCTTATCTCACACCCGAAAACCGCGAGTTTTTAATCTCAGGTACATGCCGTGAGTGTCAGGATAAAATTTTTGGAGGTGAAGAAGATGAATAAAGATGAAATCGAACTTGACTTTCTTGCAGATGATACATTAGTAGATTTTGAGAACGTACCGCTCTTAAAATGGTTCGTCGAAGCTGGTTATTTAACTGATGATACTCAATCAGATGCCCTTACAGATTCTGAAGTTAATGAATTTTAAATGCGGGAAGCCTTGCTTTGAGGCTTCCCTTTTCCTTGGGCGGTGCGCAACGGGTCGCCGCGCACCGCATTTTTAAATAATATCCAGGTTGCACAAAAAAAGTCCGGAAATTTTGTGTAATTTGCCTATTGTTTCTATCCCAAAACTATGTTAAGATAAGTACATCAAAGGAAAGGTAGGTAAACCAAATGACACTTAGATTTTCACTCCCCTATTCAACAAAAATGACTATTACTTTTGACAGAATGTATGACCACAACATCAATGGCTCATTAGATGATGCCCTTGATTTTGTAGAAAAGGCTTTCCGCCTGCATAACTTTGGAACGGCAGACATCATTGATGCAACCACAGGCGAAGTTCTCGCCATTGTGGAAGAAATTTAAGGGGGTTTAAAATGCTTACAATTGAAAGAATAAAAGAAGAAGAGTATGGAAATCTTGGTTTCGGACAGATTTTCTTTTGGAAAGATGCCTATTGGGTTGCAGAAGACGTGCATTGGCACGATACGGGTTATAGGTCAATGTGTATTTTTCCTTTGGATAAGCGAGGAGACGTAGAATATCTTGATGATAATGAACGTGTAATTATTTGCAAGGTAAAGAATATTTAAAAATCAACCGCAAGGCGCGCCTAATCTTTTGGGCGCGCCGCAACTGTGCGTTGCGACGCGTTTTTTCGTTTATTAGTTAAGTTGCACAAAATCCGGCTCGAATCTTTGTACATTTTGCCTATTGTAATCTTCCCAAAAATCCATTATACTTATATCAAGAAAAGGAAAGAGAGGTAAGTAGTATGAATAAGACATTAGTTTTCGACATGGACGGCACAATCGCAGACCTTTATGCGGTAGATGGTTGGCTTGATGATTTAAGAGCCGAGAATCCCCGCCCTTATATTGAGGCAAAACCTATATATGATATGGAAATGCTCAATATGTTGCTTGACATCTTCAGAGCGCAGGGTTGGAGAATTGTAATTACAACGTGGTTGGCTATGGATAGCACAAGCGCATATAAGAAACTTGTCAGAGAAGCAAAACTTGATTGGCTTGATAGATATGGTTTCTTTTATGACGAAATCCACCTTGTACAGTATGGCACAACAAAAGCCAACGCAACAAGAAAGATAGGTGGTTTTCAGGTTTTGATTGATGATAACGACATAATCCGCAAGGGTTGGAAGTTAGGCGATACAATCAATGCTAAAGAAAATATCGTAGAACAGTTAATTGCACTTTTAGAAAGAGAGGTATAAAAAATGGACGTAAAGGTTATGAAGAAAAGAGAGATTAAATTCTCAAAACAGGAATTTGATGCAATTTGGAATTTATGGAATTACATTCTTGATGATAATGAATTCAGAGATGATTTTTCCTATGACGATTGCTTAATGTTCATTGAAGCGGTCGCAAGGGGTGAAAAAGAATTCATTTACTCCGATATGAACGGAGAAGAACAGAAAATCACTCTTAAATACGAGGGTTATGAAAATTAAAAAATTCCGCGCCTGGGCTTTTGCTTGGGCGCGGCGTTTGTGGAGCCAAACGCCGCGAGTTTTCTATTATATCATAATTCCAGGGTTTTTGTCAAGCGTTTTTTATCCGGCAGGTTGCACAAAAATCTCCCACAATCTTTGTGTATTATTACTACTTGAAATTTTAAAAAATTTTTGTTAATATTAGTATGTAAGGAAAAGAGGTAAGCATTATGGAAGTTAAAGGAATTAAGAAATTGAATAAAGCAATCGCCACAAACCTTAAGCCTTTTGGTATCGAGAGTGCGGAGTTATGCAACGAGTATGCTTATATCCGTGGCGAAGATAGAATAGCATATAAGATAACCGAAGGCACTACCGAAGATATATGGTTTGCCGAGTTTATCAAAGAAAGATTTAACTATACTGTCCGTTATCCTTTTGTTATGTCCTTGCTCCACGAAGTAGGTCATCATAAAACTGATGATGATATATCTGATGGTATATATAATTTTTGTCAAAAAGAAAAAGCAAGAATTGACAAGAGCATAAAAAGAGCAAAAACTGAAAAAACTTGGAAGAAGTTAGAATGGCAATATTTTAATTTACCTGACGAAATAATGGCTACCGCTTGGGCGGTTGAATATGCAAGAACCCATAAACAAGAGATAGAAAAGATGTGGGGAGAAATGCGGGAAGCCCTTATAAAATTCTATAAACAAAACTTAACACTTATAGAGGAGGATTTAGAAAATGAACGACAGTGAGAGAAAACAGATTATTATCAGTGACTATGATAGTGGTTGTACAGACCATTTGCTTTTAACAGATGAGCAAATCGGACTTTTAGATTTTCTTGTTAAAGAAGATTGGTTGCCTGGAACATTTGAATATGAAGTTGGAACAGATTGTGAATGGAAAAGAATCTAATCACAGAGCCACCCCTAAAATTGGGGGTGGCTTTTTGGCGACGCGCGATGGAACGTCGCGCGTCGAATTTTCCATTATACCACCTCCCGCAAATTTTGTCAAGTGGAAAATTCTACCAAAAAACCAGGGTCCGGCTCCCGCAATTTTGTGCAACATTCCGACTTGAAAAAATAAAAAATTTTTGATATAATTTATTATGTAAGATAAAGGAAATGAAAGAAAAACAAACGAGCAAATAGACGTCGTTGACTTGTGGACACCCACTCAAAGGGGCAATCAACAAATAAAAAATAAAAAAAGTTGTTGACATTTCCAAAATCTTATGATATAATATTTATATAAGTTAAGAAAGAGGTTCGTGGTTGAAACCCCTTGAATAAAGGATAATCTAGTGGAGTAGCGGAGAAAAGTGGTGTATCGCGAGAGTGATACACAGGCCTAGGCAAGTAACCGCCGAAACGGACTACATAAAAGCGCGTAGTTCCAAAAATCTTTCTTGACTTATTTAAATATTATGATATAATATTTATATAAAACAATTTCAATTAAAGAAAGAGGTGCTTACTATGGCAAACAAGAAAACACAGAAAGAGTTTTACGCAGAAATCAGAGAGATTCTCGTAGCACAGGGTCGTGAGGACTTGGCCGAGTTTGTGGATGGTCGTGTTGCTCTTCTTAACAAGAAGTCCGAGAACAAGAAGCCTACCAAGACGCAGGAAGAGAACGAGGGTCTCAAGGCTGAGGTTCTTGCGGTTGTAACCGAAGAGAATGCAAAGGTTTCCGAGATTATGGCAAAGTCCGACGTTCTCAAGAGCCTTTCTAATCAGAAAGTATCCGCACTGTTGCGCATGCTCGCTGATGATGGCAAGGTGAGAAAAGTCACCGAGGGCAAGAACACTTTCTACGTTCTCGCCTAAATTGAATAAGGTATCGGGGCAAGGGTTATGAGCCTTGCCCCTAAAGAGAGGGAGAAACAATGGCAGATTTTGAAAAACTTGTTAAAAGCATAATGAAAGAAGCGGAAGCCGATGGAGAGCCCGTAACGAGAGAAGAAGCCGAAGAGATGGCTAAAATGGAAATGGGCGCAAAAGAAATCAAGCGGTACGAAACATCCGACGAGCCGAAGAAAGAACGCAAACCCAAAGAGCGCAAAGTAGATGAGGAAAAGAAAAACTTGCTTGCGCTGATGAGCGGATTGCTCGAGGGTATCGGCGCAACCGAAATGGTTACCAAGACAGAAACTGAAATCAGTTTCACATTAAGCGGTAATGCTTACTCCCTTAAACTGACGAAGCACCGCCCCAAGAAGTAGGGCGGTCTCTGTGGGCGTAGCTCAGTGGTAGAGCACTTGACTTTTAATCAAGTGGTCGAGGGTTCAAGCCCCTCCGCCCACATTGTACAACTTATACCCCCCTTCCCTTCCTGGGCGATTGTGAAAGCAATCGCCCTTTTCCTTTTGGCGGTCGGCGCACGGGCACCGCCGACCGCATTTTACTGCTTAGTAATATTGCACAAATTTTTGATTCCAGGTTTGTATAAAATTCCGGGTTGACATTTTTCCCAAAATTTGATATTATTAATACATAAAAGAGAGGTATACAGAAATGAATAAATATTTCAAAGATGAATTACTTTGGGCATACAATTCACTTGACAATGTTGTTTGTGATTATATATCTTCTTTAAATCCTACTGAAGATGCAGAATATATAAAATTAGTTAATTTAATAAGAAATATTTCTAAAGATGCAATTTTTGAAGTTTTAACAATGAAAGATAACAATGAAGGATAATAAAGAAAAAATGAAATTAACTGAACATGATAAAAAAATGATTGAATTAATAAAATTAGAAAAACCAAAAATAGAAGAATGGAATAAATTAACAAAGGAAGAACAAGACAAAAGATTTTTTGCTTGTTGGTGTAAAAAACATGAATAAATTTGTAGACTTAAATAAAAGAAGTAAAAAGGCTCAAAAAGAATTTTATAAAAAGCAACGTGTAATCAATGGTTTTAATACAGGCACAAGAGATATGAAAACTGAAAAACTTCCCACAAGAGCGATGGAAAAAGAAAAAATAAGAAAAGAGGTAAATGACTATGACAACCGCAGTTAAGAAATTTTTCAATATCAAAACCGCATATAAATTTGAAATGAATGACCTGCGGGCGGGCATACAGATTCTGAATGTAGTCCTCATTATGATTTATGGTTTATCTATTTCTTGGTTTGGTCTTGCTCTTGCGGTTTTCGGTTTAGTAAAAGACTTCATTACAGACCGCCACATTAATTCAATTTTAATGCACACTGCAAGTGCGGTTTTGAATATTTACTTTTTAACCTTACTTTATCAATTATAGAAAGAGAGGTAAATAAAATGAAATATGATAGTTATAGGGTATTCGAGATAGACATGACCGAAAAGGAATATGAAACAGTTAGAAAATTTTGTCAAGCGGTAGATGATTATATGGATTATGTAGACGATTATGCGACAATTTATGAATTCATAGCGGCTGTCGCAAGAGGTAGAGATTTAGGTCATAACAAAATTAACATAGTAGAAGAAAAAAGAGGTAAAGAAAATGGAAGTTATTAAGCAGGGTGTTATTTTAAAAATAACAAAAGAAGATTTGGAAGCACTCGATAAGGCTTATGATATTCTTTATGAATTAAAAATTTTTGGCGAGGAATATGAAAATCAAGAAGAAAAGAAGTTTGACCATTTAGCGGTATCTCTTGATGATTTGTATGAAGCCTGCGATACACTTGAAACTGTTTATCGCCACTTTAGAGATGATTCTCTTTCTATTGTAGTTAAATAAAAGCATGAAAAGAAGCCGAAAGGCTTCTTTTTTTGACGGCTCGTGCGCAGTTCGCACGAGCCGAATTTCTGTTCTTTGTGCAATTTGCATAATTCCGGACCAGGATTTTTGTGCAATTTTTCTTGTTGACTTTTCCCACATTCTATGATAATATTATTATAGAAATTGAAAGAGAGGTTTAGCAAATGGCTAAAAAGAAACTGAAAGTTGTAATTGATTGTGAAACCGCACCTTGTGACAGAACGGTTGAAGAAGTCACACCTATAAATATGTTGGCGTATGATATAGGGTGGGTAATCGTTGACCGAGAAGGCAACGTATATGCGGAAAGGTCTTTCGTTAATGCTGATGTTTTCCTTGACGAAAAAGAATTAATGCAATCCGCATATTATGCCAACAAAATCCCCGAATATTGGGAAGATATAAAGGCAGGGCGCAGAACATTAACAAGTTTTTATAATATCGTGAGATTGTTTCAAAATGATATAAAAACTTATGAAATTGAACAGGTTTTTGCTCATAATATGCGTTTTGACTACGGCGCACTTAACAACACACAGAGATGGTTAACAAAAAGTAAATATCGTTATTTCTTCCCTAAAAATGTTGAAATTTGTGATACCTTGAAACTTGCAAAACAGTTAATCGCCACAATGCCCACATACAAGCGGTATTGTGAAGAAAATGGTTATATGACTAAGCATAAGACCCCGCAAGTAAGACTTACCGCAGAAATTATTTACCGCTTTATCAGTGGTGATGAGTGCTTTGAAGAAGAACATAAGGGGCTTGATGATTGTATGATAGAGAAAGAAATTCTCGCCTACTGTTATCGCAAGCATAAGAAAATGGAACCGAGGTTGTGGGCGGATTGACCGCCCACCCCACAAGGGTTGACAATTAAAAAAAGTTATGATATAATAATTATAGAAAGAGAGGTAAAAAATAATGACCGCACTTATTTATGAATGTACTACTAAAGATGGAAAAATCCTGGAAGTAAAAACCCTTACCGAAGCCCGCAAGATTGCGGAAGATGGTGGCTCTTACAAAATTAAATACGTTAAGATTAAAGGTGCGGAGTAATCCGCACCTCTCTTTTTGGCGGCGCATTTGCGAGCCAAATGCGCCGAATTTTCTATTATACCATTCCGCCGGGTTTTTGTCAAGAGGAAATTTTCAACAAAATACCAGGCAGATTCTCCCGAAATCTTGTGCATTATTCCATGTTGATTTTTAAAAAAATTTTTGTTATAATAAATATGTAAGAAAGATAAAGAAAGCGACTTAAAGTGATAGGACAACCTAAACCCGCGGATTAGGACAACCTATTCAGTCAATTTCAGAGTTTAAAATCTCTTAAAAAAATTTAAAAAACCTATTGACAATTAAATAAAGAAATGTTACAATGTATATGTAACAAAGAACAACAAACAAATCAAATCACGAAAGGTGGTATCAGTTATGCAGAAGAAGACACAGAAGGAAATGTTCGCAGAAATCAAGGAAGTCCTTGTAGCAGGTGGCTATGATGAACTCGTAGAGTTTGTAGATAGCAGGGTAGCACTTCTTGATAAGAAGTCCGCAAACCGCAAGCCCACTAAGGCTCAGGCTGAAAATGAAGGTCTGAAGGAAGTGGTTATGGGTGTTGTAACCGCTAATAAGGCTACGGTTTCCGAAATCATGGCGAAAGACGAAACCCTTAAGGGTCTTTCTAATCAGAAGGTTTCCGCACTTCTCCGTATCCTTGCGGAAGAAGGCAAGGTAGCGAAAGTTACCGAAGGCAAGAAGACATTTTATGTCCTTGCTTAATCCCTAAAAGGAAACCACGGGCGGGGGTACTAAAACCCGCCCGCAAGGAATAGGAAGGAAGGAAGGAAGGAAAATGCGGTATACTTTGAATAGTGGGAAAACTATCACTATCCCTGATAAAGAAATTGAAAAAATGATGGAAAAGCTTGAATTGTCTGAAAACGAAGCCATAGAAATTTGGCTTTCAGATAACGGCTATGAAATCAATGAAGAACAGGAAATTCTTGATAAAAAAGCCAAAAAAGTAAGGGTAATTCCTTACGCATCAAGCGAAAATGAACGAAAAAAGTCAGAAAAACCGCGAACTGTTAAGGTTTCTGATGAAAAACAGTTACTTTTTTCAGAAATTTCAGCATTTTTGAAGGAAAACTTCGGTGAAAAGGTTGAAATTGTCAAGGAAAATAAGTTAATTAAGATAAAAATGTCAGAAAATAAGACTTTTAAGGTCGATTTGATTGAAGAAAGACCGAAAAAAGCATAAAAACCTCTCTTTTTGGGCAGAAAACTCCTGGTTTTCTGCCTATTCCTTTCGGCGGCACGCTTTTGGGCGCAGCCTGCCGCATTTTCGCTAAGAAGTCAAGTAGTAATTTTTCACAAACAAAAATGTGGAATGGGTCTAAATTTGTGCATCCTGAAACGAACATTTGTTCAGCGGCGCCTGAGCGAGCGAGGGCAGCCGTATTCTCGCTCCACGCACCCATATGCGAATTTTCATATGCATCTAGCAGATCGATGTAGCCATATGCTATTCCCGCAATCACTAGGAAGCCTTTGGCTTCCCAGCCTTGACATTTTTTAAAAAATATGTTATAATATAAAAAAAAGGATTTTTTAAACCGCATTGCCAATTCTAGGTTATGTTTTGTCTCTTATAGTAAAAAATACGTGCGACTAAAAATGATTGAACAAGAGCCCAATACAGTTCACTGAGAACATATATTTCTCGTAGACCGACCGGCTGTTATTTAACAATAGCAAGAAGATAATGCGGGCAGCAGATCTAGGACCGGGATCCCGCTTGATTTTTTAAAAAAATTTTGATATAATATATATA
>Ga0310786_10006186_pt1 | contig 16015 bp, 22 predicted proteins | sample AusTroGonzalo_MG_FD_203881 | JGI IMG/M metagenome (GOLD analysis project Ga0310786, IMG submission 203881) | Bovine rumen microbial communities from tropical cattle in Woodstock, Queensland, Australia - Gonzalo_03 (v2) (version 2) | ecosystem: Host-associated > Mammals > Digestive system >... | reverse complement strand
ATGAAGTGGATTGAAAACGAACCAAGGACATTCTACGGTCTCACGGTAAGAGAGTTCAAGTGTCCCGTGTGCGGACTGAAGGAAACAGTTCACGAAGTGGAGAAGCTCCCGAAGTCTTGCTATGTATGCGAAACGGTCTTGGAGGTGGAAGATGCAAGTTCAAGCGATAGTTAGAGGATTCTTTAGCGACTTCACGAATAACGACCTGTTTCAGAAGGAAATGATTCAAGTCAATTACTCATCGGATCCGATCGGCAAGATGCTCAGCCTTGCAAGTAGTAAGCACAACGTACAGATCACGATTCCTTTTGCCGAACTTGAGAGGCTAATCAGGAGGACGGAGAGATGACCAAGGCTTATATCACGACATACAGATTTGAGGATGGCTTCGTCGTTGACATTCTGAACCGAGGACTGACCCGTGAAGAGTACGACGCATATGTGAATATACACGGCAAGTGTGAGATACAGTCGGTCACGCCTTGCGTCTTGGAGGAGGTGAGCGAAGGTGGAGCTTAAAGAATGGTTGAACCGAGGATATTTGATCTCGAAGAAGCTCGACATAAAGCGGGCATATATGGAGAGCCTCGGGAATACGATCAGCAACTACGAGCCGAGGGAGATCGACAGAGACAATCCCGAGAACTCAGCCGAGACGATCATGATCAGGTGGTCGGAGACCAAGAAGGAAGTCGACGAGCTGAAGTTCAAGCTCTTGGCGATCGATCAGGAAGTCGACCATCAGCTGAGAAAGCTGCAGAACCCGAGCGAGTACGCCGTGTTATTCTGTCGATATGTTAGGCGCTTATCTTGGGACGACGTAGCCGAGGCGACAAGCTATTCAAAGCCGAGGGTCTTCGCATTGCACCGGGAAGGAATAGCAAACCTTGACAGGATCACATCTTATCAGACATGGGAGGAGACAGCATGAGTTCAACAAACAAAGGTAAAGCGGAAGTGATCAAATACATCAGGTCGAAGTTCGGTCGAGGAGGGACTTGTCTTGATGTCGGAGCTTGCGACGGTAAGTGGGCAAAACTTCTCGGCGACTTCCTCATGATGGACGGAATCGAGATCTTTCCCGAGAATGTCATCAAGTACAAGCTGTGGGAGAAGTACGAGAATATCACGATTGGCGATGTGATCTCTTTTCCTCATGGCGACTACAGCCTGATTATCTTTGGAGATGTGATCGAGCATATGAGCGTTGAAGATGCTCAAGATGTTCTTGATTATGCTTTAGACCATTCATCAATGGTCATCGTCGGCGTTCCGTTCATGTATAAACAGGGCGAGATCTACGGCAACAAGTACGAGAAACACATTCAGGACGACTTGACGAATGAGGTATTCCTCGAGAGATATGACGGCTTTGAGCCTTTGATTCTCTTCGAAGATTACGGATATTACAAAAGTCGATAGTAAATGATAGTTCACTTTGGCTTATACTGTAATTGGTGAATGGATCGTTAAAGATTCGTTTGTCGTAAGTCTCGCGAAGCTCGGTCGAAAGATCGGGCTTTGTTGATGTCTGGGAGGATGAAGTGAGATCGGTTCCGCAAACGTTCTATAAGAACAAGATGTGGCGAAACTGCCAAGCGGACTACATGAAGTCGGTCAATCACTTCTGCGAACGGTGCAAGGCTGAAGGCAAATATAATCTCGCGGTCGTTGTCCATCACAAGATTCACCTGACAGAAGAGAACATGAAGGATCCTCGGATTGCTTACGGCTTCGATAATCTCGAGGCTTTATGTCTCGACTGTCACAATAAAGAACACTTTGGAGACCAGACGGCGAAACGTTATGAGATCGTGAACGGCGAGCTGATCTTCTGAGAATCCCCCCATCTTCCGAAATCGAGGGAGGCGACCTTGGGTATCGGTGGCGGGGGCAAGAAAAACCGATCAGAGCCGAGTAAAGCCTTTTTGGTCTTGGGTCTGAGTGAGAAGGGGGCAAGTAGTCATGGCTAAGGCTAAGGTTGAGACTACTTACGACGAGTTAATGGAGCTTGCCCGGGAATATGGCGTGGAAGACAACGCCCTTTTCCGTTCGGCAGCTGAACAGTATCAGATACAGATCGGAACGATCAGGATGATCAAGGATCAGTTGGTTTCTGATGGCTCGGCAGTAAGTACGAAGGAATACGTCAGGGGACGCGAGAATGTTTACGCGAACCCGTTGATCAAAGAATTGCCGAGACACACCGACTCGGCGAACAGAACACTCGGAACGATGCTTGACATCATTTCGAAGCTCGGACACAAGATCGAGTCCGAGTCTGCACTTGCTACGTTTGAGAAGAAATTCAAATAACTACATCCTGCAGTACTATCAGCAGATTGAGGACGGTTCCGTTCTGGTCGGTCGATGGGTACGGCTACTGTATGAGATCATCGTCAAGGGACTTGAGGACAAGTCCTTTTTCTATGATCAGAAAAAAGCACACAAAGCGATCTCGTTCATTGAGACCTTTTGCCGACATCACGAGGGAAGCCTCGGCGGGGAGCTGATCAAGCTCGAATTGTGGCAGAAGGCTTTCTTGTCGATCTTGTTCGGGATCGTGGACGCTGAGGGTCTCAGAGTTTGGAATGAATGCCTACTCGTTATGGGAAGGAAGAACGGCAAGACGTTGCTTGCAAGTGCTATCGCAACATATGAGGCATATGCTGACGGCGAATACGGAGCTCGAGTGTATATGGCAGCACCAAAGCTCCAACAAGCAAACATCTGCTACGACCAATGCTATCAGACCATCAAGAAAGAACCTGAGCTCGAGAAGTTCGCCAAGAAGAGACGAACGGACATCTACATCGAGTATTCGAACAGTTCGATCGCCCCGCTTGCCTTCTCTGAGAAGAAGTCGGACGGTCTGAACGTATCTTGTGCGATCTTGGACGAGGTCGCTTCATGGCACGGTGCAGCGGGCATCAGGTTCTATGAAGTCTTGAAGTCCTCGGTCGGTGCAAGAAAACAACCGTTGCTCTTGGGAATCACAACGAGCGGTTACGAGAACGACGGCATCTACGATCAGTTGATCATCAGGGGAACGAGGTTCCTTCTCGGTGACTCGAAAGAGAGTCACTTCCTCCCGGTGCTTTACATGATCGACGACATCGAGAAGTGGAACGACATTAATGAGTTGCAAAAGAGCAACCCGAACATGAACGTCTCCGTCTCGGCGAAGTATCTTCTTGATGAACTCTCGATTGCTGAGAGTTCCTTGAGCAAGAAGAGCGAATATATCACAAAGTACGCTTGCTTAAAGCAGAACTCAAGCCTTGCTTGGCTCGGAGCTGAGACTATCCGAAAGATGTCAAGCGAGGATCTGAAGCTCGACGACTTCAAGCATTCTTACTGCGTAGCGGGAATCGACCTCTCGCAGACAACCGACTTGACGGCTGCGACGATCATCATCGAGAGGAAGGGCGAGCTTTATGTGTTCGCGCACTTCTGGCTCCCGTCAGAAAAGATCGAAGAGGCGACCTCGGCTGACGGTCTCCCATACGATCAATACATCGCCCGAGGCTTCTTGTCTCCGAGCGGTGAGAACTTTGTCGACTATCACGATTGCTATTCGTGGCTTGTTGAACTAGTTGAAAGATACGAGATATTGCCTCTTGTGGTCGGTTATGACCGATACTCGGCTCAATATCTCGTGCAAGATTTGAAGACTTACGGATTTGTGACAGATGATGTCTACCAAGGCGACAACCTCTGGGGAGTCCTTCAGGAGATGGAAGGACTATTCAAGGACGGAACGGTTCACATAGGAAACAACGACCTTTTGAAGATCCATCTCTTGAACTCGGCGGTCAAAGTATCAGCTGAACGCGGAAGAGGACGCTTGATCAAACTACGACCGAACGACCACATCGACGGCGTGGCAGCGTTAGCCGACGCATTCTGCGTAAGACAGAAGCATTTCGACCAGATTGGAGAGAGACTGAGGAATGCAAGAGAGGAGTAAAAAGTGGGAATAGTAGAAAAGATTCTTGGCAAGACCAAGGAAGCAGAGCAAGTGATCGAGTCAGGAAAGACGTTCGAACTTGTATCTGCTTACGCTCCCGTCTTTAGAGATTGGAGGGGCGAGATCTATGAGTCAATGCTCGTTAGAGCTGCGATCGATGCTCGTTCACGTCATATCTCAAAGCTGAGGGTTCAGTTCTCGGGGACTGCCAAGCCAGGCTTGACAGCAAGACTGAGTAGAAAACCGAACCCTTGGGACACATGGTCTCAGTTCCTTTATCGTGTCAACACGATGCTCGACGCAACGAACAACTGCTTACTTGTCCCGATCTATGATGACAGCTTGAACAAGATCGGATTCTTCCCGGTGCTGACATCTGCGATTAAGCTCGTTGAATACAAGGGCGAGCTCTGGCTCAAGTATAAGTTCAGATCAGGAAGAAAGACGGCTGCTTGTCGATACGATGAAGCGGTCGTTCTTCGTAAGTTCCAATTCAAGAACGATTTCTTCGGTGAGAGCAACGCAGCGATCGACGAAACGATGGACTTAATCAGCATCGAGAAGCAGGGCATCAAGGAAGCGATCAAGACGACGGCATCGTATAAGTTCATGGCGACATCTTCGAACTTCGCCTTGGCAAAGGATCTCGAGGCTGAACAGACGAACTTCTCCGAGAGGAACTTCGCAGGAGAGGCTAAGAAGGGCAAGGTTCTTCTCTTCCCGAACACCTACAAGGACGTAAAGCAGATAGACATCAAGCCTTATACGCCCGACAAAGACCAGATGGAGACCATCAACAAGAATGTCTTTGATTACTTCGGAGTCAATGAGGAGATCCTGCAGAACAGGGCGACTCCTGAGATCTGGTCTGCGTTCTACGAGGGAGCGATCGAGCCGTTCGCGATTCAGTTCAGCGAAACGTTCAAGTTCGCTTTGTACTCCGAGCATGAGATCAGTCTCGGAGCTGATGTCATGGCGACTACGAACCGAGTTCAATATTTGAGCTTTGCGGACAAGAGGAGCTTCGTCGAAGGTGGACTTGACCGAGGCATCTTGACGATCAACGAAGCTCGCGAAGTTTACAATCTCCCCGCTCTTCCTGCTGAGGAAGGCGACAGATTCATCGCTAGAGGCGAATACAAGTTCATACAAGAAGAGGAGGGCAACGACAATGCCGATCAAGAGTGACAGAGAGTATCGTTCGTTCGAAATGATCAAACGAGCAAGAGGGGAAGGCGAGGAGCCTTCTTTTTTAGTTGAAGGTTACGCTTCAACATTCGAAGAGTATCAGCTCTGGGAGGATGACGAGATAATCCTGCGAGAGAGAATCGAGCCGACGGCGTTTGATGACGCTGACATGACCGACGTTGTCTTCTTGCTCGATCATACGGGTCGAGTCTATGCGAGAACAAAAAACGACACAGTTCAGCTCAGCACAGACGACAAGGGACTCTTCACAAGAACTGATCTCTCCAAGACTTCCGCATCTCGTGAAGTCTATGAGGACATCGAAGCGGGCAACTACTCCCAGATGTCCTTTGCTTTTACAGTCGCAGCCGACAGATTCGAAGAGAAGCGAGTTGAAGGTGAGAAGACTGTCTATACAAGGATCATAGACCGTATCGCGAAGGTCTTTGATATATCAGCTGTCGGATTCCCGGCAAACCCCACAACTAATATCGGCGTAGCTACTCGCGCAGCTTTCGACGGAGCGATCGAACAGCTGACAACGGAGAGATTGGAAGCAGAGAAGCACTCGAAGGAAGAGAGGGAGAGGGCGATCGCACAGCTCAAACTAAAACTTATGGAGGTTAAGGATTCATGACACACGAAGAGATCATGGAGCTTGATTCCGAGAAGATCGAGGCTCGCATCGCTGAGATCGAAACAGCTCTCACAGCTGAAGATTCAGATCTCGAGGCTTTGAACGCTGAGCTTGATTCTATCAAGGAAAGAAAGATGGCTCTCTCCGAGGAGAGAAAAGCCGACATCGAGGCAGTTATCGAAGAGACGAAGACTGTCGACATCACAGACACTATCATTACGGAGGAAAGACACATGGCAGACATCATGGAAATCAGAAAGTCTCCCGAGTACGTTGAGGCATTCGCTAAGTACATCAAGACAGAGGACGATTCCGAGTGTAGAGCTCTTTTGACAGAGCTCGGAACGAACGGTCAGGTTCCCGTTCCCGTATTCGTTGAGGACGAGATCGCGACAGCTTGGAACGACAACAAGATTCTCGCAAGAGTCAAGAAGGCTTACATGAAGGGAATCATGAAGCTCGGCTTCGAGATCAGCGCAACAGGCGCAGTTATCCACAATGAGGGCGCTGCTGCACCTGACGAGGAGACAATTAAGATCGGTATTATCACATTGACTCCTGTCAGCATCAAGAAGTGGATTAGCCTTAGTGACGAGTGCATGGATCTCAAGGGCGAGGCATTCCTTCGCTACATTTACGACGAGCTTTCCTATCAGATCGCAAAGAAGGCTGAGGACACACTTCTCGAGAAGATCGAGGCTTGCGGAACTGTTTCTACTAACACATCCGTAACAAACGTGGCAGTTCCTATCATTGCGAACACAGGTACGCTTTCTGTATTCGCTGAGGCTCTTTCCGAGCTTTCCGACAGAGCTTCCAACCCTGTTATCGTTATGAACAAGGCTTCCTATGCAACATTTAAGTCTCTTGCTTATGCTGCTAACTATCCCGTTGACATCTTCGAGGGTCTCGAGGTTCTCTTCTCTGACAAGATCACAGCATTCTCCGCAGCTACAACAGGCGTAACTTACGCTATTGTTGGTGACTTCGGTGTTGGTGCTCTTGCAAACTTCCCTAATGGTGAGGAGATCAGAATCAAGACTGACGAGCTTTCCCTTGCTGAGAAAGATCTCGTTAAGTTCGTAGGACGTGAGTATATCGGACTCGGCGTAGTTGCACCCAAGGCATTCGTTAAGATTCAGAAAGAACTTGCTGGTTAATTTGAGGAGACTTTGAGACATGGACACAAACGAAGTAAAGATTCTAATCGCCGTACCTTGTATGGATCAGGTCGCAGCGGGGTTCGCTCAGAGCCTCGCAACATTGAACAAAGTCGGAAAGTGTCAGGTGAGCTTTATTTGTGGCTCCCTGATATACGACGCAAGAAACAAGCTCGCAGCTCAGGCTCTTCAAGAACCCGTCAATGCAGATTATGTTATGTGGTTTGACTCTGACATGACCTTTGCACCGGGAACGATGAAGAAGCTCCTGCAGGACATGGAAGAGCTACCCGATGCGGGAATCATAAGCGGACTCTATTTCAGACGTTCGCATCCTTACACTCCCGTCGCCTTCCAAACACTCGACATATCAGACGAAAAAATGGCGACATGGACTGATTACACGGGCGAGCTTGAAGGAATCCATGAGGTCGGCGGTGTCGGCTTCGGATGTGTACTTGTTAAAACCTCGGTGATCTACGAGTGTTTCGCAAAATACGGAACTTGTTTCTCCCCGATCGGCTCGGTCGGGGAGGACTTGTCCTTCTGTTGGAGAGCGAAACAACTCGGCTATAAGACCTACCTTGATACCGACATAAAGTGCGGACATCTTGGTCACGTAGTAGTCACGGAGGAACTCTTCAGAGCCTTGAAGGGAGGCAAGCATGAAAGTTAGAGCTAAGACAGCATTCTTTGACGGAGGCAAGCTCCGAACAAGAGGCGACGAGTTCGAAACAAAGTCCTTTGACCCAATCTTGATGGATCCGATCGAGGAGCCTGTGAAGGAAGTTCCTGCACCTGCAGAACCCGAGACAGAAGCTCCCGCTGAGCCTAAGAAAGAGACAAAGGCAAAGAAAACGAGTAAGAAAAAGGAGTAATCACAATGGCACTACTTGACGAAGTACGTTTCGCATTGACCAGAGTTGGCGCGTCGATTGATACGAACCTTGATACCGAGATTCAGAGATACATCAACGCAGCGATCCTCGATCTGACGGAGACAACGGACATCTTGTCGTTCACAGCTTCCGACGCTGACGCACTTCAGAAGGAAGCGATCATTGCGTATGCTCTTTATTCGTTCGAGAAAGATTCAGTCCGTAAAGATAAGTACAAGGTCGCCTATGATGACTTAAAGACGAAGATGTCGATGTCTTCGAAGTATTCTAATCTGGGAGCGGTAACATGACACGAGTAAACAAGATCAAGCTGATCTCTTTTACGGAGACGCAAGACGAAATCGGTCAGATCACATCGACCGAGTCGGAAGCATCATTGATCGCTGAGATTCGCTCTGTTTCACGTTCCGAGTTCATGGAAGGAAGACAAGACGGTCTGACTCCGTCTTATGTTTTCTATGTCTCGATATTCGCTTATAGCGGTCAGAGAGTCATCGAGTACAACGGAGAGCGATATTCAGTCTATAGAACATACGAAGCGGACGACAACATTGTCGAGCTTTATACGGAGAGAGAGGTCGGTCTAAATGTCGAACGTTCAGATTCAGGGAGCGGGCAGTCTTGAACAGGCTGTCGCAGACATCCTTGAGCCTTGCGAGGCAGTCGTGAAGTTTGCTTCTTATGAAGTGAGCAAGAAGATTGCAAAGGAAGCAGCAAGAGACGTTAAGTCTTTAAGCCCTTATCGTAAAGGCGGTTACTCCAAGGGATGGAAGGCGACTGCTGAAGAGGACGGTTATGTCGTCCACAATGCACGTTATCCGGGACTGACACATCTACTTGAGAACGGACACGACATCGTCGTCAACGGTCAGAAGGTAGGACATGAGGAAGGAAGACCTCACATCAAACCCGTCGAGGAAAACGAAGTGAGGAAGTTTGAAGAACAGGTCAAAAGAGAAGTTGAGAGGAGACTCGGGTCGATATGACATCACTTGCAGACTTAAAAACGGCTTTTGCTGATTACCGTTATTACTACGGTCACGCTCCCGTGGGAACTAAAGTCCCGTACTTGGTAGCACACGGAACGGATTCCGAGAACTTCTTCGCTGACTCGAAGGTCTATCAAAAGAAGCTCGGAATCGAACTCGAATACTATTCGTCAACAAAAAGCGAGACGGATGAAGAGGCAATCGAGACCATACTCGATAGTCTCGGTTTGAACTGGGACAAAAACGAAAGTTATGACGAAGATCAAACCTTTTACTTAATTACTTACACATTTTGGAGGTAAACGACATGGCACAGAACAAGGTAAAGTTCGGCTTAAAGAATGTTTACTATGCAATCGCTACAGAGACGACCTCAAGTGGCGTTACAACGACCACATATGGAACTCCTGTATCGTTCCCGGGAGCCGTTAATCTCGAGGTTAACGCTTCAAACACAGACCAGACAGTCTTCAGAGCTGATGATTCCGATTACTACATCGTAAGCGGTTCCGCTCAGGGCTTCGATGGTACTTTTGAAGCTGCTATCGTTCCCGAGGCATTCGAGACAAACGTTCTCGGCATGGAAACAGATCAGGAAGGCGTTATCGTTGAGTCTGACTCTCAGACAGTAAAGACTGTTGCTCTTCTTTTCGAGATCAACGGTGACGATCACGCGAGAAGATACCTTCTCCCGAAGGTTCTTTTCTCAAAACCCGGTATTTCTGCAGAGACAACAGGATCCGACGGAAATCAGCCTAAGACTGTATCACTCAGCTTTAAGGCTTCACCCCGTCCTGACGATGGCTTCGCAAGAATCCACACGGGCAATAGCACAAGTACAACTGTATACAACGGATGGTTTGGCTCGGTATATAACCCCGACTTCGAACCTTAAATCACCCCATCTTTCATGGCAAACCCCGATCGGATCTTCTGGTCGGGGTTTTCTTTGAATACAAACAACTATTTGAGAGGTATGACAAATGAACAAAGAGATTACGATCGGCAAAAAAACGCTCAAGATGGCATCAAACGCCCTCACCCCCATTCTTTATAGACAGATATTCAAGAAGGATTTCTTGAAGGAAATAACGGGGCTTATCAGCCTTAAAGATAAAAAAGCGAAAGACTACACAGAACAGGACATCAACGACGTTACATCGCGAAGTGAAGCGTTCGGAAGACTCGCTTTTGTCATGGCGAAACAGTCAGAACTCGAGAAGGCTTCTGAGCTTGTAAAGCTGACAGAAATCGATTACTTCGAGTGGTTAAGCAACTTCGATGCTCAGTCATTCACAAACGCTTCAACGATGACGGAGATTCTCAAACTTTGGAAGGGTAACGCTGAAGACTCACAAGTTGAAGCAAAAAACTGAGCAAGCCGACGACACGAGAAATGACGACAGCCTTGATCACACTCAGGGCAAAACAGGTGGGATTCACCTTTGATGAACTCTCTCTGATGTCGCTCGGCTTCTTATATGAGATACTTACGGAACTATCAAACGATTCTTTTGACTATCCATTGAAAGCAACTCAAGACGATATTAATTCATTCTTTGGGAGTTAAACATGGCTAGTAATATTAAAGGAATCACGATCGAGTTCAAGGGTGATACAACACAACTCGGGAAAGCCTTAACAAGCGTCAACAAGCAGATAAAGACGACCGATACAGCACTACGCGAAGTTGACAAAGCTCTCAAACTTGATCCGAAGAACGTTGAACTTCTGGCTCAGAAGGAAGCTCTTCTTAATAACCAGATCGCACAAACAAAGGACAAGCTCGACCTTCAGAAGAGGGCAGCAGAGGAAGCAGCTCGAGCTCTTGAACAGGGAGCTATTACTCAAGAAGAGTACGCTCGCTTAGCTGCACAGGTAGCAACGACGGCGAGTAAGCTCGGAGATCTTGAGTCCGAGGCTCAGGCTACAAAATCCGCTATGGAAGGCGCGGGCAATGCCTCCGAAGATGCGGGCAAAAAAGCCAACAAGTCGGGAGACGATGCCAAGGAAGCGGGCGAGAAGTGGGAAAAGTTCGGCGAGATGGCGAAGAAGGCTGCCGAAGTGGTCGCCGCTGCTATCGGAGCTGCGCTTGTAGCGACAGGAAAACTTGTTGTCGACTCTGTTGAAGCATATGCTTCAATGGAACAGCTCGAAGGCGGTATAAACAAACTGTACGGTTCGGGCGCTGAGAGCCTTGAGGAGTACGCTGATTCACTCGGCGTTCTTCCCGGTGCAGTCCGTGGCGTTTACAATCAACTTGAAGCAGCGAATCAGCAGATGCTTGATCAGGCTGCGAACGCTTGGCAGACGGCGGGAATGTCAGCTGAGACGTACCTTCAGACGGCGACGAGCTTCTCGGCTTCTTTGATCTCTGGCTTGAACGGTGACACTCAAGAAGCAGCCAGACTGACCGATGTCGCAATTCAGGACATGGCAGACAACGCCAACACGTTCGGAACCGACATGGAGACCATCATCGGAGTCTATCAGGGACTCGCTCGAGGTACTTATACAAGCCTTGAACAGTTATCTCTCGGATTTGCGGGCACGAAGGAAGGAATGCTCGAGCTTGTAAATGCTTCAGGCTTATTTGAGGAAGAGATCACCAATCTTGACGACGTGAGCTTTGATCAGATGATCGAGGCGATTCACGAAGTACAAGATCAGATGGGCATCGCAGGAACGACAGCCAAAGAGGGAACGAAGACTATCGAAGGCTCCGTGAACTCGATGAAGGCAGCGTGGCAAAATCTCGTTGCGGGTCTTGGCGGTGACGCTTCCGAGGTCGAAGGTCTTGTTGATAATCTAGTTCAATCCTTCGAAACGGCAGCGACAAACATCGTCCCCGTTGTTCAGAATATCCTCACAAATCTTGGAACTGTTATCGACGAGATAGCACCCGAGATCAATGAACGACTCCCAGATCTAATTGATCAGACGATCGAACTTCTGCTCGAAGCTGCGATTCAGATCGTGGTCGCTCTGGTTGATGCACTCCCGGGACTGCTTGACACGATAACGTCTACGATCGAAGTTCTGATCGATGTTCTCATTCCCGCGATCCTGACCGTACTTCCGAAGATCGTTCAGGCAGGAATTGACCTCATAATCGCCCTTGCGACAGCCCTTGCCACATCCGCGCCCGAGCTTATTCCTGCTATGTTGGAGTGTGTCAATCAGATCGTGGCAACACTCGTTGATAATGCCTCTGAGCTCGTTCCTGCAGCGCTCGAACTCATGATCGGACTTGCGGGCGGTCTTATCGCTGCGATTCCTGAAATTCTTGCTCAGGTTCCCGTCATAGTGGGCGAGTTACAGGATGAATTTACTGACTTTATCCCAGATCTTGTCGACATGGCGACGACTTGGGGTGTCGATTTGATCGCGAATTTCGTTAGCGGAATTACAAGTTCCCTTGGAAATCTGAGAAGTGCGGTTCAGAGCGTAGCGGGTGAAATCGCCGACAATCTCGGCTTCTCCGTACCGAAAACAGGTGTCCTTCATCAATGGGCATACAATAACCCCGGTGCAGATATGATCGACCTCTTCGCAGAAGGTATGGATTCCGAGATGATGACACTTCAGAAGGCTCTTGTTCAGACAGGCGACATTATTTACAACGGCATGGATTACACGAAACAACTCGACGGCATAGCTTCAAGTATTGGTGCTATGGGAGCTACAGGTGGAACTTATGTGATCAATGTCATGGTAGGCAATACAAAACTTGCTCAGGCTGTCTTGTCAGCTCAGCAGATGGAAGCCTACAGATCAGGAGGTCTTTAATGCTTGGCAAATATCTCAAGATCAACGGCGAACAAATGCCGAACCCGAACCCGGGGACATGGAACGAGAACTATCCCCCACAGGAGAACGTTTTTACGACGGAGGCGGGAACGCAGCTCTCCTCCGTCGTTCGTTTGAATCGTATGACGTGGACGGCTGAGTTCAACTGCACATCGACCATGAAGGATAAATTAGTTGCATTTGCTCAGAGTGCAAGCGTCACAGTTAAGTTTGATAACGGAACGGCAAAGTCTGGTCGACTCAGGATCAACGGAGACATCAATCTCTTTGAAAATTCCGAGTATGTCGACCGAACGAAGGGATTGTGGGTCGTACCTTTAATATTTGAGGAGTTCTAAATGTATAACGCAAGCGAAGCCTTTTTCACGGCACTACATAAAAAAGCCAGATTCGAGAAACTTCGCGGAACTGTCGGCTCCGTACCGTTCACGGATGCGAACGTTGTCTCAATGTCTTACTCGAACCGATGCTCAGATACATCAGATGTCACTCTCGGTTCTTGCTACATAGGACAGCTTGACGTGACGTTCGTCAATCTGAACATCCTTCGCGGTGAATGGAAGGACAAGGTCATCACGCTTGAATGGGGTCTTGTGCTTGAGGACGAATCGACCGAGTATATCCCGATCGGAGTCTTCACAGTTACCGAGGCGACATGGAGCGGAACGGGTGTTACAGTCAAGGCATCAGACAACATCGCGAAGTTAGACCAAGGGACGAACGTTCAGACGACAGGCACGATCTACAACCTGTTGAATCTCGCTTGTGTCTCCTGCGGTCTGACTTTTGGCATGACCAGAGCAGAGATCGAGGCGATGCCGAACGGCGAAGAGGTTCTCGCAACCTATCCCCAGAACGACATTAAGACATGGCGAGACCATGTCGGATGGGTCTGTCAATGTGCGGGTGCTTTTGCCTATGCAGGAAGAGACGGTTCCTTGATGGTCAAGTCTTGGGCTGACTTAGAGGTGGTCGACGCATTCACAGAGCAGGAGAGAGAATATTCTTCCTTGTTCTCCGATTTCTCGACAAGCTATGCGGGAATCTCGGTCGTAGACATCGAAAATCAAGTGACGGTCTACTATTCGAACGGTAACACGGGATCCGTGATCAATCTCGGTTCAAACCCATATCTTCAGTATGGAACGAAGGACACAATCGCGAGAATCCGCGGTGCTATTGCCGACGCGATAGTCGATGTCAAATACACTCCGTTCAATTCAGGAGTTCTGTCGAATATGGCTTATGATCTCGGCGATCTGATCACTTGCTCAGGTGGTATCGCGGGATCTGGGACTCTTACTTGTTGCATAATGCAAATTGATTGGACATCGAAGAACCTGACACAGCTTCAGGGCTTCGGAGCTGACCCGTCTCTCACATCAGGAAAGAGCAAGACCGACAAAGTCATCGACGGCTTGATCAAGAAGGTCTCAGAGAACGAGGTCATCATTCACACTTTCACGAACGCTCAACAGTACGAGCTCGAAGAACAGGAAGAGCAACAGATAGTCGACATCCGCTTCGCTACCATCAACCCGAAGATCGTCAATCTTTGGCACGAGATCGAGCTTGATGTCACAGCTGACCCAGAAGGCGACGGAATAGTCACCTGTCAAGCGGTCTACTATCTCGACGGCGAGCAGATCACTTATTCTCCGATCACGACGTGGAATAACGACGGACTTCACCTGATGCACCTTCTTTATTTCCTCGCTGAACTGTCAGCGAATCAGGTTCACGAATGGAAAGTTGCTCTTATCATCGACGGAGGAACGGCAACGATCAATGTCGGCGACATTCACGCGTCATTGTATGGTCAGGGACTTGTAGCTACCGACGAGTGGGACGGTATCATCGAGGCTTCTGACGAGATCACAGCTATCCTTGGTAACGGTGGCTTCGTAGTAACAGGTATTACCGAGAGCGTAGGCTTTGATTGGAAGGACGTTGAGTTCGTCAATGCAAGCGATGTTATTTCCGCAGTACTTGGTAACGGTGGTTTCATCGTATCTCTTACAGATCAGCCTAACGTATATACACAGAAGGATATTTACAAGGTAGTATCCGAGGACGGTACATATCAGCTTATCTCCGAGGACGGAGATTACCATATTGAAAGTGAGGAATAATATATGCCCGCAAGTGAAGAGAGATCAATAAGTGAGTTTCCTACCGCTTTGAACATCTTAGCAACTACGCTCTTGTTCGTATCTACATACGATAGCGGTAACGATAGCTACGATTCCGAGAAAGTATCTGCCGTAGACTTGGCAAGTGCTATCCTTGGTGACTTCGAGTTTACTCAGGACTTAGCCACTAATGTAAAAACTATCTTCGGAGCTATCAACAGTATCATGGTTTTAAGTGGTACTACCGTTCCTAGTAGTGCTATCGGTGCTAACGGTCAGTTGTACTTCAAGTACACATCTAGCGGTGGTACTGATACCGTAGACGCTATGTATCTGAAAATCAATAACGCTTGGTGCGAGGTAGCCACAGGCGGTGGCGGTGGCGGTGCTTCCGTTACCCTTGGTACTACCGTACCTAGTGACGCTTCGGGAAGTAACGGTGACCTGTACGTTCAGTATGACGGCACAAGCTATGCCGTAGTTGAGTATTACGTTAAGATTAATAACGCATGGCGTAGAACGCCGTTTTCCCGTGTCGTAGCACTCACACAGGCACAGTACGACTTGATAACACCCGATAATCAGACGCTTTACGTTATCACGGACGCACAGGGCAGTTATGTTAAGTTGCCCGTAATATCGGACGCATACGATAGTACCGCAACGTATAACACGGGTGATTATTGCATTTATAACGATGTGCTTTACAAGTGCAATACGGACAATACAACGGGAACATGGGACGCTCAGTATTGGGACGCTACAAGTGTTGCGGAAGAATTACAATCTTTTGAGCCTGTAAAAGACTTAGTGAGATATTCTTCATATAACGCTATGTGTTACGGAACATTAAATAGTGTTGAAACAGCGGTAGGAAATGTAGCTATTACTAATGGAGTTGGAAGAAATGTTGGTTCGTGGACAACTGAATCTATGAACTATTTTACGTTACCCGACGATAACTTGTATTTGATAAATGCAAGAATCAAAACCAGCGACGGTTCAGGACTTCTTGCAGTTAACATTCTTAAAGACGGAGTTGTTCAATCTTCTAGGGTATTTAATAAGATTAGTGGACAGCCTGATTCTAATTACGAATACACATTTTTTATCGCTGGTTCTAAAAATGCAAAGATTAGTGCTTCTTTTTATAATCAGGGAGCTTCAACAATTACAAGTACAATTTCATTAGTTGCCGTAAGAATGAATCTTCAAAATAGGGAATAAGAA
>Ga0310786_10006185_pt1 | contig 16023 bp, 22 predicted proteins | sample AusTroGonzalo_MG_FD_203881 | JGI IMG/M metagenome (GOLD analysis project Ga0310786, IMG submission 203881) | Bovine rumen microbial communities from tropical cattle in Woodstock, Queensland, Australia - Gonzalo_03 (v2) (version 2) | ecosystem: Host-associated > Mammals > Digestive system >... | reverse complement strand
CATCATGGATGCATACAGCATCGACGAAAATGGTGACAGAATTGACCCCATAGGCAACAAGCGTAACCCCGGACCCTTGTATGGTATCTCCAAGGACGTGTGGTCGGCTATCGCTGTTGCAAAGGTCGCCCTGGAAACCAAAGTCGAGGACAGAAGCCACCAAAGGACACAGCTATGAGCAACGCAGGCGCACATTTTCAGAACTTTGTCTTCGACGCAATGTCGAAAATGCTGCCCGAACAGGGCAAGGACTACATGATCAGGCTGGATGAAACCGGCAATTACACTGGAACTGTCACTTTCACGTATTTGACAGATCTTGGAGCTTTGTTTGCCCCGTATTTCGAAACACATGTCAATGAATCGATTAGAAGCTCGCTTCTTGACATGAAGATGGACGACACGTCACGGCGGTCTTTGCTAAAGCCGTCTGCAATCAAATTTGTCAAAGTAAATTTGATTGACGGACGAAATTCGGAACTGTCTAAACTGGCCACAAAAGAACTTGATGTCGAACCGAACAAACCAAGCACGTCCGTTCCGCTTACAGAGGCGCTTGCCAGAATGTCTGCCGGAACTGATGTCAAAGCGCGGATCATGGACGCGATCAACGAAAGCGTTGTGCGCCAGCTTGGGCCGGAACGTGCAAAAACGGCAAACATCGAAGTAAAAATCGATGGAGCCAATACAGGAATCCCCGAACCGGAAGTCGACGGTATTGAAGCTGAAATTGAATTGGATGAAATTGCTGAAGACAACAAGCCGGAAGAGCAGGTTGCCGAAGCAAAAGAAGCCGAATCTGGATTTGAAGACGGACGCCAATTCGATTTTTACAGGGAACACTGGATGGGCGTACTGAAAGCATACCTGCCAAACCCAGACGTGTCCATCTTTGAGGCATGGATTGCCAGATTGATCGTCATCGAACTGAACCACATGTTCGTAGCCGATCAAGTGAAAGTATTGAAAATGCCGGAAGAGTTCAACGAAAACTGGCTTGAAAACGTCAAGGTCGTATTCGCGGATCCTGTGTGGGCGGATTACACAGACTTGTTCTCGCCGACCAAATTCCGCGGAATCGTCAATAAAATTTACAAAACCATATCCGCCGCAAACGCGGAAGAAAAAATGTACAACGGCACCGTCAGGCTGGCATTGAGGAGGACTGAATCCGATTTGCTGACCATAACGGCGCTCTACCTGACAAGAAAACAATCCAACGAGGAGAACACATAATGCTGCTAAAAGACAAAAAGCTCGTGAAACACACTCTTCTGATAAACGGAAACGTTGTTGAAGAGGCAGAGAGCAACCCGCATTCGATAACGATATTGGAAGTACTGCATCCGTGGTGCGAGAAGTATCGTGAGGAATGCTTGAATGCCCGCAAGAAATGGCTTGGACCCGAATCCGAGCTGGGTAAGCTGAAAGCGGAAATCGCCGAAATCGCTAAGAAGTCCCCCGAGGAACAGACGGACGAAGACAAGGCCAAGGTGGCAAAGCTGAAGGACGCGGAACAGCGTGCTTTTGTGTCGTATCTTACAGACCCGGCAACCCCGCATGTCATTGCCGTGGCCGAGACGCCGGAAGGGCCAAGAGAGCTGTTCAACAACGACCTGCTAATGCAGACGGACAGGATGATCAGCCAATTGCGGATGAAACGCGAAGAAGCCCTGGCGGAGGCCAGAATGTTCGCGAACTCGCTTGTGTCAAGATCTGCTCTCAAGTTCATTGCAATCGCCATGGAGTTCGACAAGGACGACCTGGCCGAAGAAGAGCCCAACCACGCCGGGTTTGCTATCGGCACGGCGTTCAGAAATGTCGAGCCGCATGACGTCGACGTGTTCGAGGGAATTCTCTCCGAAATCAAGGACAACATCAGGAACGACATCCGCGCCCAGATGGGCGTCAATGCTCCTGAAGAGCCTAAAATCATCACACCAGGAAACATGACTCTGAAATGAAGATGCTTGCCGTTTACTCGGCAGGCACCGAAGGCAACGCACGAAAAGCCAGGAATGGCGAACCGTGCGTTCCCAATTTCAGGGTGTGTGGACGACATGTGTTTGTTGGTCTGGATACGGACGGGCTGGCTTCAAATGCCATACCGGCCGTATTCAACGACAAGGAAATCGACAAATTTTTTGAAGAGTACAAAAAGCGGTATCCGTCTTTGCCGGAGAAGCTTCTGGAAAAGTATTTCTTCGCCTCGGCAGACGCCGCCGCGAAATTCGCGGACGGCACCCGCGTGAAAGTGTCCCATGAGGACAACGGGATTACGAGGTTTTACTCTCCGGAGTCGGAGACGACAATGGAGGTGGAACTTGAATGATCCCATACATAAAACCGACTGAAGATTCAAAAACGAAATTCGTACCCCACCAGAGAAACACGTTTGGCATGGCTCCCGGACCCGAGTGGTCCTGCCCCTTTGCGACAACCGGCCCAGGAGGTTGCTGGTCTGACGGAAAGAAAAAGACATGTTACGTATGGAAACTGGCGCAATTCAGAAAAAAGATGCGCGAAAACCTTGAAAACAATTTCAATTTATTGAGTTCATGCAAAGGGAAGCGCCGAATAGAAATTCTGGTACACGAGTTTCGCAGGTTCCAATTTGAAAACGGAACCGAAGGAAAGTTTTACAGGCTGCATTGGTCGGGCGACATCTTCTCGCCGGACTATGCCGAAGACCTGATGAAAGCATGCGGAGAAGTTCCGGAGGTGACGTTCTGGAACTTTACCCGCAATTTTGACCAGGACGTGGTCGAGAAAATAGTCAAACACAAACCGGAAAACCTTGTGCAGTACCTGTCCGCCGATGCCGTGAACGTGGGTAGGGCGCTGGATGTATACAAGGAACACCCAGACGTGTTCTCCATGAGCTACATGGGCGATTCGCTGGAGCCGTTCGAAAAGCTGTGGGACGAAGCCGGGTTTGGCGACAAACCAATACGGCAATGCCCAAGCAACTTCGAGCACTCCAGTGTTGAATACATGTGCAAAAAGTGTAAAACCTGCCTTAAAGGCATCTGTGTCTTTTTCAAGACGCGGAAATAACGTAACAACCAACCAGAGGAACCAAATGAAATTCGGACATATTATCAACGAACAGAGCATTACGCTCCTTTTTAGCAACGGCGACGCCGAAGTGTTGCCGATCGCTCGTGCAGGCGACGTCATCGCCGCAATCAAGAACGAAGCCAGCGAAGATGAAATCCGTAGACTCGCCGACAAGGCCAAGGCCGTCGTGGATTACATGAACGGCACGGTTGTCGTGCAAAACGGGAAAATTCTCTATAAGGGCGAGCCCATCAACAACGTGCTCGTCAACAAGATCCTGGACTTCCTCAACAAGGGCTACCCCTACAAGCCCCTGCTGGCGTTCCTGGCCAAGATCATGGACAACCCGTCCCGCCGTGCCGTGAACGAACTGTACAAGTTTCTCAGCAACGAGAGCCTCGGAATCACCGACTCCGGCACGTTCCTGGCGTACAAGGCCATCCAGAACAACTGGACGGACAAGTATTCCGGCAAATACGACAACCACGTCGGCAACGTTCTCGAAATGCCCCGAAACTCCGTGGACGACGACTGCAACGTGGGATGCTCCTATGGGTTCCACGTTGGCTCCCTGCGCTACGTGAGCGGATTCAAGAGCGGAGACGATCGTGTCATCATCGTCGAGGTCAACCCTCGCGACGTTGTCAGCGTCCCCACCGAGGACTGCGGCAAAGTTCGAGTCTGCAAGTACAAGGTCGTCGGCGAGTATACCGGGCCACTGCCCGAATACTGCCCGGACTATCCGGCACCTTCGGATCCGTACGACGACGGAGACGCCGAGGAAGAGCCGGAGGCGGATGACTGGGATGACGAAGACGCCGAAAAGCGCTGCGACGACAAGCCCGAAAGACCGGACGACGGCCTCTGATAGCCGATAATCCCAGCCCCGCTTCGCTTCTTCGGGAGTGGAGCGGGGCTTTTTTACGTTTACACCAATTTACTTGGAGAACAACGAATAAATGATAACCAACAATGAAACCCGTAACATTTCCGGAAATTCGGAACTGCAACACGAGTTGTACACAATAGACGGCCCCAACACCGTAAAACTGTTCAACCAGGCCATCTATTCATACACGAATCCTGAGACGAGCGTCTTGCGGGAATATACCGTCAACGGCCGGGATTCGATGATACTGGCCGGAGCCACGAGACCGATTGAAGTTTCGACCCCGTCTTCGCTATCGCCAAAGCTCACCATCCGGGATTTTGGCGCCGGACTAACCGAGGAAGAAACAAGACAGCTATTGTTCTCGTTTGGTGCGTCCGGGCATGAAAAACAAGTGTCGAACAAATATGTCGGAGGATTCGGAATTGGAAGCAAGTCCGGGTTCAACCTTTCCGACTCGTTCCTGTTCGTCATTTTCAAGGACGGAACCAAAACAACATGGAGCTGCATGCTCAACAAGAAAGGTGCGCCGTCGGCCGCCAAGATTTCGAGCGTGAAAACAGACGAACCAAATGGCGTATTGGTGGAGATCCCGACTACGAAGTATTTCCCGGACGACATCGTAAAGAACGTCACTCTGAAATGGCTGGATGTTCCCGTGAAACTGAACGGAAAGCTGGTGGAATCGTACAAGTCCGGCAGTAAAATGAGCGGAACGGCCACCATCAAGAGCGAACGCGACGAAGAACTGGAAATCAAATGGGACGTCATGTCGAACACGAACAACGGATTCATCACCTTTCTGGTCGGTTGCGGCATGATCGAAGTGCAGAGATACGAACTGCCGGGCGAGATCAGGGAGCAAATATCGGTTCCGAGCTACTTCAACAACAAGCTCGTGATCGAACTTCCGGTTGGAGCTCCGTCCCTGCTGACATCACGGGAAAGTTTCATCTACGATGACTTCACGAAAGACTTGATTGCGAAAGCGATCATGGCGTCCGTGGAGGGTGCGAACGACAAGATCATGGAGGAGATCTACACCACGCACGGAACCCGCGAGATGATAGACAAGCTGGCCGACCTGAGAAAATTGTATGATTCCTACGGATTCAGCACGATCGTCGGTAGCTGCGTGAAAAAAATCCGCGAGAAGACGAATCTCGAGGAATTCAAGAACGAGATCTGCCGTGAAATCGAAATATCCGAAAAGACTGGCATCGACGTGATGCTCGCGTCGTATCCCGCCAGGAACGGACGCGTCTATTCCGATACGTTCAGATACAAAACGAGCAATGTCGTGAGCGGCAGTTTCGACGGAATGTTCGGGTTCAGCGGCCCACATATCTGGACAGCCACCGACATGAACCTGTGGAAAGATGGATTTATCGAGGAGTTCTCCGAGCTGGCGAGGTTCGGCACGGACGTCGGCGCGAGATCCATGATTGGTCCGTCCCTGAAACACGGAGACGAAAAAAAGGACAATGACGTCAAAAAGGTAATTATCGAGACCCTGAATTGGCAAGCCGTCGAGATTCACGTCTACCCGCGCAACACGAGGAAGTTCGTGGGGCAGGTGCGCGAATACGTGGCTTCGTTCGGAAAGTCGTGTGCGAGGAATGCGAAAATTATCATATCGCTGTGCGGTGACGTAGAAACCATCAAGTCGGAAGTTATCAGCAAAATCCCGGGAGCAAAGACAGAGTACCACATGGATGTCGATGTTTTTAAGAACATGACAAGGCGTGGCGAGAGAAAAGCTCCGGTAATCCTGAACAGAAGAAAGCTTTGGGGTTGGGTCGTCAATTTTGCACCAAACGGCATATCGCTAAGCACACCCGAACAGATAATCCAGGGACTATTGAGGAAAAACGCCACGCAGTTCGTGATCTCCAACAAGACGTCCTTCATGGACTTCGAGGGATCCAAACTGCCGTTGTTCTACAAGAACATGGAAGACGCCGACGACAGGTACAACGAGTCGAACCAGAATCGCATGCGTATGGACGTCATCAACCTGTTGCTTGGCGGCGCCCCGGTATTGAAGAACGACAGTGGAATTCCGATCATTGCCTTGATCAACCAGTACGACGGATACCCGAAAATCGGAGTGCCGTTCGTCAGCGCATACGACCTGGAAAAACAGCTGGGCCCGATCGACGAGGACATCCGTGACAGACACTGCATGTGGATGTACCGGATGCTCTGTGGCGACTTACAAGCTAGCAACTGGGGCAGCAGCACGCGGGATGATGCCAGTTTGTATGTGTCGCAAACCGGCATGAGGACGTATGATTCGACGATCGGTCAGTTGAAATGTGGCGCGAGACTCCTGGAATACGTTGTGAATGAGCTGTCTGGCAAACACCTGAGCCAGCAGGCAAAAACGGATATCGAGAACCTGAAGATGCTGTACACAAGGCCCAAAAAACTTCCGTACATGCGGGACCCCGGGTTTTCGTCGGACTTCATGCACTTGACGTCCAAGTTCATCGTATCGTACAAAAACCTGCTGAAACACAATCCGCTGGTCGCTGCGTTCATGAACTATCTAGCACCATACACCGGGAAAAAGGCAGACCTGCTGGTAACGGCCGCGAAGGACATTGCCATGCTGATTGCCGACAAGAACAGGACCTCGAAACACAAGGAGAACGTTGATGATAACGGCAAATGATTTGGTAAAGATTCGACCAAAGCACCTGAAAGCCGCATTGGCTTATGGAGAACGCAACCCTGAAATGAAACACACCTCCCCGCTTACCGGAATCCTACGGTCGGCGGGGAGGTATCTGCTGGACAATGTCCTGGGCGCAACTCATGCCGAACCGCTGATGCTGAGGCTGCAGACAACGCAAGTCATCGGAAGAATGCTCTATGTCCCGACGGGATTCCTGAAGGACGGAAAGAAGAAAATCGTGGCAATGTACGTCCACATGCCCAGCAGCAGACTGGCAACGACCGGCTCCATCAAGGGGATCACGCTGGCAGGCTGGGTGTGGGCGTGGGATTTGCGTCCGCTACACATGCCAGGCGCCAACATGCTCTGCGTGAAGAACGACAACATCCTCGAACCGATGGCAACCCTCAACATGGAGAACTGACATGAGAGTATCGTGCATAGAATGTGTCGCGAAACATGCTGGAAGCGGAGCCATATTCCTGTCCGAAACGCCGAACGGATATGCAGACCACCTGCTTGGCGCAATCGGAGACCTAGAACATGTGTCACAAGAAAGCATAATCGAGTTTCCCGTCATCGCCAACATGGCCAGACAAGCCAGGAAATATATCACGTATGCCGTGCCGAGGGCTCTCGTGACTGAAGACCCCGACGAACGCATAGATTTAATGAGCGGCGTCGCCGAGACCATGAGCAAGCTATCAAAGGCCATCATGGCCGAATTGATGGTAGCCGCCAAGGAAAAGCGGGACATCAGCCCGGGCGAGTTCGTGTAAACACGACCGGCTAAACCGGTTATAACAATATGCAGGCCGTGCGCACGGTCTGGCCACAGCCGTCCGGGGAAACTCCGTCGCACCCCCGGGCGGCTGTGCTACTAAAAGAACAGCTAAACGCGGCGGAAAGGAAGAGAAAATGCTACTGAAGCTCGGAAACTCAACGCGTCGGCTAGATCTGGTGCTGATCCAACTGTGGCAAGGGAAGTCGACGTTCATCGATCTTCCCGAAGCCTCGGAACGGAAAGAGCCCCGGATTGGCTCCGTGATAACGATCCAGGGGACGGAAACGGACCCCCGGGCCATGCTGCTTCCGCTGTGGGTGTCGCCGCAAGGCAAGCTCGTTGCTGGCGGGTATAAGTGCAACAAGTGCAAGAAACGTTCACTGCAACCCGGCGTCTGCTGTGAGGAAAAGATGTCTTACCCGTCGATTCCCATCAAGCGGGTCCAAGGGACCGAGAAAAAGTCCCTGGACGAGGAGCGGTCTGCCGTCAAGGAGGCCATTCAAGCAACCGCGGGGATGCGGGCCGAGGACTTCGATGACGTCTTCAAGACGTTCGTCCGGGTCGCGGCCCACAACGGGTTCATCTCCACCGCCTTGGAGGCATGGCAATCCGAGATGGACGAGCTGAAAGCGCTCGGAGGGAGTAACCCGGAAGAGAACCTTCAGCCCGCCCAGCTGAAGCGGTATCGCCAGCTTCTTGCGGACGGGCCGTACGGCGCGTTTCCCGAGGAGATGCGCCCCGCTGCGCAGGAGCTGAACCTGCGCCTGGGGAATGATATCATCACGGAGGCGGAGTTCAGCGATCGCGCGGAGAAAAACCCGGATTATGCCGGGCGCCGAATAATCATTCCCGTCAGCTATGACTGGCTGGGGACTGTGAGGACACGGGCGATGGAGCAGGGCATCCTGTTCGTCTAGCCCGAAACTGCCACGGCAGTCAGGAACAAGTGTGCAAACACGTACATGCAAACCTGACTGCCGTGGTAGTGTTTCCTTGTTTTGGCAACAGAATAGGTTATCTTTAGCTATGAAAAAGAGACGTAAAAAAATCCCTGCCGATCCCGGCAAGATAAAGCTGGGCGACCTGTACATGCTGGAGCCCAAAAACTCATATGTAAAAAGCTTTTACGGCAAAGCAAGCGTCATTTTCGATGCAGTCGACGGGCGGGAGATCAAGGCCATGCTCAGGTCGTACGAGACTGACATAGCCACTTGCGACAGGTTCGGACTGATCGAAAGGCTTCCGGCGCCCCGGCCCTGGAGAAACGAGAAAACAGGGAAACTGACGCACACGTCTTCCAGGCACTTGAAAGAGTTCAGGCTGCAAAGAGGGGATCTGCAGGTGCTGGTCATGGACCTGAACGAGAAGAAACTGGGGAACTCGATGGCACTGGTGATGTGAAAAAATTCCGTATAGATAATATCTATACGGCAAAAACTCCAATTTTTGGAGCTGAGTCGGACCTGAAAAAAGGCGTCCAAAAATTTATTACCCCGAAGGGGTAATAAATTCAAACTACAATTTTGCGGTTCGCCGGCACTCTTTTTTCTGAAAGAAAAAGAGTGAGCCCGACGGACGAAACCAGGAAAAATTAAAAAACCGACGGAGGACGAAAATGAAAACCAAACTCGATTTTGGATCCTCGATCGCAGGTATCGGGGACCAGTCAAAAACGGGAAGGCCGATTCCCGGGCCGGAGAGGCCCCTAGAATCGCGAGGAGCCCAAAAACCGGACGAGGGTACCCCAAAGTCCAAGGAACGCGTCCTGAGCGATTCTGAGCGGGTTTACGGGGTGGTGTCCGGAATGCTGTCCGGAGTGATCCCCGAAAAGCATCTTCCGATGGCAGTCGAGGACTTCAAGAAGAAGTTTCCCGGGGTCACCGACGTCGCCCAGGTGAAGGGCGACGAATTTTTCGACTGGGTGGACACGCTTCCACTCGCCCATACCGTCAAAGGAATCAAAATAGTTTGAAAGGAGTTCGAAATGGACACGCTCTACCATATCGTCGGCTACTTGCCGCACACCCGCGAGTTCGTCAACCTTGGCACAGCCATCACGGAGTTGAAGGCCAAGCAAATGGCGGACGACATCATTGCCGAATACAACAAGGACCAGACGTCATTGCCTATGATGTACGCGGTTCTTCCGTGCCTGACCGAGACCACCGTTTTCCACGGGCCAGTCGATCACGTCGGGGTCGCGTTCGGCAATGTGACGGTCGACAAATTCGAGCCCGTTAAGGCCAAGATCACCAACGAGGCCTACGCGATGAGGTTCATGTGATCGCCATACAGTCTCACGGGGCGTCTTATGCAATTTCGTGTCGTTCTGTTTTGAAGACCCGGAGGAAACCGTGACACTTTTTCACGCGTTCATTATCGAGATCAGCGCCAAGATGCCCTACGTCATTGAAGTTGGCGTTTACGAAAGCCGAAAGGCGGCACGGGAAGCGATCTTGAAGATCATGCGGTCGCATTTGGAGGAGTGTCCTAATGACGACTTCGATTTCGAAAATCTGATAATCACCGACCCAAATAACTGTGATTACGTTTTTGACGGACGGATCACACGAATCAAGGTCGCACTCGCCTCAGCTGCAATTCAAGCCTAGAGAAGGGAAGGAGCAACATGGACAAGGATAAACCTTTTTACGTAACTTCATACATCAAGGACTATGTCAAGGAGCAGGCAGGCGCCACCCCCGACCAGTCCGTATTCGACGAAATCCAAAATGCGATTCTCGGTGTTCTGCGGCGTGGATTTGACATTGCCGGAAAAAAGGCAGTGTTGAAGCCTCTCTCCGATACCACGGCTAAGCCGGCCGAGGAGAAACCCGACATGGTGAAGTTGTCGGGCATTCCGCGTAGCGGCATTTATGGTAGCGGGAAGGATCCGAAGTACGCTGCGCTCGTCCGATGCGCGGATGGCGTTGTCATGCATGTCGATGCCGAGAGCCTCGATGTGACCATTATCGACGTCGAACGCATTGATCGCATGTGCGGACACATGGTGTACGATACTTACATCAAGCGGACCGTCGACATTCTCAGGAAGATTGGTCCACGGATCAAGTCGTTCGATTGCGCCAAGTACGCAGACCTGATCGAGGAGACCCACAGGAGAAGGAGGTTGAATAGCAATGAATAGTCCGATGACAATGTGGGAGTGGGACTTGATCACGGCCGCCCTGCAGTACTACGAGCGCGGCCGCAACATTACCTCGGCCTCGTTCCCGGCGGATGTGATCAAGCACTACTGGAAGGACCCAGACCGGGATCCGGCCGATCTTGTCAGAATCGCCCGGCAGTTCGTCGATGTCTATCATGGGCTGAACGGGGCAGAGTTTTGGTCAGATGATTCGTCGTATTTGCCTATTGATGCGGATCCGTGGATCGTGTTCTACGAATTTTGCAAGGGCTTCGTGCACGGTTTCGGAGAGCTCTCCGTGCAGGTGCGCGGCAGCGAAGGGGTCGAGCATAGAATGTATGGCTTCATGGCGAAGACACCGGGAGGCGGAGGCAAGCCGCGGTGGTATTCCGTCGATGATTACATCGAGAACCCTGTGTTTCCGCATCCCATCGATGGCGGAGACCTGCGCGTTACGGTGCTCAGCAAAGGGGCGTTCGACGAGGGATACGAAGCTGCCAAGACCTGATTGCATATCCATCAATGTGGAACAAACCTGAGTCTGCCAGAAAAAAGGCAGATACTCGCAAGAAGAAAGAAAAAACCAAGAAAGGATAATTATGGCACATAACATCATTCCCGGCATGGACGCCGGAATTCTTGAAGGTAATCAACCTACCTGGCACGGCATGAAGGAATACAAGCTGATGGGCGACGAACCCATCAAAATCGAGGATGTCGAGGAGCTTGTCAACTACCCGATTGAAGTCAGGCCAATGTACATCAAACGCGATGACGACACTTATCAACCGGTAAACGGTTCCAACATCGTTTGTCGCGTTTTGCCCAACGGGTCGTTCTATCCGCTCGGGCGCGCGGTCGGCAGCAAATTTGCAGTGATTCCGCGAAGGCAGATTCTTCATTCGTTTGACGAGGGGTTGCTGGCGAAGTTCAGCGGCCTCAAGATCTCCGGTGCCGGAACTCTCGGAGGTGGCGCCACGTTCTGGATGCAGACACGCGTCGAGGACTACAATATCAGGGGCGACCAGAGCGATCATCAGCTAAGGTTGTCCTATACGGATACGTATGGCGAGTCGGCAAAAGTGTTCTGCACCGGTGTCCGTATTGTGTGCCAGAACACGTTGCGCTATGGCATGATGGATGCCATGGCACAGAACATGTTCTCGTCCATTCGCCATACGTCCGGAGCCGTCGCGGCTGTCGAAGCAAAGATGGAGCTTTTCGCTAAGATTCATCTCGGGCTCATGGATGAGATCGAGGAGTTGGAGAGGCTCACGAAGCTCGACGTCGATGGCAAGTACGTCGAAGCTTTTGTCGAGAAGATGTTCCCGATGCCGGACGAGCCAGACGAACATCGTGTCACGCGCAACCGCGTCAATGCCGCACGCGACAAGGTGATTGAGTTGTTTGAAAACAGCTCTGAAACCATGGATCGGGAGATTGCTACAAGCAGGTATGCGCTGTTGCAGGCGTTTACCGATACGGTGGATCACCATGTCTACTATCGGTCTCCCGGCCGTCGGTGGCAGGAGTCTCTTGATGGCGTCGGTGCCATCATGAAGGATCAGGCTCTAGAATACTTGCAGACCTGATGCAAAAAACGGTTGCTTTGTCCGGAAGCAGGAGGTATTATTCAGCGCGTGAAACGGAGCCCGGGTCCCCCACTTACCCGTTCTCCGTCCGGGCCTCGCGCTTACCTCCTCTCCGGACGAGGCTCCGTTTCACATTTTTACTAAACTCATCAAAGGAAGAATCATGAGAGTTAGAAACAAACTGAAAGGCTCGGCGAGCTACCGGTTCGCCGGTACCGGTCCGTCAAACAGTTGCCTTTTGAAAGCTGGAGGAATATCACCGAAACTTCCTCCGCAGAGATACTACGACCCTATGTTGCAAGACGCTTTGAAGAAGGGCTACATCGAAGTTATTTTCGATGAGGAGGACGTCGGCATTTTGGGTGTCGTAGGTATTCCCGGGCCCGTCGCAAAGGTTTTGTCCAAGCTTGATCCAAAACCTGAGTCTTCTGAATCCGGTGAGCCGATCGTGACAAAGCCCGTCGTCGTATCCGCCAAACGGGAGCCAAAATCGAAGAAGCCCGAGCCGGAGCCCGAGCCGAGTCCGCGCAATGGCGCAGTTCGTGCAAGCGCTTTGGCCCGTGAACTAATGATTCCGTTCCATACACTGCAGGCCGGCATGCAGAGCGCGTTCAACATCAAGGTGTTCCAGATGTCTTACGTCAAACCCGAACACGCGGAAGCCATGCGCAAGAAGTATGGCGAGCACCTAGAAGTGCCGGAGATTTCGGCGGAGCCCGTCAAACGCAAGGCCGAAATTCGGACGATTTCCGATTTAACGGCCAAATCGGACGGTATCGTCAGCCTTTCCGATCTTATCAGTCAAAACCGAGGCGGTTCGTGATGAAAGTTCCATCTGGTCGAATGACCGAGTATTCGGATTTCGGCCAGAAACTGCTGCCGAGGACACCTGTCATTGTCGAGATTTCTCCGATCTCGGGTGATCTGTCTGTGTTCAAAGGCGGAAAGTTTCTTCCCGAAGTCCTTTGCGGTGTCGCCGAGTGTCTTCCGCATGTGGTGTTCGGCTACACCGATTATTCGACTTGCAGTCTCCTGCTTGTCGATTATCCAAGATGGGACTGGTTTGAGTTCCAGGATTCGCAGGCTTTGTCGAGCATGGCCGCGTCTTACGCTACCATGCACGCATGCGACAAGGAAATCGCGTTCACTGCAAAGAGCTTTAATCTCCCAAAAGACGAGGTAATCAACTATTTCATTTGGAAGCAGGCTACGCTTGCAGGCAATCTGCTCCGGATGGATAGCTTGAAAACTACACCCGATGCCATAAACGAGTTTGTCGAGTCCGGCCCGATTTCAACTGACAGGCTCTGGCCCGGGACATGGTGGAGGGGTCGTGCATGCGAACGTGTGCAGGCTCCTGATTGCAATCTGTCAACGCGCGAGTCTGTATTCTTCTGGGACATTGACGAGAACACCCCGGTGTTCAATAAGAACAGGGACTATATCAATACCTGGGTGTATCCTCCAAAATGAAAAGAAGAGTTTTGGCCGAGTGCCTGTCGATAGCCGTTTCCCGTGTTCGTGCAGGAAAACATCCAAGGATAAAAACCTGGAGACACTTCACGTTTATCGTGCAGAACAACAGGATCATGGGTTTTGGCACAAACAGATTCGCCGAGCCAGCGCCACCCGGATATCCGAAATACAGCATCATGCATTCCGAGCGCGATGCATATTTCGGTGTCCGGTTCAACAAGGACGAGATTTGGGACGTCGTCAACATTAGGCTTGGTCTTAGGTTGACACCATTGCTCTCAAAGCCTTGTCCGTGCTGCGCGTCGTTTCTGCTCGGTCTTGGCTGTAGAAAAATTTACTTTTCAACGCCGGATGGTTTTGAAAGGTTTAACTGAAAATATGCCCCAGTAGCTCAGCAGGATAGAGCAGCGGATTTCTAATCCGCGGGTCGGGGGTTCGAATCCCTCCTGGGGTGCCATTTTACAAAAACGATACTGAAATTTTGGAGACTAAAATGAGGAAAGCTTCTGTTTGCCCACTTTCGGGTGAAAAAAAGAAATGTATCAGGCTTACAAAGTGTAGTTCTTGTTGCTGGTGTCGCCCAAGCGTTCGTTACGGGGTTATAGGGTGCGAGCTTTTGCAGCGTAAAAACAAGAATCAGCGCAATTGGAAATTGGATATTTGCAGGGTCGATGAATCCGAACTTTACAACATTCCTGCCGATGTTAAACTGCCATTGCTTCCGATTGAACTCAAAGAGGCAAAAGATGGTCTGCGTTCATCTCTTGAGATTTTGACGCCACGGGAGCGCGAGATCATTATTTTCAGATGGGGTCTTGATCCAGAATATTACGGAAGCCGAATTCCGAGTGAGGTTTCGGAAAAATGGGCGAATACGACCAGAGAGCGTTGGTCTTTTACAACATTGAATGGCACCGTCCCGCTTGAGGCACTTGCCAAGTTTTTCGGTTTGACTCGCGAACGCGTTCGTCAGCTTGAGGCTAGGGCGCTTAACAAATTGAGATATCCACCCCGTTTGCGCAAGCTTGCCGGGCTGTTTGGTGTTGGATGCAGCGATTGATTTGAGCAGAGGGCGGACAAGGCTGTAGCACATGAGAGAAGGTCGAGCGTGGGAGGGCGGAAGCGGTGGCACGGACTTTGTCCGTCGCCTACTCGGGGTTCGAATCCCCGTGCGCCCGCTGGTACCAACAAGATCTGCTCAACAGGGTGGTGGGACGCGAGTGGCCCTCTTTTTCAAGATTTTGTCTTGTATTTTGCCAACGGCATGATATAAACTTTGACTGCACCGTGACAGGGAATGGCATACCTGCGCCTGAGAGGTCCGGACCTCAATACGGAAGTAAGAGGAAGGTGTCTGCGTAAAAGTTGCCCGGGTTTCCCGGGAATCCCGGTTCAAGTCCGGGCGGTGCATCCATTTTACAAGAAAGGAATTTTCATGAAAACCAAACCAGAAGACATGGAAAAAGATCTCTGGTGGGGCTACAAGGTCGCACTCGAGACACTCAGGGAACATCTTCCGGGTGTTCTTGAAGAGCTGAAAAAGCAGGATGTGAATGATGGCCGTAAGATACTAAATCCCAAAATCGATGCAGAAAGAATTTGCAGGGCCGTGCGGGATATGATGGTGGTTGAAGGCCTACACGACCAGCTGCTTTATATAAGGGCCACAACTAGGTTATAATGTGCGCCCGTAGCTCAATAGGACAGAGCGTCGGTTTCCTAAACCGAAGGTTCCGGGTTCGATTCCCGGCGGGCGTACCAGTTTTACGAGGAGAGAAAGAAATGAAGAAACATATTTGCGAGAGGTCGGGTTGCAACAAGACGGCAACCAGGAAGACCCCCAACGGCCATTATATCTGCGAAGACTGTCTCAAGCATTTCAGGCAGCTAAAGCGCGATAGCGGCGGCCGGGTGTGGATGATCAAGGAGCGTCTTGCCGGATCTTTTGGCGGTCTTACGTTTTACGTCGATTTTCCGGTGTACGTGGAAAGCCCGCAGCGCCGAAACGGGTCGCCTAGGCCCAGCCGAACTCTTCGTTTTAAATAAGGAGGTGTGTGATGGAAGGGCGAAAAGAGGCCACGAACGAAATTTTGGCGGAGATGCGGGAATGCGAGGGATGGGAAGCATACTACGATGGCGGAAAATACCATGACAGCTATTACGAGTCGGTAGTAAGCGTATGGAGCCTTCACGATTACGCCGAACGTCTAGACGCCGCAATCGGGCGCGAACTTGGCGACGTTGCGAAGATGCGGGAGGCAATAAAAGAGGCCATTCCTTTGATACAAAAACATGGATATGACTTTGACCCGGAGTCTGAAGTCGGGGAACAATTCAGAAAAGCAATCTCGATTCTTGAGTCTGCGATTTCTACAGGGAAACACATAACGAGGG
>Ga0310786_10006183_pt1 | contig 16028 bp, 11 predicted proteins | sample AusTroGonzalo_MG_FD_203881 | JGI IMG/M metagenome (GOLD analysis project Ga0310786, IMG submission 203881) | Bovine rumen microbial communities from tropical cattle in Woodstock, Queensland, Australia - Gonzalo_03 (v2) (version 2) | ecosystem: Host-associated > Mammals > Digestive system >... | reverse complement strand
TTTTCTGCGAAATCAGTACTTTTTTTCTTAATTAGCCCCTTCTTTTATCGTTTTTTAAGTACCTTTGCAGTCGAAATGAAGATAGGTAACGTAGAATTTGGCGAGCGCCCCGTGTTCCTGGCTCCGATGGAGGACGTGACGGACATCGGCTTCCGAATGCTTTGTAAGCGGTTCGGAGCAGCGATGGTGTATACGGAGTTCGTGAGTGCTGAGGCCCTGATACGCGATGTGAAGTCGACCATCTCGAAGCTGACCATCAGCGACGAGGAGCGCCCAGTGGGTATCCAGATCTATGGTCGCGATGTCGAGGCGATGGTTGAGGCAGCAAAGATCGTGGAGCAGGCAGGGCCAGACCTCATCGACCTGAACTTCGGCTGTCCTGTGAAGAAGGTGGCTGGCAAGGGGGCTGGGGCAGGCATGCTGCAGAACATCCCCAAGCTGTTGGAGATCACGCAGAAGGTGGTACAGGCCGTGAAGTTGCCAGTAACGGTGAAGACCCGTCTGGGCTGGAACCACGAGCAGCTGATCATTACCGAATTGGCAGAGCAATTGCAGGACTGTGGTATCCAGGCGCTGACCATCCATGGTCGCACTCGTAGTCAGATGTACACTGGCAATGCTGACTGGACGCTTATCGGCGAGGTGAAGCGCAACTCTCGTATACATATTCCTATTATAGGCAATGGCGACATCCATTCGCTCGATGAGGCAGACAAGGCTTTCGATGATTATGGCGTCGATGCTGTGATGATAGGTCGAGCCACTTTTGGCTGTCCTTGGATCTTCAGTCGCAAAAACCTCGATTTCAACGAGAAACTTGACATCCTTGAAGAACTGTTGCGTATCAATGTGGAGCGTATTGACGAGAAACGAGGCATTCTCCATACCCGTCGTCATCTGGCTGCTACGCCCATCTTCAAAGGCATCCCCAACTTCCGTCAGACCCGTATCGCCATGCTACGGGCAGAGACCATGACAGAGCTGTTGGATATCCTCGAAGAAGTGAGAAAAGAATTAACGGCTTCGCCCATTTTATAGCATAAAAACGGGGCTTTAATTCTTTTTAACCCTTATAACGAGAGCAGACTCTTTTTTTTTATTTAAATTTGCAAGCAAAATTGCAATTTGACCTAAGTTATAACTACGCTACAGGAAGATGACTGATATCCTATTATCCAGTTTCCTGAGTCTGTTTGCCTTGTTTGGCAAGAAAGAGCAAGTGGATGAAGCATGGGCTAAGACTATGCTTGTCAACTATTTGCGTCACCAGTTCGGCATTCGTAATATCGACTCCTATTTAGGTTTCTATAGCGACCTGAGGAGTACGTACGACCTGATGGACGACGATGTGCTCGACACTCAGGACAGTGTCCGTTCGATCTGTTCCGCTTTGCACGGAAAGATCAAAGCCAGCGAGAAATCTTTGTTGCTGCTTCGACTGATGGAGTTCTGTGGCTACAAGGAGGGTCATGGTGATGACCTGTTCAAGGCGATGGTGGAGACGCTGGAGATACCAGAAGAACAGTTTAAGATCTTCGCCGACTTTGTCGACAATCGTGAGACGGAGCATGTGATGCTGCATCAACTGGAGGGCACTAATGGTCAGTTGAAGACCTTGATGGATCTTCATTCTGGTATGTTGCTCTTCACCTATTTAGGCTCCGACACGGTGATGCTGAATGATGTGCCTGTCTTGTCTGGCTGCTACCAGGTGTGGTTGCAGAGCAGTGTGCTGAAAGGCAAGGACAGGAAGCCCGTCTATTACTCCACGATCATGCGGGCCTATCAGAAAGCCAACGGTCAGGAAGACGACAAGAACCACCATGTGGAGTTCTGTGGTCGCGACATCAATTTCCGCTTCCCCAACAGCAATAACGGTACCCATAACCTCAGTTTCACGCTTCAGAGCGGTGAGCTGCTGGCCATTATGGGTGGTTCAGGAACGGGAAAGACCACGTTGCTCTCGTTACTCAACGGCAGTATGGCGCCTCAGGAAGGCACCATCACCATCAATGGCCACGACATCGCTGAGCCAGAGGCCAAGAGCCTGATAGGTTATGTACCTCAGGATGATCTGCTCATCGAGGAACTGACGGTCTACCAGAACCTCTGGTACACAGCCAAGCTCTGCTTCGAAGGTATGTCTGAGAAAGACATCGACCTTCGGGTGATGAAGACCCTCAAGGACCTGGGCCTCGATGCCATCAAAGACCTGAAGGTGGGCTCTGCCATCAACAAATATATCTCTGGTGGACAGCGCAAACGACTGAACATCGCCTTGGAGCTGATCCGTGAACCTGCTGTGCTCTTCCTCGACGAGCCCACATCGGGACTGTCGTCTAGTGATACGGAGATGGTGATCAACCTCTTGAAGGAACAGACCTATAAGGGTAAGCTCATCATTGTGAATATCCATCAGCCGTCGAGTGATGTCTATAAGCTCTTCGACCGTCTGTGGCTTTTGGACAAGGGTGGCTATCCCGTCTACGACGGCAATCCCATCAACGCCATTACCTATTTTAAGGAGGCTGCAGCCTATGCCGATGCAGAGACCAGTGCCTGTCCTACTTGTGGCAATGTGAATCCTGAGGTTATCCTCAACATCATCGACGAGAAGGCCCTCAACAATACAGGCGAGATCTCCGATGAGCGAAAGGTCACACCAGAGCAGTGGCATAATCTGTATCTGAGCAATCGTCCTCAGTTTGCTAAGCCTATTGTCAGTGATGTGCCTCACTCAGACCAAAAGAAGCCAGGCGTCCTGAAGCAGTTTGCCATCTTCCTGCGACGCAATATCCGAACGAAGATCAGCAACATACAGTATCTGTGTATCACGCTGTTGGAGGCTCCCGTGCTGGCCGTCGTCTGTGCTCTGCTGACACGCTATGCTCCTCCTGAAGGCTACTCGGTGATGGATAACAAGAACCTTGTCAGCTACTTCTTCATGTCTGTCATCGTAGCCACATTCATCGGCATGAGTGGCAGTGCGGAAGAGATTATCAAGGACCGTGCGCTGTTGAAGCGAGAGAGTTTCCTGCATCTGTCATACGGCAGCTATATCTGGTCGAAGATGATCTATATGGCAGGCGTTTCACTGATACAGACACTCCTCTTTATATTGGTAGGAAACACCATCATGGGACTCCATGGACTCTTTGCCGAGTGGTGGCTCATCCTCTTCGTCACAGCCTTCCTCTCCAACCTCATGGGTCTGTTGCTGTCGCAGTGCTTGAACTCCGTCGTGGCCATCTATATCAGTATCCCGATGCTGTTGATTCCTCAGATCCTGCTGTGCGGACTGGTGGTTAGTTTCTCTGATCTGACGCCTAAGAGCACCACGGGTAATGTGCCTTTGATTGGCGATATCATCCCCTCGCGCTGGTCTTACGAGGCACTGGCCGTCACATCGTTTACGGATAACCCCTACGAGGCACCGTTCTTTGAGCTCGACAAGCAGAAGTACGAGAACCAGTATTATAACTTGGGATTCCTCAACGAACTTCAGTCGCAACTGGAAACGAAGAAAGACGAGGAGAAAAAAGGTAAGCCCGTCGATCCCATGCACATGGAGACCATCCGGATGAATCTGCCTGAGATCACTGCTTATTGTCAGATGAAGCCTTATGAGGGAGATTACTCTTACACCTCGCTCTATGACTATATGAAACAAGCGGAGGATATCCTGGCCAAACGGAGCAATGAGGCGACACTCAAAGCAGATAACAAGATGGCTGCTATGATACGTGAACAGGGAAAGGAGAGTATCCTACAACTGAAGCGAGACAACTATAATATCAAACTGGAGGACTGCGTCATCGGAGCCGATCAGAAGGGGATGCTCGATGTCATTGACGGCCATCTCGTGCCCCGTATGAGCATCATCTACCTGACGCCCCGTAGCCAATGTGGTCGTGCACCCTTCTACAGCAGCGAGAAGATTATCGGCTCCTGGCACATCAAGACATTGTGGTTCAATATCTCTGTGTTGCTACTGATGTGTGTCATCCTGACGATATTCCTCCTGACTGACTGGCCAGGGAGGCTCATTAGGAAATAACAAAATTTTAAATACTTTTATTAATACATTAATTACAAAACGCAAATGAAAAAATTATCAATTATCGCTGCAGCTTTCGCAGCAATCGTTTTTGCAGCATGCGGTAACAAGACCGCACAGAATGCAGAGTCGGCTGACTCTGTAGTCAAGAGTTTCGAACAGCAGCAGATCGAAGCCAGCATCAAGATGCACGTCGACAGCCTCGCATCAGAGGTCGGCAAACTGAAGATGGTGCCCTTCCTGCAGGCTGACGGCAATGGTGGCATCCAGCTCACCAAGGAAGAGAAGCAGGTGAAGCCCGACTATCTTCTGGATCCCGCTTCTGCTGAGGAGGCTACCGTTCTCTCTGAGAAGTATCGTCTGTTGAGTGCTCTCGACGTGGACAAGAGAGTTGCCAAACTCTATGAGATGCCTACCGAGGACTACGACAAGGCCATCACCAAACTGGCTGCTGACATCAATGATCCTTCTTTCAAGGTTCTTGACAATGAAGAGTCTGCTTCTGTCTCAGAGACCACACAGAAGCTCTACGAGGAGATGGAGAAAAACGGTCGTCTGAACTACTTCTGGCAGCTCGCTGCTTCTTCATTGGTAGAGCAGCTCTATCTGGCTAATCAGAACTCCGACAAGTACCTCAGCACCTTCACTGATGAGGCTGCTGCCAACACTACCTTCCGTGTGGTGCTTATCCTCGACGCCCTCAACCGTCTCTCTCAGTACGATCCTGAGATCAAGCCCGTTGCTGAGGCTCTCGCTCCGCTGGAGGTTCTCAACGCTACTTCTGTTTCTGAGCTGAAGGCCCAGATTGCTGAGGCAAAGGATAATATCAACGCTGCTCGTGAGGCTTTGATCAAATAAGGCTACACCTTAATAATATATATAGCCCCTGAAGGTTCGACCTCCAGGGGCTATTTCTTTCTTGTAGAATGACTCTCAGTATTGACGGCGATAGGTCACGATCTGGTTGTCGCCAAACCTCTGGTTCTCGATGGCTATCGCATTGGCAGGCAACTGTGGAGCACGGGTACCTTCGGTAACTGCCATTGAGAGGTTCGTCTCCACACGGATCTCATCCCACAGGCTTTTCTTCAGGAATGAGTTGAGCGTCTGGGCTCCACCTTCGACAATGAGCGACTGGATGTTGTGGGCATGCAGACTCTCAAGGTTCAGCGGGTGGCTACGATCGATGACGAGCCGTTTGGGGTCAGGTCCCCGCCAGTCTCGTACAGTGAGTTGTGGATGGTCGCGCTCTTCTGTGACACGTCCCACGAGGATGGCATCTTCTTCAGCACGGAGCTTATGGGAGAGCATCTTCGTAAAGTCATTGGAGATCTGCACAGGTTTGAAATGGTCATCGATAAAGCCATTGGCTGTCTGTGCCCATTTCAGGATGATATAAGGGCGCTTTTCCCGATGGAATGTGAAGAAACGACGGTTCAAATCCTTACATTCCTTCTCGAGCACACCCACCTCGACCGTGATGCCTGCGTCACGCAGTTTCTGAATACCACGACCCTGTACCTCGGCAAACTCATCGATACAGCCAACAACCACCCGTCGCACACCTTTCTTAATGATCAGATCGGCACAGGGAGGGGTCTTGCCATAGTGCGAACATGGCTCCAGCGAGACATACATTGCAGCCCTAGACAGCAGAGGCTCATCTTCTGAACGCACTGATGCAAAGGCGTTTACTTCGGCATGGCCTTCACCACAACGTACATGATAACCCTCGCCGATGATTCGGCCGTCGGCACTCACAATCACTGCCCCCACCATCGGATTGGGCTTCGCATTCTGCTGTCCGTTACGGGCCAACTGAATACAACGGTGCATATATTTTTCGTCGTCTATCATAAACTTTTCACTTTTTACTTTTCAATTATCAATTATTCTTTGTACCTTTGTCCCCACTATGACATACGAAGCACTCTGGCACAGACTGATCCCACTTTATGAGACTGACGAGGCAAAGGCGATCGTCCGTTGGGTGCTTGATGTGCGCTTCGGCCTCTCGTGGGCAGATATTCTGTGCGGCAAAGTTACGGAATTATCTGCAAACGACCAAGCGGAACTGGAAAAAATCATACTCAGACTGGAAAAAGGAGAGCCTGTACAGTATATAATAGGTGTGGCAGACTTCTGCGGGCGACAGTTTCATGTGGAGCCTGGCGTCCTCATCCCAAGGCCAGAGACAGAAGAACTCTGCCGAATGGTCATCGAAGATTTCTCACAAAAGGGACAGTCTCTTTTGTGTGAAGTCCTCGATATCGGGACAGGTAGTGGCTGTATTGCCATCACGCTGGCTCTCGAACTGCCAGATGCCCATGTGACGGCTTGGGATATCTCCGACGATGCCCTCCGTATTGCACAAGAGAACGCCATCACTCTTGGTGCAAATGTCTCTTTTGAGCATCGTGACGCTCTTAACATTCCTCCTTCTTGCGTCCCTTCGGTAGCAAGCGACCAGAGGTCGAGCGCCTCCCTCCTCCCTCCTCCCTCCTCGAAATTCTCCCTCATTGTGAGCAATCCCCCTTATATCTGTGAGAAGGAGAAATCATCGATGGAACGGAATGTTTTGGAGCATGAGCCCCATCTGGCACTCTTCGTTCCAGATGACGATCCCTTGCGATTCTATCGTGCCATCGCCCAATACGCCATCGAGGCCCTCGCCCCTCATAGCTCCCTCTTCTTCGAGATCAACCCCCTCTATGCCGACGACCTCGCCCATCTGTTAAGTATGATGTCGTGTTACGACATCTCCCTCCTCCACGATCAGTTTGGCAAACGCCGATTCCTTAAAGCCACTAAGATATGAAAAAAGAAATGACAGAGCAGGAGGCCTATCTCCAACTGGCTGCCCTCTGTGCTCAGGCAGAGCATTGTCAACAGGAGATGCGTGACAAGATGCGACGCTGGGAACTCGATGAAACGGTACAAAACCGTATCCTCGCACGACTCGTCAAGGAGCGCTACGTCGACGATGAGCGCTATGCCCGTGCTTTCGTCAAAGACAAGATCCGCTACAATAAATGGGGTCGTAGGAAGGTGCAGCAAGCCCTTTGGCTGAAGCATATAGACTCGGATATCCGACAGCGAGTACTCGATGAAATCGACGAAAAAGAGTATCTTGACGTACTCCGTCCTCTGCTGAAGCAGAAACGGCAGAGTGTAAAGGCAGAGAGTGACTACGAACTGAACCAGAAACTGGTGCGCTTTGCTTTGGGACGGGGCTTTAGCTTCGATATCATCCGCCAGTGCCTGAATGTGGACGATATCGATATAGAGGGAATCGACGGCGATGAAACCGATTAGTTTTTGGCACAGACTGCTCGATTTGATCTCTCCCCGGCTCTGTGTGGTGTGTGGTCAAAGGCTGACTGTCAGCGAGGAGATCATCTGCTCCAAGTGTAACCTGCACCTGCCTCGGACAGGCTTCCACCAAGACCCTTACGAGAACGAGATGGCCAAGTTGTTTTGGCATCAGATTCCTATTGAGCGGGCTACGGCCCTCTTCTATTATGAGTCTCATTCCAAGACGGCCAACATTCTTTACGAACTGAAATACAAGAACCATCCTGAGATTGGCGAGGTAATGGGACGGATCATAGCCAAAGAGTTGCAACCCTCCGGATTCTTCGATGAAATCGATGGAATTGTGCCTGTACCATTGGCAAAGAAGCGCCAACGGCAGCGAGGTTACAACCAGAGTCTGGAGATAGCCCGTGGTATCAGTGAGATGACGAGTCTGCCTATTTATGATAAGGTGGTCAGACGTAATGCCTTCGAGGGAAGCCAGACCAACAAGGGTCGTTGGGAACGTAATGAGAATGTTGAAGGTGTCTTCGAATTAATTGATGCCTCTCTCATTCAGGGCAAGCATCTGCTCATTATCGATGATGTGGTCACCACAGGTGCCACCGTCATTGCCTGTGCCCAAGAACTGTGCAAGGCTGGTAATGTCAAAGTGAGTGTTCTCTCCCTTGGCTTCGCCAAAAGCTAAAGGGTTATAAAGACTCCAAGAAGCGGCAGATGGTTTCCAGATGGCGACGGTCTGTCTCATCGAATGTCGCCAGTTCCTTGCTGTCGATATCCAGCACAGCCGTCAACTCGCCCTCCTTTGAGAACAGCGGAACGACAATCTCCGAACGCGACAGACTACTGCAGGCGATATGACCAGGAAACTGCTCCACGTCTGGCACGACGATCGTCTCCTTCCGTTGCCAGGCAGTACCACACACGCCACGTCCAAAGGGGATATGCATACAGGCCACAGGTCCTTGGAACGGTCCCAGCACCAACTCTTTGTCCATCACTCGATAGAACCCTGTCCAGAAGAATCCCATCGTCTCATGGATGGCTGCCGCCACATTGGCCATCACAGCCACCACATCCCTCTCGCCCTCTATCAGGCTACGTATCTGCTCTGTCAGCAGACGGTATTTCTCTTCTTTATTCATATCTTCTTGGCTACTTTTAAGATCATACAATTTATATGTCTGAATGTGTGCAAAGATAGCGAATTTATCTGAGATTGCAACCTTTTGTTAGCACTTTTTAGGTTTATAATCCAACGACTGACGCTTTTTCGTATTTTGCCGTCATCCCTCACATTTTTGAGCAAGAATCCTTTATTTAAAGGGGTTTTAAGAGATTCAACCCTCACCTAATCCCTCACCTGATCCCTCACATATCTCTCCCATGACCCCTCACATCCTCTCAAGCATAAGCAGCAATTAGATGAGATGATTTCACTTCATGAAATCTTTGTGTCATGGGAGAGATGACGGGAGAGATGATGGGAGGGATATGTGAGGGATTTTTGGCACCCCTCACATGCTCTTTCGCCTTTGTACAAAGGGATTTCCTAAGAAAATGTGGGGGATGAGGCAAAAATGTCAAACACGTAGTAAAATCAACATCGTGTGTCGTTTTTGCTATCCAGACATTGCAAAATCGGGGGTACGTTTATAACTATATATACTTAAGGGTCGTGGAGATGCCTTCCACGAGTGTAAGGGATGCCTGTTAACAGAGTAAACGATGCCTGTTTAGGGGGTATAACAGGCATCTCCAAGACCCTTGGAAGGCATCTCCAACAGTGTTAGAAGGCATCCTTTACTCCCTTAGATGGCGCCCCGGACAGTCGTAGAAGGCATCTCCAACAGCGTGAGTAGGCATCCTTTACTCCATCGGTTCCCAAAGGTGGCGCTGCATATCTACGTGACCATTGGGCTTGAAAGTGATGCCTTCGGACTCTAACAAAGGACGTTGGCGGCTCCAGCCTGGGGCGGTCCGACCAACGTTATTCACCACACGATGACAGGGAAGCGATTCTGCTCCAGGGGTATAGCGCAATGTGCGACCCACCATCCTTGCATGGCTGGGCCAGCCTGCAAGGGCAGCGATATGGCCATAAGTAGTGACGCAGCCACAAGGTATCTGACTGACGATGTTCAGCACGTCGTCGCGGAACGTCCTTGCCTGTTCAGGCGTCATCTTATCAGGATAGTCTTTCATTTGCTCATCCACTCTTGGCGCTCGCGGTCGGACATCTTTTCGATGGCGTAGCGGAGCATGGTGCGAGGCATCTCATGGGCGTGCTGGCGGAGGAAGTCACGGAGGAGGTCCATAGATACCCTCTTGCCCATCTCACGGAGCATCCAGCCCACCGCCTTGTGCATGAGGTCGTGGGGATGGTGGAGATGGATCTCGGCATAGCGGAGACACCACGAGGGGTCGCCCTGCTGCGAGGTCTTCCATGAACAGACGATGCTCATGCGCTGTTTCCACAGGCAGCGACTGGCAGCGAGCTCGTCAAGCAGTTTTATCTTATAATCCCTGTCGCCCAGGCTTGAAGGCAGGAGCAACCAATGGCCGAGAATCTTGTGCACGGAAAGATCGACCAAGTCCCAGTTGTTCGCCTGTTCGGCATATTGCAGATACATCGTCACGATCTCATCACGTTTCCTGATGGCCTCGGGATTGTTTTCCAGTCGTTTGGTCGCCAACTTCTCGAACTTCGCCACGAGAATCAGGAAACCACAGAGTCTCACCTCATGCCAACGGCTCATCAGCAACTCTGGCACCTCATTCAACGGATAATCAGTCCCCGCAGCCCTTACCACTTCCCGTGTCTGAGGCACTTTCAGTCCTAAGAACTCATCGCCATAACCATATTCACCTGGTGCTGTCTTGAAGAACCCCATGAGTATCTTGCGCTGCTCGTCGTTGCGCAGCGACTCCATGTATCCGATAACCTGTTGAGCGTCCATATTACTAAGGGATTAAGGTGTCAATCAGTGTGCGGAATTGCTGAATGCCTTGATGGTTGTTGTCGAGGGCTTCGACCTCTTCCAGATACCTAAGAGAATGAGCCTTGTCGCCCATGCCGTAGTAGCCGAGGGCGAGCATGTACTTGCAGTGGATCTCGTTCTTCGTGTCTAAAGAATCGTCCCAGATGAGGAGGTCGGGTAGGGAGACGGCGAAATAGTCCATCGTCTGATGCTCGAAGATGTGCTGCTTGCCGTAGTTGATGAGGCGGTAGAAACGTCCGTGGGCCTCACCCTCGCGGCCGAGTTTCAACAGTGCCATTCCCTGATAGAAGATCTTATCGGGTTTGGCGTCGTTGTAGTACATGGCGGCAGCTGGCTCCTGCGGACCCTTAGTAGCCTGTTCCCAAGCCTCAACGGCTTTGTCCTTATTGCCTAATGCGTCGTAGGCGATGCCAAGGAGATAATAGAAGTCGTTCTCCTGGGCTCCATAGAGTTTGCCCTCGCCAAGGTGATGGGGATACTCGAGGCACTCCTGCAGAAGACGGATAGCCTTGTCGTAGTCCTTGGCAGCGATGGCCTGTTTGGCGAGCTCCACACGAGAGATCTGATACTGTGCAGGTACCTTTCCTTCGCCACCCTCCCAGGGATGGAACTGGTGGGCGTCGAGCTTCTGCATCGCCTCCTCGTAGCGGCCTAATTGATTCAACAGCGTGATCTCCTCAAGCACAAGATCGTCGCGCTGCTGGATCAGTTGTGGATACTTCTTCAGGAAGTCGAGACGCTCCTGATGCGGATGGTGCAGACGCTTGTAGAGTTGGTCGAGTTCCATCAGCATTCGGGCATCGCTCTCGTCGAGGTGGAAAGCACGTTCCATCATCTCCACCGCCTCGTCCTGAGAAGACTGTTTGTTGAACTTGGCCAGTGCCAGGTTTCGCCATACGGTGGGGAAGTCGGGGTCGATCTTGGCCGATTGCTCCCAATAGGATACAGCCAGGTCGTATTGGCGTTTGTCGTAGTAGAGACAGCCGAGATAGTAGGGTGCACGGGCGTCCGAGACTGGCATCATGCCAACGGTCTCGAGGATAGTCTGGAGGATATACGCATCTTCCAGACGATTGGGGAAACAGTAGGCAGGATCAGCCTTCTGCGCCTTTTGCAGACAGTCGAAAGAATCGGTCATGAAGTCACCATACATTGCCAGATAGTAATAGGTAAGCGGCGACTCCTCCACATGATGGTCGATGGCCGTCTGCAGCACCAGTTTCACCTCTTCGTTCAGACCTGCCTGAGCATAGTCGAGGGCCGTCTCGTGGTAGTTGTAGATACTGCTATGCATCAGTTCCACCATGCGCTCCAGAGGCTCGTTGCTGTCCGTGAGCAGGTGTTCCTCCACCATACAGACATAGTTGAAGGGGTCAATCTTGTAACTTTCCTGAATCCAGGCGAGTGCCTCGCCTTTTCTACCTAACTTTCGCAAGGCGACGGCCTTCATGGCACGGGCTTTGTGGTTATGGCTGTTGCTGATGAGCGAACGTTCTAGTTCGTCGAGGGCATCCTCCCAACGTTCGTTGGACAAACTGATACAAGCCGCCTCGAAGTAGCCGGCATCAGCCCAGGCCTTGTTCCAGGTGGACTTCCAGAAACAATCGTATGCCTCCTTGAAATTGCCCAGGAACTTATTGACGATGCCCAGATAGAAGATGGGCTCACCGTCGTAGGGATTGGGGTTGCGACGCTTCAGCACTTTTACCGCCGTCTGCAGGTATGGCCTTGCCTTTTCGAAACGGGCACGACGCAGATACCAGAGTCCCATCTGCATGTTACAGCGATAGTCCATCGGATCGCGACGCAGGGCTTCCTCGTAGTAGTCGAGGGCGCTCCATGTGGCATGACGGTACTGCTCCAGATGGAGGCCCGTGAGATAGAGCTGGTCGACGGTCTTCGTGTCCTGTGGCGAGAGAGCTGCCTCAGCGGCATCGGGGATAGGACGGATCTCGTCGGGCTCGGCATACCACTCTAATAACGGGGATTTCCTCGGGTTCTCTGCCTGTTCGATGAACAGATGAAGGTCGCCAAACTGTTCATCACCGGTCTCCACCGTCTCCACAAGCACCTCCTCAGGACTCAGCGTCACCACCTTGTTATAATAGTCTTCGTTCTCCTCGCCATAGAGTATGATCCTGACCGTTTGTCTCGAGGTGGCGAGGATCTTGAATTGCACCTTGCCTTCGGCCGCCTCCTCGATGTTCATCACGAAATCCTTCGAGGCCTGTTTCACGATGCCTAATTCACGATAAGGCATGAAGTACTGTACGAACTGTTTTTCCTCATAGGGCATGAGCCACGAGAAGTCGGGCTGGTTTTCGGTATAGACGCCTGCCATCAGTTCGATATAAGGACGGAAACCCTTGTCCTCGTATTCGTCCGTCAGGTTCCGGTCCCAGGCACGGCCGAAGTCGCCATTACCCCAGGTCCACTGTTTCTTGCCTGGTGAGACATGATGCGAGGCCACATGCAGCATGCCGCCCTTCGTATCGTTCTCATAGCCGCCCTCAAAGTCGTATTCTGAGTTCACGGCCATATAGCTTGTCGGCACATAGATATTCTTGTAGTTCGAGATATCCACACCCGCCGAGTAGTCCATTTTATAATAGGTACCTGTAGCGATGGGGAACGACGATACGGCCCGCTTGCCATGATCGAAGACGGCGTTCACGTCGGGCGGGAACACACTCTGATAGGCATCGTTCACCTCGACGGCAGGGTTGGCCCACCAGAGGAAGGTCTGTGGCAGATTCGTACGATTGCTGACCCTACCTTGTATCTCGAGATAGGCACAGCCGGGGCGCAGCGTGAAACCAACCATGCCCTTCTGGTGGAACATACGCTCCATCTCGTTCACCCATACCGTCACAGAGCCGTCTTCATTCTCCACGATGGTGCAGTCGACAGGCATAAAGGTACTGGGACGGTGGTGCTGTGGCCAGTTGAACTCGATGCCACCCGAGATCCAGGGACCGGCAAGACCTACCAGTGCTGGTTTGATGACATGGTTATAATAGACGAAATGGCGCTGCTTGATCTTGTCGTAGGCCATCTGGATGCGCCCGCCCAGTTCCGGCAGGATCATCACCTTGATATACTCGTTCTCAACATAGACAGCCTTATATTGCTTGTCAATCTTTTCGTCGCTGATGGACTCAATCACAGGATAGGGATAAACCACACCGCTCGAGCCCTGATAGACACGTTTCTCCAGGAACATCGGGTTCTTCTCGGGTTTTCCTACCTCATACGTTGGTATCGTCACCAACTCTCTCCATGCTTTTACCATATCTCTTAATTCTAAAATCTTAATTCTTAATTAACTCATGTTCCAGTTCTTCCAGACTCTTGCCCTTTGTCTCTGGACAACGGTTCCAGAGGAAGATGAAGGCAAAGAAGCAGATGGCACTATAGATCCAGAATGTGCCACTGCTGCCAAGGGCTGCATTCATCGAGGGGAACGAGAAGGTCAGCGTGCAGCAGCCCACCCAGAGGACAAAGGTACAGGTGGCCATTGCCACGCCTCGAATCCGATGGGGGAAGATCTCTGCCAACAGTGTCCAGGTCACAGGTCCCAGTGTCATGGCATAGACAGAGATGGCCGTCACCACCAGCACCACCATCATCACACCTTTCACCTCTAAGAAATAACAGGTGCCCAATGTCAGATAGATCAGACCAAGTCCCCCTGCACCAATCAGGATCAGCGTCCTGCGACCCCATTTCTCGATGGTATAGAGTGCCACGAAAGTGAAGAGGACATTGGCGATACCCGTGATGACAATATCAATAAACATGCCGTCCACATCATAACCAGCACCCGTAAAGATCTCCTGGGCATAGTTAAAGATGACGTTCGTGCCACACCACTGCTGGAACACAGCAATGACCAAGCCTAATATCAGCACTCTTCTGAATGAGGAATGAGAAATGAGAGATGAGAAATGTTGAATACTCTGCTGCGAAATGTCCTCAACCTGAGTGTAATCATCATTCCTCATTCCTAATTTCTCATTTCTCATTTTTAGGAACACCGGACTCTCAGGAATGAAGAAACTCATCAACAGGAAGAGTGCAGCGGGCAATGTCTCGGCCCAGAACATCCAGCGCCAACCCCATTCAATATCCCATAACTGATTCTCCGTGATGGTCGTATCTCTTGCCAGCAGCATATTCACTATCTGTGCTGCCAGAATACCCAATACGATGGTCATCTGATTCAGACTCACCATCCTGCCTCGTATCTCCGTTGGGCTGACCTCTGCGATATACATCGGCGACAGTGCCGAAGCAACACCGATGCCCACACCGCCGATGAAACGGGCGATATTGAATAAGGTGAAGTCATTGAACAGGCCTGTGGCAATCGCCGACACCGTAAAGAGTATGGCAGCCGTCACCAGCAATGGCTTACGACCATACCTGTCGGCAGCGGCACCAGCCACCATTGCACCAACCAGACAACCAACTAAGGCCGTAGACATGGCCACACCTTGCATCACTGGCGAGTCGCTGATACCGAAATACAGTTCGTAGAACGGCTTAGCACCACCTATCACCACCCAGTCGTAGCCGAAGAGCAGTCCGCCCATGGCAGAGACGGCACAGATGAAATAGAGAAAACCTCTTTTATACATGGAAGATGGAATATTGATTATTGAAAATTGAAAATTGAAATACGCTACTATTGATTGATAATCGTCACTTGATTCACTTGCTCGCCTGGGGTCGTGTCTGCCTCACGAGGGAAGTAGACGGGCATGTCCTTCTGCAAGGGCAGGATGCGGAGCTCCAGCTGGCGACAGTCCTTTGGCAATCGCCAGAGGGCATACTGGAAAGGACGGCCGTTATAGAAGTTATCGTCTAACAGTTTCCCGTCGGCGTAGAGCCGTGCCACATCACCACGATAGTCGATGTTCAGTAATAAACCTTGGCGATCCAGTTCTGGCAGGTCGATGGTATAGACGGCGGCTTGCTCGAAGTCTTCGTCCGTAGGTCCCTCAGCTGCCTTGTTCACACCCATCGTGATGGTGCGCAGGGCGCCAGCCTCCTTCACCTTTTTGATAACAGGCGACAGATAAGTCACATCATGTGCCTCTTCCTTCAAAAACAACTGCTCTGCTTGTTCAGAAGTTAGCAGGTAGATATTCTTATAGACAGGAGACTCTGGCCCTTTGGCCTTCAGATTCTTCAGCACCTTATTGCCGATGGCCAACGTCACAGGAACCCCCTTGATCTGTTCCAGATAGATTTTTCCGTCGCGCTTGGCTATCAATTGAGCTGTGGCATATTTGATACCATCGACATTGACAGGGAAGATGCAGACGGTGCCCGCAGGGATGGTCAGTCTGGGGAACTGAAAACCGCAGGCTTCTATTTGTACGTTTCGCTTGGTGGAAAGGTTCTGCAGCCGTTCGTAATTGTTGATGAAGACAAAGCCACTGCCGTCTTTCTCACGATACGACCAGCGCAGGAACGAGTCATCACCCTGAGGGATATCCTGTTGACAGGGGAAGATTGCTGCCATCGGTGCCAGCAATTCACCATAGTCCTGCATAAAGAGATGCAATTTGCGGAGCAGGTAATAATGTGGATTCTTCTGCCCAAACTCATTTAGCGGTGCCTGGAAGTCGTATGTCTTCACTGGCAGG
>Ga0310786_10006182_pt1 | contig 16030 bp, 16 predicted proteins | sample AusTroGonzalo_MG_FD_203881 | JGI IMG/M metagenome (GOLD analysis project Ga0310786, IMG submission 203881) | Bovine rumen microbial communities from tropical cattle in Woodstock, Queensland, Australia - Gonzalo_03 (v2) (version 2) | ecosystem: Host-associated > Mammals > Digestive system >... | reverse complement strand
CTGGACATTTCGCAAATCCCGGACGACGCCACGGACGCCCTCGCGCTCGCCTACTGTCACGGCAACCTGGTCCTGCGCGCGGGCAACGGCATCGTCAAACAACCTCAACCAATCTGATTTCACGGAAGGCATCTCATGATTCTCACAAAATACGGTAAGAAAGAATGGGGGATGGCGATCGCCGCCTTCTTCGGCGTGAGCGGGCTCAGCATCGCATCCGTGTTTCTCGGTATCCTCACGCCAGGCATCATGCTGGCCGTCATCGCCTTCGCCGCGCTCGTCTGCTTCGCAGCCTGCGCGTTCTTCCGCGATCCGCACAGAAAGATCGCCGCCGATCCCTCCGCCATCGTGTCGCCCGCCGACGGCGTGATCAAGGATGTGGAGCTCATCAAGTCCGAAACGCTCGAATGCGAAGACCTCCGCCGCCTTTTCCATGACAAGGATATCCTCCGCATCGGCATCTTCCTCTCCGTCTTCAACGTGCACATCAACCGCGCGCCGTGGGACATGAAGGTCGAGTTCAAATTCTACAAGCCGGGCAAGTATCTGGACGCCCGCGACCCGGACGCCGGAAAAGTCAACGAATCCATGCTCCTCGGCGGCACCTGCCCGTTCGAGGGCGAGACGTTCCCCATCGCCGTCCGCCAGGTCTCCGGCGCGATCGCACGCCGCATCGTCTGCCCGGTCAATCCCGGCGAATCCTACACGCGCGGCCAGCGCTACGGTATGATCAAGTTCGGATCCCGCACGGAACTCTACATCCCCGCCGGAATGGGGATTGACGTAGCCGTAAACGTCGGCGAACCCGTCCGCGCCGGCTCCTCCATTCTCGCATTCGTCCGCCCCGAGGCGAAGGCAAAACTCCACGCCCTCGCCGAAGAACTCGCTGCAAAGGACCAGTAATGAGCAGAGACAACGAACAGGAACACAGGTTCGCGCCGCCGCCCTCGCGGAAAGTGGAGCGCTGGCTGCAGTTCGTCCCGAACAGCCTCACGCTCTGCAATTCCCTCTGCGGATACGCGGCCATCCTCGTTACGCTCCAGGCTTACAAGCACGTCGACGACCAGCACGCCATGGCCACGATCTTCGCCTGGAGCGCCGGGCTCATCCTCTTCGCCATGGTCTTCGACATGTTCGACGGCTTCACGGCGCGTCTCCTGCATGCCTCCAGTCTCCACGGGATCCAGATGGACTCCCTCGCCGACATGACCACGTTCGGCGTCGCGCCCGCCACGCTCGTCGCAGTCATGGCGCACAATATGCGCCACATCGAACGCGCCGGCGAATTCGTCCCGATTTGCATGCTCTGCGGCATCTACCTCGGATGCGCCGCACTCCGCCTCGCCACCTACAACGTACACGCCATGTACGAGAAGAAAAGCAGCGACGTCTTCACCGGGCTCCCCTCCCCCGGAGCCGCCGCCGCGCTCTGCACCATCATCCTTTTCGCCGCCACGGAGAAAGGCAGCAACACCCTCCGCGAGTATTTCCGCTATCTGCCGATCTACGCCACGATCCTCGGGTTCCTGATGGTCAGCCAGGTCCCCTACCTGCACTTCGGGAAATACCTCGCCTCCGCGCGCTACCACAAAGACCGCCTCCTGATCATCGGCCTGCTGCTCCTCGCCTGGCTCGTCTCCTCCTTCCTCGTGAACCCATTCCTCTTCCCCTTCCTCCTCGTGAACATTTACGTCGTCTGGGGACTGATCGCATATTTCGCGCTGAAGATGGGATTCGTGAAGCACACGCACCCGCTCGTCCCCGGATCCCCGCAGGACACGGAACAGGACCAGGACACGAGGGAAGACGGAGACAGGAAACCATGAACATCCTGATCACGGGCGGAGCCGGGTTCATCGGCTCGCATCTCGCCGAATCCTGGCTGAGGGACGGACACAGCGTTTCCATCATCGACGACCTTTCCACGGGTTCGCTCGAAAATCTGAACCTCCTCCCGCATCCGGAGCGCATCGAATTCGTGAAGGGCAACGTGATCTCCTCACGCGCCCTGCCCCGGCTCGTCGAAAAGGCCGCCATCATCTACCATCTGGCGGCGGCGGTCGGCGTCGAGCTGGTCGTCCACGATCCGATCCGCACGATCGAGACCAACGTCTCCGGCACCAGCCGCATCCTGAAGCTCGCCGACAAGTTCGGCGGACGCCGCATCTTCATCGCATCCACCAGCGAGGTCTACGGCAAATCCTCCTCCGTCCCGTTCCACGAGACCGACGACCTGATTATCGGCCCCTCCACGCATTCCCGCTGGAGCTATGCGTGCAGCAAGCTCATCGACGAATTCCTGCTCATGGCATACCACCGCTCGAAGAACCTCCCCGGCACGGTCACGCGCTTCTTCAACACCGTCGGCCCGCGCCAGACCGGGCGCTACGGCATGGTCATCCCGCGCTTCGTTTCCGCCGCGCTTCAGGGCAAGCCGCTCCGCGTCTTCGGCACCGGCGAACAGACCCGCTGTTTCTGCCATGTGGCGGACACGGTCCGCGCGCTCCGGCTCCTCCCCGACTGCGAGGCATCATTCGGCGAGATCCTGAACATCGGCAGCACGAACCGCATCACGATCCGCCAGCTCGCGGAAACGATCATCGAACAGCTTCACAGCACCTCGAAAATCGAGGTCGTCTCCTACGACAAGGCCTACGAGCCCGGTTTCGAGGACATGCTTCACCGCGCACCGGACTGCACCAAGATCGGACGTATCTGCGGCTGGAAGGCGGAACTCCCCCTCGACCGCATCATCTCCGACGTCGCCGCCCAGATGCGCGGAAACTGACTCTTCCCCCCCAAAAAAACAAGTCCTATAGGTCTTACAGGACTTATCTTTTTTGCCCAGAAGGGTTATCGGCTCACACCCTGGACTCGAACCCGATGCGCGGGTCGGCGATCACGTACAGGATGTCCGACAGCAGGATGCCGGCGAGTGTGAGGAATCCGCTGAACGCGAAGAGCGTCATCATCAGCGGGATATCGCGGCTGCTGAGCGCGAGCATGGAAAGCGCGCCCATGCCGGGGATGTTGAAGATGTACTCGATCAGGATGCTGCCGGACACCAGCCCGGGCAGGATGCCGGCGAACAGCGTGATCATGATGATGAGGGCGTTGCGGAACGCGTGAACGTAGATGACATCCTTTTCCGGCAGCCCTTTGGCACGCGCCGTGCGGATGTACTCCTGACGGATCACATCGAGCATGCCCGCCCGCGTGAAACGCGCGATCCCGGCGAACGACGCGTAGCTGAGGCAGAAGACCGGGAGCACATAGTGCATCGCCGTCTCCCACATGATCCGCCACGAGCTCATCCCCAGGGTGATGTCGGGCGTGAGGCCCTTCAGCGGGAAGATCGGCGCGAGGCCGCCCACACACAGGGTCGCCTGCAGCAGCAGCGCCACGGAGATCGCAGGCAGGGAGTACAGGAAGAACAGGAACAGCGTCGTGGTCTTGTCGAACACCGTGTCGTGCCGGACGGCGGTCTGGATGCCGATCGGGATTGAAAGAATGTAGGTGACCAGGATCGCGAAAAGATTGAGCTTGATCGTGATGGGAAGGCGTTCCAGGATCAGCTCCGTCACAGGCCGTCCCTTGTCGACCGCGACGGACGCGCCGAGATCGCCGTGGAAAGCTTCCCATATCCACAGGCCGAACCCGACGACGATCGGTTTGTCGAGGTGGAGTTTCTGCTCGATGATCTTGTTGCGCCCCAAGTCGCTTTTGTCGCTCGACATGGTCCCGGCGGCATTCTTGCCGCCGCCGTCCGCGGACAGGAACGTGCTTTTCGACGGGTCGCCCGGAGCCAGGCGCATCAGCGCATAACTCGCCAGCAGGATCACGAACAGCGTGAAAATGCCGAGGCCAAGGCGTTTGACCAGATATGTCCAGAATTGTCCCTTCATGCGGGGGGGGCGTCCTTTCTGCGCGGCTTAGAAAAAAGAATGAAAAAAAGTTCTCTAAAAATTTAACTTGTTTTCCGCCGATTGCAAATCCACGCCCGAAAAAAAAGCGCAAAACATGCACTTTTCCCGTTTCCCGCTTGATTTTCGCGTCTCCGTGATGTATTGTTACTAATTCTCTTTCTTAACAGCATCAACCAGAGCGAATCATCGTCCATCATGGTCTTCATCCTGTTCATTTCCGCGCTTTTTCTTCTTGCGTTTGTTTTTCTCGACATGTCGCATGAAGTCCTCAAGAAGAGAATCCGCCGCATCAGCGCGAAAAAGACGGACGATCCACATCCGCGGGAACTGGATTATCCATTTTTCAAACTCGCCGGGGCCGGATCCGGGCATGCGCCATGGCAGCGTTACAGCCGGACGGAGATCCAGATCGCCGACCGGGACGATTTCATCAGGAAGATCGCACCGGAGCATTTCGACAAGTTCATCCTCCAGGAACGCATCCTGAGGCTTTTGTTCGGCGCGTCGTTTTTCGTACTTGCGGGGGACGTCCTCGCGATCGCCGTTCACCTGATCCGGCACTGGCACTGAGCGGAGAATACGGCGCCGGGTTCAGACCGGTGCGATCAACTGAAGACCTTTCAGGTAGCGCCCCTCCGGGAACGAGGTCAGGACCGGATGGTCCGGCCCCTGGGACAGCCAGCGCACCGTGCGCAGCGGCCGGTTCGCATCCGACGCCGCCGAATCCACGATCTTCGCGAACAGTTCGTCGTCGATCGCGCCGGAACAGGAAAAGGTGAAGAGCTGTCCGCCCGGATTCAGGAGCTTGACCGCCAGCAGATTGATGTCCTTGTAGGCGCGTGCGGCGCGTTCCCGCTGCGACATGGTCTCCGCGAACTTCGGCGGGTCCAGCACGATCAGGTCGAAACTCTTCCGTGCGTCACGGCAGCTCCGCAGGAACTGGAACACGTCCGCCTCCTTCGTCTCGAACGCATCGGAGGAAAAACCGTTCAGCGCGGCGAGCTCGCGGGCACAGGCCAGCGCCGGTTCGGAGGAATCCACGTTCAGCACATGCTTCGCACCGCCTTTCAGCACGGCAAGCCCGAATCCGCCCGTGTAGGAGAAGCAGTTCAGCACGCTTTCCGCTCCGGCGGCGCATTCGCACACCATACGACGGTTTTCGCGCTGGTCGAGGTAGAATCCGGTCTTGTGCCCCGCCAGATAGTCGGCGCGGTACCGGATGCCGTTCTCAGTGAACTCCAGCACGTCCGGCAGAGGCTCCCCGGCGAGATGTCCCGTGCGCGGGGGCAGCCCGTCCTTCGCACGGCTGTCGACGTCCGAGCGTTCATAGACACCCTTCGCATAGTCCAGCAGCAATCTGCCGACCAGCTCATGGTGGCGTTCCATCCCCGCGCCCGTGATCTGGCAGACGGCATGCTCTCCGAAAACGTCAACGATCAGACCGGGGAGACCGTCCGACTCCGCGCAGACCAGCCGGTACGCGTCCGGCAGTCGGCCGTGAAACACGGTTTTGCGGAGCGCGAACGCCGATGCCAGGCGGTTCCGGAAGAACGCCTCGTCAACCGCCTCGGATTCCGTGAAATTCCAGAGTTTCACCGGGATGTGCGACGCTGCGGCGTATGCCCCGTGCGCCAGGAACTCTCCGCGGGCACTTCTGACCTCGACCGTCTCGCCCGGCCCCGGGTTCCCCGTGACCTCGCGGATCGCGCCGGAAAAGATCCACGGATGATGCCGCAGGACAGATTTTTCGCGGCCTTCTTTCAGGATGACGGTATACATGCGGATTTACCTCGCCGAAATACGGATTGAGAAAAAAGAATCGGAACAAAAAGAAAGAGCGGATCCAAAGACCCGCCCGCGGGAAACAGGTTCAGTAGCGGATCAGCATGGAGCCCCACGCCAGACCGCCGCCGAATGACGTGAACAGCACCAGGTCGCCGCGTTTGATGCGGCCCGTTCGGCACGCCTCGTCGAGCGCGATGCCAATCGAGGCGGAGCTGGTGTTGCCATAGTAGCGGATGTTGCAGAACGCGCGGTCACTGCCGATCCCGAGGCGCTTTGCCACGGCATCGATGATGCGGAGGTTCGCCTGATGCGGGATCACCAGCGCGACCTGGTCGATTGAAACGCCCGCCTTCGCCAGCACTTCCTCGCTGGACGACACCATGGCATTCACGGCAAGCTTGAAGGTCTCGCGCCCCTCCATGTAGATAAAATGATCGCGGTTCCAGACCGTTTCATGGCAGGCCGGGGCCTTGCTGCCGCCAGCCGGGATCCGAAGGACGTCGGTATAACCGCCATCGGCGTGAAGCGAGCTGGCGAGGATGCTGTCCGGGGAATCGGCGCCGTCGTTCTGAAGCAGCGCACAGCCCGCGCCGTCGCCGAAGAGGATGCAGGTATTGCGATCGGTCCAGTCCACGATCACGGAGAGCTTATCGGAACCGCAGACCAGCACGTTGCGGTATTTATCCGGGAAAGACCGCATGAGGGAGAAACCGACTTCCAGGCTGGAGACAAACCCCGCACAGGCGGCGGAGAGGTCGAAACAGAACGCCTGCCTGCACTGGAAATGATTCTGGACCAGGGCGCCAGTATTCGGGAAGATGTAGTCGGGGGAAATCGTTGCGACCACGATCGCATCGATATCGCGTCCGTCGACGCCCGCCTGCGCCAGCGCTTTTTCCGCAGCCTGGATCGCCATGGTGGATGATGTTTCATCAGCGCCGGCGATACGGCGTTCCTCTACGCCGGTGCGCGTACGGATCCACTCGTCGTTGGTGTCGACGAGCTTTTCGATATCGGCGTTGGTCCGTATTTTTTCAGGGAGGTACGACCCCGTCCCTGCAATGCGAATACCCATCTTGTCATCCTTTGGCTGCCGTTCGGCATAGGGGTTGATAACGGTTTCATCCAGCCGCATCCCGCGAGCCTGCGCCCTGCGGCGATGCGAAGAGAAAGAAAACATTTTCATAATATATCACTCGTTTGCGGTTTTTCAAGCTTGTTTTTGTCCGTGTCGCAAAACAATGCGGCATTCCGCCGTTTTTTTCGTCTTTTTTAAATTATTTTGCTTGACAAATCAATTTCGAATGGTATTTTACATGTAGTGTTTACCCTCACTTCTGTCACACACTTAACTTTTCAGGAGTTACACCATGAAACGTTCTTTATTTGCCGCACTTGCGGCCGGCGCTTTCCTCGCGCTGTCCGCGGTCCAGGTCGCGGCCCAGACCGGCAACGACCAGTTCAAGAACCTCAAACCCGCTAAATACGTCTTCCTGTTCATCGGCGACGGCATGTCCCTGCCTCAGCGTATGCTGGCCGAGGAATTCAGCCAGTCCACCATGGGCAAGGGTCTCACCATCAACAGCATGCCCCAGCAGAGCTACTCCAAGACCAGCTCCCTGACCAATTTCATCACCGACTCAGCCGCCAGCGGAACCGCCATCGCCTGCGGCGAGAAGACCAACAACGGCCGCATCGGCATGGACGCCGAGGGCAAGCGCAAGCTCGAATCCGTCGCGGAAGTTGCCAAGAAGCAGGGCCGCGCGATCGGCATCCTCACCAGCATCACCATCAACCACGCCACCCCGGCCTCGTTCTACGCCCACAATGTGAGCCGCGACAACTACTACGACATCGGCATGGATCTCGTGAACTCCGGCTTCGACTACTTCGGCGGCGGCGGCCTCCAGGGCAACAGAAACGGCGACAATGACCTCTACAAGATCGCTCAGGAAAAGGGCTATACCGTCGCGTACAAGGACGAAGTCCCCAAAGTCGATCTGAAGGCGGACAAGCTGTTTGTCCGCGGCCATAACGGCGCCCTCCCCAACGCCATCGACAAGCCCGCCGATGAATGGGGCCTCGCCGAATACACGCAGCAATGCATCGACTTCCTCATGCTGAAGAACAAGCCGTTCTTCGTCATGGTCGAAGGCGGCAACATCGACCACCACGGACATGCCAACGACGCCGGCGCAAGCCTCCGCGAGACTATGGAAATGGACCGTGCGGTGACCGTCATCATGGACTTCGCCAAGAAGCATCCGAACGACACCCTCGTCGTCGTGACCGGCGACCACGAGACCGGCGGCCTGACCCTCGGTTTCGCGAACACCGAGTACGAATCCTCCATCTACCTCCTCGGCAACCAGAAGTGCTCCAGCGACGAATTCAAGAACAAGGTCAACCGCTTCGCCGACTCCATCCTCGGCCCCAGACAGTTCGGTTTCCCCGGCAGAAGAAATCAGGAAAACCAGGATAATCAGGCGCCTCAGGAAGAAAAGACCATCAAGTTCGACGACATCAAGCCGCTCATCACCGAGAATTTCGGCCTGATCTTCGACAAGTACCCCGGAGCCAAGCAGCCGGAAGGCGCGGAACAGACCGCCGAAGCGAAGCCTGCGGAAGAGGTCAAGGTCAATCTCCGCACGAAGGACCAGGAAGCCCGCAGAAAACTCACCCTCGTCCTCTCCAAGTCCGAACAGGACCGCATTGAGGAAGCCTTCAACCGTCAGTTCCCGAACGGCAAGCGCGCAGGGTTCGGCGGCGGCGATGCCATCACGAACACCGTCGTGGCGATCTTCGACAACAAGTGCTCCGTCGGCTGGACCAGCGGCGCGCACACCGCCCTCCCCGTCGACACCAGCGCTTACGGCGTGAACTCCAATCTCTTCACCGGCATGTACGAGAACTCCGACATCGCCAAGAAGCTCAAGGCCATCGTTTCCGTTCCCGTGAAGTAAGGCCTTCAGAAAAACAAACATCCGTTTTCCATGTTCAATCATTGGAAAATATCCAGGCGCGACGCAGTCATGGTGGTCGTTTTCCTCCTTGCCTGCGTCGCCCTTTGGTTTCTCGACATCCTCCACACGGCCCAGCCGGCACAGGGCGTCAAATGCAAGGCGCGGATCCTCTCCGTCGACAACAGCAACATCTTCACGATCGGCCTGCTGAAAAAAGGAGAACAGCACGTCCGCCTGAGAGTCCTCTCCGGCCCGTACAAAGGACGCGAATTCAACGGCACGAACATCATACGCGCCAACATGGAGCTGGACAAGGTGTTCGAGCCGGGCGACCTCGCGCTCGCCGCCATCCCCTATGGCGTCGATGAAGACTTCACCGTCGTCGCGCAGGACCACTACCGTATCGGATACGCGCTCCTGCTCTTCGGCCTCTTCGGGCTTCTGCTGCTCGTCTTTGCCGGCATCACCGGGTTCAACGCCCTGCTCTCCTTCGTCTTCAGCTGCCTGGTCATCTGGAAGCTCGTGATCCCCCTCTCGCTGAAAGGCGGGAACGTGCTCCTTATCACGTTCGCCGCGGTCACGCTGCTCAGCGCGGTCATCATCTTCCTGGTCGCGGGCATGACCCGGAAAGGCGTCACGGCTTTCTTCGGCGCCATCCTCGGCGTGCTTGCCAGCTGCGCCATGGCGTACATCTTCACGAAGCTCTTCAAGATCAGCGGCGGCATGATGCCCTACTCCCAGACGCTGCTCTATTCCGGCTACGAGTTTCTCAGTCTCCCGGACATCTACATCGGCGCGATCTTCCTCTCCAGCTCCGGCGCGGTCATGGACCTCGCCATGGACGTCTCCGCCGGCATGGTCGAGATCCTGCACAAACGCCCGGATATCCCCCGCCGCGACCTGATCGGCTCCGGCATGAACATCGGGCGCAGCGTGGTCGGCACCATGACCACGACGCTTCTGCTGGCATACTCCGGCGGCTACCTCACGCTCATGATGACCTTCGCCGCACAGGGGGTCGGCCCGCTCGACTTCATCAACAACCCGTATGTCGCCTCCGAGGCGGTCAAGACCCTCGTCGGCAGTTTCGGGCTCGTCCTTGTCGCCCCGTTCACCGCCTTCGTCGGCGGATTCATCATCCCGCATACGGCGAAGCAGGCGCCCCCGGAGCAGAACACGGAAGAACCCCCGGTGCGGACGGCGGAAACGAGTCAGGAAGAACCGGGGATCCCTGACCGTCCCTGACTGTCGCTTCCCCGTCCTTCCGTCTCCGCTTTTTCCTCCGTTTTACCTGTTTTCGGCCATTTTTTCTATAAAAAAGGCGGAAAACACGAAAAAAAACTCGTTTTCCGGTTGTTTTCCTCCAAATCGGAGTTATATTGTTTCCTTTACAAGGAAAAACACGCCATGCCAGACCAGAACATCCTAATCTATGACTCCACGCTTCGCGACGGCGCCCAGGGAGAACACGTTTCGTTCTCGAAGGACGACAAGCTCCGTATCGCCGAAAAACTGGACGAGCTCGGCGTGGCCTACATCGAGGGCGGCTGGCCCGGCTCCAATCCGCGAGACGCCGAATTCTTCCGGGAAGCAGCCTCCCGCACGTTCAAATACGCAAAGCTCTGCGCATTCGGCTGCACGCGCCGCAAAGACCTGACCGCGGAAAACGATCCACAGCTGCGTGCCCTGCTTGATTCCGGCGCGCCCGTCTGCACCATCGTCGGCAAGACGCCCGCCTCGCAGGTCCGCGAGATCCTGAACGTCTCCGAGGAAGAAAACCTGGACATGATCCGCGAATCCTGCCGGTTCCTCGCCGACGCCGGACGCGAGGTCCTGTTCGATGCAGAACATTTCTTCGATGCCTGGAGCGAAGACCGCGCCTATGCGGAACGTGTCCTGGCGGCAGCATGCGAAGGCGGCGCATCCGCCGTCACCATCTGCGACACCAACGGCGGCCTGCTCCCTGTCGAGATCCTCGACATCACGAAGCAGGTGCGCGCGCTCCTGCCCGAAAACATCGTGCTCGGCATCCACTGCCACAACGACTCCGGCACAGCCGTCGCGAATTCCATCGTGGCCGTGCGCAGCGGCGCCCGCCTCGTGCAGGGCACGATCAACGGCATCGGGGAACGATGCGGCAATGCCAACCTGTGCACCATCATCCCGAATTTTGAACTGAAAACAACGTTCCGCTGTCTTCCGCCCGGACATCTGGCCATGCTGAAGGACGTCAGCGACTTCGTCTGCGAAAAGGCCAATATGCGCCCCAATGCGCACGCCCCGTACGTCGGAGACAGCGCGTTCGCGCACAAGGCCGGACTCCACGTCGACGCCATCGCGAAGAACCCGGTCACGTTCGAGCACGTCCGCCCGGAATCCGTCGGCAACCGCCGTCGCATCCTCATCTCCGAGCTTTCCGGACGCCACTCGCTCACCATGAAGGCCGCCGAATTCGGCATCGACCTGCGGGATTCCCGCCTCGGCAATGCCGGACTTCAGGAACTCAAGAAACGCGAACGCGCCGGATACGAATACGAGACCGCCGAGGCGTCTTTCGTCGTGCTGATGCACAAGGTCATGAACCTGTGGCCCTCCTATTTCACGCTGGAGGGCTTCCGCGTCATCATCGAAAAACGCGGCGCCGGGGACCGCGTGGTCTCCGAAGCCACAGTCAAGCTTAACGTCGGCGGCGTCTCCCAGCTCACCGCCGCGGAAGGCGACGGCCCGGTCAACGCGCTCGACATTGCGCTCCGAAAGGCGCTGGAGCGGTTCTATCCCGCGCTCCGCGACGTCTCCCTCATCGACTTCAAAGTCCGCATCCTGGAGAATCTGAACGGCACTGCCGCCCAGACGCGTGTCCGCATCCAGAGCCATGACTCCACCAGTGTATGGGACACTGTCGGCGTCAGCGAAAACATCATCGAAGCTTCTTGGATCGCCCTCGCCGATTCCGTGGAATACGCCCTCTTCAAGAAACACATCGCACCCTCAAACAGCCAGGAAGGACCCGAACCATGACCCGGCGTTTTCTTTTGATTCTGTGCATCGTGCTCATCGGCACGTTCTATTTTGCGCCCCAGCCAAAGGCCGAGGCGTTCGACCCCGTCACGCTCGCGATCCTGACGCCGCTGGCCATCCAGGGCGCGAAGATCCTCGCACCCTACGTGATCCGCGGCCTCAAAAACGTCGCCATCGTCGGTCTGCGTTCCGGAAAATACCTCGTCAAGTTCTTCCTGGTCCCTGTCGGCCTCGTGGAATGCATCATCATGCCCTGGCGCATATCAACGGGGATAAGTCATGTAGGACAGGGATTCCTGGGGTTGTTCTGTTTCGTCGGGAATCTATGTCTGATACCATTTGCGATCTTTGGCATCGGCGTTTAGCGGGGACGTGCTGAACAATGCCGAACGAAAAACGTCCGCCCGAAGGAACCGCCACAGGTCGCGCCCGGAAAAAAATGGACCCGATCCTGCAGGAATGGTACGGCGAAGGCGGTTCCGAAAGCGAACTCATGAAATATCTGCCGTCCTCGCAGCCCGTCGGGGACGTCCTTCAGCGTGTCATGCAGAAAAAACTGCCGCATGGGGTCGCGGATTTCCGCACGATCTCAGACCGCTGGACGGAGATCGCCGGTGCGGTCGCCGCAAAGCACACCACGCCGCTTTCCTTCTCCAATAAAACCCTCTTCATTGAGGTGGAGCACCCCGCTTATCTGGCGTCCGTCCGCACGAAGGCAGTGCAGGCCGCCATCCTCGCGCGCATCACCGAGCTCATCGGCGCGGACAAATGCACCGCTCTGACATTCACCCCCGCGGGACGCCGCCGCACTGTCTGACCCGCCATGATCTTCTTCGAAACCATCGATTCCACGAATACCTGGGCCGTAGCGCATTTCGCCGAACTCGCCGACTGCGAACTCGTCGCCGCCGCCGTGCAGACCGCGGGACGCGGCCGCCTGGACCGATCCTGGATCTCCCCGCGCGGCAATATTTACGCCAGTTTCGTCCAGAAAGGTGTCACCAGCCCTCTGCTCGGTGTCGCCGCCGGATCGCTCGCGGTCCTCGACCTCGTGCGCGAGCTCGACCCCGCCGAGAAGTTCCACATCAAGTGGCCGAACGACGTCTTCTGCGGCACGGCCAAGATCTCCGGCATCCTTTCCCAGTATATCTGCCCGCGGCACGGCGTGCCCGGCGGACTCGTGACCGGAATGGGCATCAACCTGAACATGACGCGCGAGCAGCTCGCGTCCGCCGCGCAGGAAGCCACGTCCATCCGCATTCTGACCGGCGCAACGTGCGACTGCGAAGCCGCGCTGCGACGGTTCGAGGAAATCCTGCACACCCATGCCGCCACGCTCAAAAACGCCCCGGAAACGCTTTTCGCACGTTGGAAAACGGAAAACGGACTCCTCGGCCGACGCGTGGAATTCCTCGCCGGGGACGGATCCCGCCTCACCGGGCTTTTCCGCGACATCGCGGACGACGGGTCGGTCATTCTCGACGAAGACGATGGCCGCACCCTCACGCTGAACTGCGGCGATGTGCGTCTGCTGACCCGCGCTTGATTTTCCCGCGAACGCATGTATAGTAATTCGTAAAAAACAAACTTGAATCCGCCATACGGAACCTGATTCGGAAGGACACCCGCCCATGATCGCTCAGCTTACAGGCAAAGTCGTTTCCCTGAACCTCACCGAACTCATCCTCGACGTGAACGGCGTCGGATACTTCGTCTCCATTCCCATGAGCACTTACGACGTGCTCCCGAAAGAAGGCGGCACCGCCACGGTCCTGACATGGCTTCAGGTCCGGGAGGACGCGCTCCAGCTCTTCGGTTTCGCGAAAAAGGAGGAGCTCGAGATCTTCAAGCTCCTGCTCACGGTGAACGGCATCGGAGCGAAGACCGCCCTCGCCATCCTCAGCAGCATGAACATCCCCACGTTCTGCAACGCCATCGTCAACGCCGACATCAAGGTCCTGAAGCACATCAGCGGCATCGGCCCCAGGTCCGCCGAACGCATGATCGTCGAGCTCCGCGACAAGATCGTGAAGATGTTCCCCGAACTCACGTTCGCGAACCTCCCGCAGGACGTCCCGCAGTCGCGTGAAATGGAGGACGCCCTCCTCGCGCTCGAACAGCTCGGATTCCAGCGGGCGAAGATCCAGAAGACCGTCGCGGACCTCGTCGCCAAGCTCCCTGAACAGGAACGCTCCAGCGAAAACATCATCCGCAAGGCTCTCCGCGAACTCAACCGCTGACAGGGTTGCTCGAAAAGAAGCCTGAAAACGGCAAAAGGAAACCCGGACATCCTCGGTTTATTGAGGGTCCGGGTCATTTTTAACCGGTCGCATCATGACCAGAAAAGCTGCACGGAAGATTTGCAGATGTTTTACTGCGAAAGCGACTCCTGCAATGCGGCGTCGTCCGCAATAACCTTGTCCGCCTGGGCTTTGCGAAAGTCCTTCAGCTTCGCGGCGAGCGCGGCGTCGGACAGCGCGAGCATCTCGACGGCCAGCAGCGCGGCGTTCTTGCCGCCCGCGGATCCGGCAGTCACGGTCGCCACGGGGATCCCGGGGGGCATCTGCACCATGGCGAGCAGGGAATCCAGCCCGTTGAACGGCGCGGAGGCCATCGGGATGCCGATGACGGGAAGCGTGGTGTGTGCGGCGATCACGCCTGCGAGGTGGGCAGCCATGCCGGCGGCGCAGATGAAGACCTTCGTGCCTTCGGCGGCCGCGTTTTTGGCGAGATCCGCCGCCTCGTCCGGGGTGCGGTGGGCGGAAAGGATCCGGGCGCGGAACGGCACACCGAACTGTTTGAGCGTATCGAAAGCGCCCTGCAGGGAAGCAAGATCGCTCTTGCTCCCCATGACTATCGTGACGAGAGACATGATGAAAACTCCGTCGGAATCAATGCGGCACAGGGTTATTCGCCCGGCGTCTTCTTGATGGGTTCGAGTTCGGCCTGATGTGCTTTCTTCAGGGCTTCGAGTTCATTCAGGATGTCGTTTTCGCCTTCCTGCACGAATTCCGCCTCAAGCTTTCCTTCGGCGATCTCGAGAAGGGCGATATCGAGAAAGTTGTCGTCTTTGCAGCGGACCATGGGACGGGACTTGCCGGAGGCCAGCATGGCGGCGCGTTTGGAGGCCAGGACGATCAGGACTTTGGCGTCCGGGACGACCTGTCTTGCACGGAGAAGATACTCGTTGTTCATGACAAAACCTTTCGAAAAGTTGATCAGTAGGCGGTAACCTCTTCATGGCGGGCGATGGTGGAGCAGTCGCCGCTCATGATGAGCTCGTAGTTGCGGATGAAATCGAACTTCGCGTCGCGGATGTAGCGTTCGGCGATGGCTTCGCGGGCGGGATCCTTCTGCGCGTCGCGGAGGAGGAGCATGCCGGCGAAGATGAACGTCTCGTTTTCGACGAGGGCGCGGGCACGGAGATTGCGGTAGTCGGGCGCGGTGGCCTTCATGCCGGTCACGAAGTCGATCGCGGCGCGCTGTTTTTCCAGCATGTCGGCGACGATCTTCTTGAGTTCGCCGGAGAGACCTTCGTCCGGGACGACGGACATCATATCGGCGATGCGGCCGTCGAGGGTACGGCCCATGACGCCGCCGATGGCGGCCACGACCTGGAGCTGGGTGGTGCCTTCGTAGATGTTCGTGATGCGGGCGTCGCGGTAGAGGCGCTCGGCGTCGAAGTCGTGCATGTAGCCGGTGCCGCCGTGGATCTGGATGCAGTCGTAGGCGATCTTGTTGGCGGACTCGGTGGAGAGCGCCTTGGACATCGGGGTCAGAACGTCGCACAGCGCGGTGTAGAGCTTGGCCTTCTCGCGGACGGCCGGATCGGGCTTCTCCGCGCCTTCGGCGAGGTGGGTATACGCCTGGCGAAGGTCGACGCAGCGGGTCGTTTCGTACAGCAGGGCACGGGAGGCGGCGAGCTGGGTCTTCATGCGGGCGAGCATGTCGTAGATCGCGGGGAACTTGTCGATGCTCTGCTTGAACTGTTCGCGTTCGGAGGCATACTTGCGGGCCTCGCGATAGGCGGCTTCGGCGATGCCGACTGCCTGGGCGCTGATGGAGACGCGGGCGCCGTTCATGAGGGACATGACGTACTTGATGAGGCCGCGCTTGCGCATGCCGCAGAGTTCCGCCGGGACGTGGTTGAACTGGAGTTCGCAGGTGGCGACGCCGTGGATGCCCATCTTGTGCTCAATGCGGCGGACGACCAGCTGCGGGCACTTCTCGCAGATGAACATGGAGAGGCCGCGGCCATCGGTGGTGCCTTCCTCGGAACGGGCCAGCACCAGGTGGATCTGGGAGCAGCCGTTCGTGATGAAGCGCTTCATGCCGTCG
>Ga0310786_10006181_pt1 | contig 16031 bp, 15 predicted proteins | sample AusTroGonzalo_MG_FD_203881 | JGI IMG/M metagenome (GOLD analysis project Ga0310786, IMG submission 203881) | Bovine rumen microbial communities from tropical cattle in Woodstock, Queensland, Australia - Gonzalo_03 (v2) (version 2) | ecosystem: Host-associated > Mammals > Digestive system >... | reverse complement strand
CAGATGAAGCTCAGAAAAATATAGATGAGTGAACACAATTCGCTACTCCAGCTCCAGATAAAGAATGAAAAGCTGAAGAAAATAAACCAGCTAGAAGATGATTAAAAGAATGGTTATCTAGTAAAAACAAATAACTTTTATAATTAACTATATATATTATGGACGAGATTAAAGACTGAGTACTCTGACTATGAGAAAAGGACACTGACTTTCTTATGGAGAGTGCTGAAGATTTACCTGCATTAGACATGCAAGATGAAAAAAGATTTTACTACAATCAAGGTTCTAGTAAAGATTGTACTTTATATTCTGCTTTTGGTGCTTTGTCGGACTTGATGAACTATGAGCTAACAAAAGAAGATATACAAGAGATTGTAGACAAGAGTTACGAAATGTGAAGAAAACATGGAGAGTGACGATACACTGCTTCATGAGTAGATTGTGTATGTAAACGATGGAATGCTAAACATCCTGAAGACCCTGTTGCATACTATAGAGTAAATTTATGGGATGACGAATTGATTGACAAAATCATTTCTAAGAATTATGCATTATGTGTATCTTATAGTTGAAACTACAATTATAATTATGACTATGTTGTAGACGATGTACTTAATGGAGATACATTTGGTAAAGCTACATACTGACATGCAGTAAGTATTATTAAGATGAATGGTAAGAAATGTATAAAAGACAACTACTATCCTAGAAAGAATAGTAAATGAGTTGATACAAACATCTATGAAGTTGAACCATTATTCTCTACATTGAGAGCACATGGTGTATATCATTCATCTTGATATATAATCGTAAAAGTAAACAACGAAGCTAGATTAGCTGAGTTAAAGAGATTAAACACATTTAAACAAGATGTAGAACTAGCTATAGAATTAAATTCTAAGATGTGGCATTTAACTAACAGCGAAGAATTTAAAAACAAATTACATGAAACAAATAATTTCTTAAGACAAAAGCTAGAAGATATATCTAGAGAGATGAACAAATTTAGTTTATAATAAATACTTATGAGAAAGTTTGTCAATACTTCTAACTATTATATATCTACCATAACAGACCCAATTCCTATTGGAACTGGAAGCTGAACCATTATTGTGGCTGATACAACACAAGACTGAAATACTTTGCCAACAACTGGTTTCTATTGGGTTGACGTAGATTTTCCTGATGTTAATAAAAGAGAAATATTCAGGATAGTAAGTAGAGAGTGAAATACTCTTACATATGATAAGAGAATAAACAACGGTAATTCCAATGTTAGTCACGCCTCTTGAGCCCCAGTTGCATTGAGAGACTTTTCTCAAATCTTTAATATGTTCTCTGAAAATATAGATAACTTTGGTTTTGTTGAACATAAAGACTGATTAAAGGTTACTATATATTGATGAGAGGTATTCCAATTTGATGCAACAAATAATACGATAGAGACGCAAGAGATGACTATACCTGCTAACAGTACTGTGTATTTATACTATGATAACTTATTAAATCAGTTTAATTATAATGAAAGCCAAGCTGCTTTGAATAGTTATTATGTATTAGCAGAAGTTAAAACAAACGCTACTAGTGTAATACAAGTAAGAGACTTGCGTCCTATGGTAATACCTTCTTCTTGATGAGGTTGAGGTGGTGGATGAGCTGGTTGATGACACACAATTAAATTCACTAACCAAGATGATGAAGACACAACACTTACTCAAAGACCTACTATGAGGTTTAAGAGAATGAAGGTTGATGATGATAGTGTTAATTTGGAAACAGTTGTTGAATGAATATGGCAAGGTACTCCAGATTTAATCCAATCAGATGAAGAGATTTGGGTTGATGAAAATAGACAAATGGTTGTTGAATGAACATTAACTGTTGAAGGTACCTTACATAATTATTGAAAATTATTTATATTATAATCTATATACTATGGCTATTATATTTAAACAAGATTGTGCAGCATGTGTAGATGCACCAGGTAGCAACAAGACTACTATGTATATAGATAATACTGATGGTAAATTAACAATTAAAGACAGTGAATGAACTATAAGTAAAGTTAGTTGTTGAAGTTCTTTTGATAATTTAGCTTTTGGTAGTTGAAGTGACTGATGCTGCCACATTACATTAGCTGATGCCGATTGTCAATGACACGCATTCATGTGTTCATGAAAATATAATTTGACTAATTTTATAATAGATGCATGAGTAACATTATATTTCTGTTGATGCGATACTGTTGAATTAAAAGTAAGTAATTGTTTCTGTAATATGTGAATAATTAATACAAGATGAACAATAGTATGTCCAAATTCATCTAATATATTTTTAATATGATGAGTTTCAAATGTACAGAATATATGAACATTATGAGCATTTGTAGAAAGTTGATGTAGTTATTGCTATTGTGATTGATGAAACTGATGCTGATGTTCTTATTCATACAGTTGAAGTTGAACTGCATGATGAAATAGTTATTGGTGTAATTGATGAGCTTGATGAAGTGCATCTTGTCCTGCTAACTGATGATGTAGTTATTATTGAAATTGATGAGCTGGTTGAAGTAGTTGAAGCTCTAATTATCCAAGATATAATAACGCTTCATGATGACACGCTTATGTTGGTAACTGATGAAATGGTTGAAGTTGATGATGTGATTGTCCTACCTATTATTGATATTGATGAAATAGTGTATGATGAGCATATTGATTATATATATGAGCACCTAAAGTATATAACAATTGTATATGTGCTAAATGATGAAATGGTTGAAGTAGTTGAAATGCTGATAGATGTTGATGTTGAACTAATTGATGAGATGTACTTATAGTATATAGAGATTGTATATGTAATTGTTGAGTAAACGTTCAATGATGAACTTGAAAAAATATGCCTCAAGCTGGTACATTAACAATAGTAGAAATACCTTCTTGCTTTTAGTACTAAATAATTATTATGACTTTAATTGAGAAAGCTACTTGTTATAGTTGTGTAGACGAACCTGCTCAAGGTAAGTTAGCAATTTTTGTTGATAGCGATGATTGTAAATTAAAGACAATGGATAATACATGATGTATAAATACTATTAGTTGTTGAGTTGTGCCAACAGATACTTGTCAATTAAGTAATAGTTGTTGATATATTAAATGATTTTCTCCTGATATATGTTGTATAACTTTTTCAAATATGTGAGATTGATGTTCTTGTACATGGCATGTACCATCATGATTAGCTGTATTTGAATGAGGTTCAAGTTGTTCTTGAAGTTGAACTACTTATTCATGGTCATTTAATCTTTGATATTGAAGTTGTTCTGTTCGTAATTGAAGTACTGTTTGTTTATCCCAACCAACTACATGAACAATAACTGTCTCTTGACACATGTTTGCTGTTGCTAGTTGAACAATTAAAATATATGTATTAGTTTAATTATATAAAATACTTTTATGGCAAAAATAGTTTTACAGAACCAATCTAGTCCAACCACACCTGAATGTGGGTTCACTGCTATGTATGTAAATTGCATAACATGACTACCTACATTTAAGAGGGACGATGGTACTGAATGTTCGTTTGTATTGAGTGATTGAAGTTGATGCGCATGAGATATGCTCAAATGCGTTTATGACCCAACCTGCGTATATGCAGATGTTTTTGCTATGGATAATATGAGGCAATGAACATGTAATCAATATGTTACATGTGACCAAGTAAACTGTTGGAATAATAAAGCTAATGCTTGTGATATACCTACAGATGTATGTCAATTATGTAACAGTTCTAATTATGTAAGTAATGCAACTTGTGACTTATATAATTATTATTTGAAATGTGAAACATATACTAAAGAAGAAGTAGAATGTATGGTTAGTAATTTCTGAGGTTTCTGTGTAGTAGCAAATCTACCTGAAAGCTGATGTACTAACCTTATATATTTAAAATGACCTATAGGTTGTTGAGAGGATAAATATGAAGAATGGATATATAACTCTTGTTGGACATTAATATGAGAAACAAGTCCAGATTTAAGTAACTATGCTAAGTGTTGTGATATACCTGAAGTTCCAACAGACAACTGTCAGTTAGCAAACTGATGTTGATATGTTAAGGATTGTGATATGCCAGACTTAGAAGACTATGCTAAGTGCTGTGATTTGCCAACAGATAACTGCCAACTAGCAAACTGATGTGGTTATTTAACAACTGCTTGTATGGAACAATATGCACAACTATGTGATATACCTACAGATAATTGCCAATTAGCTAATAGTTGTTGATATACTACATATACTTGAGATATGCAGAAATGTATGTATGACCCATGCAATTGTGCTACTAATGTCTATGCTATGGATAATATGATAGACTGAACAAATAAGGTAGCTATGACAACTGCTGAGCGTACTAAATTATGAAGTATATCTTGATGTAATACTTGAGATGAAACTGCTGACACAATAAAATGTAAACTATGAATATGCTGTATTACATGATGTAATACATGAGATGAGACTACTGCCACAATTAAATCTAAATTATGAGCTGCTACATGCGCTGATGATTGATATTTAAAAGCATGCGACTTTACTAATTTCTATAACAAACAAGACTGATTAGTAAGTTGAGAAAATATTATAACAATCAACTGATGTACTATACTAAGATGCTGAGATATATGTATATGTAACAGTTGATGAGATATGAAAGCTTGTATGTATGACCCATACTGACATTGCGCTGATGCTTTCGATAGGTCTAATCATACAGGTACACAAAGCTATGCTACTATCACATGACTAGGTACATCTGCTACTAGAGATGTATGAACTAACTGTGGTAATGTTGTAGTAGTATGAGACAATTGAAAAATAAGTACTAATATATTGCCTGCTCAAGATGTAGTAGATGTATGTGTATTCCCTAGTGAAGCAGCTATGCTTTCTTGGAGTACGGCTACTAGATGAGACATGGCTATCCGTTCTGACCTATGAACAACATTTGTATTCTCTTGATGATGTTATTGTTGTTTGTGTGATTGGACAGAATTACCTACACCAGCTAGTCCAGTAACATCTGTTAATAGTAAAATATGAGATGTATGTTTAACTACAGATGATATTAGTGACACTAATAGTAGTAATAAATATGTAACTACTGCTGAAAAAACTTGTTGGTGTTGAAAGGCTGACCCATTAATAAGCTGATGTACTATTAAAACTATTAATGGATGTTCAGTATTATGATGTTGAGATTTATGTATATGAGATATAATTACTTGTGTTAATGGTAAAGTTGGTGTAGTATGTTTGAACGCTGACGATATATCTGACACAGGTACTTGACACTTATTTGTATCTCAATCAGAAAAGAACTGTTGGAATTGTAAAATAGATTGTGCCGATGCTATCACAGATAACTGTCAACTATGTAACAGTTGTATGTTTATTGATAGTTCTGCATTATTAACATATGCTAAATGCTGTGATATACCAATCGATAACTGTCAACTATGTAACAGTTGTTGATATGTTACATGATTATGATTGTGTGAATATGCTAAATGGTGTGACCTACCTGACTTTAGTAATTATGCATGTCATGAAGAGATACCAACAGACAACTGTGAACTAGCCAATGGTTGTTGATACTTATCATCAGCATGTCTAGACTGATATGCTAAATGCTGTGACTTACCAAACTTTAGTCAATACGCATGTTGTGAAGATTTGCCTACAGACAACTGTCAGTTAGCGAACAGCTGTGGATTTACTACATGTACTTGAACATTAGTAGCTTGTGATATTGCTAACTTGGCTAAGTGCTGTGATATTCCAACTGATAACTGTCAATTATGAAATACTTGCGGATATACCACTTGTACATGAACATTAGTAGCAAGTGATATAGAAGACCTGGCACAATGTTGTGATATTCCAACAGACAACTGTCAATTATGTAATAGCTGTTGATATATAACTAACTCAGCTTTAAGTTGTTATGCACAATGTTGTGATGTGCCTAGCATATCTTGATTAGTACAAGAATGTAATATAGCTACAATTAACTGATGCTGTTTAACTTGCTGATGAGATATATGTATACATGCACAATGAACATGACTTGATTATATTTGTTGAAGCTCTTGTGATGAAGTATGATGTATATTATCTTGTTGTTTAAGAGCTTGATGTGATTGGAAAAACTTATATTGGTATGATAATTGTAAAGTATTTGCTCCATTATGTTGTCTTAATAGTACAAACTTAATGGCACTTTCATATTATAGATGATGTATTTGTTTAAATGATAGTTGTTGTCAAACAAATACAAAAGAAATGAAACAAATATTTATGTTTAACAATAGTACTTGTTGTTATGTTTGTACTTGTGATGCATTATGAAGTAGCTATACTAGATGATATTTAGCTACTACAGTAGATTATGAATGTCCATATGAACCATTATATGCATGAAGCCCTGCTACTAAACAATATGTTGATAATCATGCAATGGCTTCTTGAAGTACTGCACCTGCAAATCCTTCTGATTGAGCTATATGGTTCAATACATATGATATGACACATTATACATATTCAGAAGATATGTGAACATGGTATCCATTAGCATCATCAGACTGGGCAGATTATTATTGTAATAGTCAACCAGCAAGTATATCATTATGCCATTGAGCATTTAACCATGAAATAATTATTAGGTGAGATTGATGTACTATAACAAATGTATGAATTGATAATGATTATTATTGGCATTGAAATACTATTAACTTAAAGATTGTAAATACTTCTTGTGATAATGATGCAACATTCTGCATATGAAATACACAATATGTAGCTCCTAAAAATGCATGAGAACGGTTATGATATAACTTATTAACATTCACTTTCAATACTATTGATTGAGTTTTAGAAGCACAATGAATAATTAATATCCTTCCTCAATCTAAATATGATTGCTTTAGTTATGATAAAGAATGTGATTGAGTATATAGGTTTATAAACAACTGAGATAGGATACAGAAATTAATGTATAATTGTAATGAATATACATTATGAGATTGATGAAACTATTGAGTATGTGATTATATTCATCTTAATGAATGTTGTTGTGTTAAATGTGAGAACCAATTAATAGTTGAATGAAGTTTAACTATTGATGGAGTTTTAGAAAACGATTGAAAGATTTTTATCATATAACAATATAGCTATGACTTTATCTCCTGATGCTTTAACTGTTAAAATGGAAATGATAGAAAAAGACTTAACTGAAGTTAAGGATAACGTTAAAGAGATATTAGAGAAATTTAATAGTCTCGATGAAAGATATGTAGCAAGACGTGAATTTAAGGCTGTAGTATCTGTGTTAGGTGCAATAGCAACAGCATTAGGAGTAGTCGCTACTATATTATGATTTGTAAACTAGCTTTTAAATTTTAATATATATGAAATGGCTGAACCACTTAGTGCAGAAATGAGTACTAAGAAAGTACTTGTTGATGAAAGTACGGATTGAGTAACGTACATTGGATTAGCATCATATCCACGTCCTGGTAATTCATCGGACTGGTGATATAGATGTTGCAGCGAAACCGCTAATGCAATCTGGAAGATTAAAAAGATTGTAGAATGTAACTGAGTTACAGAAATGTTCTATCCAGAATGAAATTATAGCGCTAGTTTCGTGCGAGATTGTAGAGCTTGCTACAACTATATTTAATTCTTAACCAATAAGCGTAATGTGAAAATATAAATTCAATCCGCTTAGTTGAGAATTTGACTTAGTTGGCGGAAGTTTAAACTGAATATCGTCATTGGACGGTAAAAAAGAACTTGATGGTTCTGAAGTGTTGGTCATTAACGATAGTTCATGAACAGCACAGAAAGTTACAGTTGACCAATTAGTTGACCAAACTATTCCTGCTATCTATAACAATTCTTATTTTAAGAAATGACCTAATCATAGATTAAGGATATTATGTTATGGTTCATCTTGGTTTAGTTGTAACTGGTTATACTTAAATAAGATACTTGCAAACCTTTGAATTAAAAGTGAAATACACTGATATTATATGTGACATAGTCAATTTGATGAATGGATAAAGTTATATAATTGAGACTACTCGCCTATTAGCTGAAGTGAAAGAACAAGATGAACTGTTGTATATAAAAGTATAGATTGAGCTGAGCGAGATAAATATGTTGCTAATATGTCATGAACTACATATGCTGATAAAATAGATATAACAATACAAGAGTTTGCTGATATGTGGAGAGATGATGTTATTAATGGTGATTGGGATATTGTTATATTACAACAATGAGCACACCAAACATGTAAACCTCAGTATTGGGCTAACCAAGAAGAGTATGTAAAATTCCTTAAAGCATCTGTTAATCCAGATACTATAATATGATTTAACTCTACATGGGCTCCTGGTACAAACTGAACTTGGATTAATGTTGATGCTAATACACCTAACACTCCTAATACAGTTGCTTGACAACATACATTTATGCAAGACCACTTTGATAGAGTAAAAGACTTTATGGCTCAAACATGAATATATAATATATCTCCTAGTTGAGTTGTATTACAAATGATTAGAGAATACACAGATTGGGCATCAAGTAATGGTGACTTAACAAAGGATACTTTACATCCAACAAACTGATTACCTTGCTTTGCAATTAATGCAGCATTATACCAATCTATAATTGCTCCACTTACTTGAATACCTATTAAGAATAACACTTGGTTACCTGATACTGATACAGTAAGAACAGCTTTCTCTAACTGAAGTAGTTATTATCAGGCTATAACTGATGCTCAAGCACAAAAAATATATCAATATATTGATGCTGCTATAGCTTGAAGATTTGATATTATACCTGATGAGCCATCTGTTACTACATGGAGATGAAATATAGATGCTACTAGTTGATGAGTTGTTTGATTATCTCTTGATAATTGAGTATTTGCTAATAGTCGTGCAAGTAATACATTATTAGTTAGTCCTAATCCTTGATATAGTATTAAGAGTATTAAACAAAACTGAGAGAATATAACTGTTGATGGTAATGTTTATACAGTATGAATGACATTTGGTAGTAACTTATTTGAAGTAGAGTTTGAACAAACATCAACTCCTTGAACTACATATACAATTACTACTAGTGTTGCTAATTGAACTTATGTATCTCCAACATCTACTGATGCAAGTGGTACATCTGTATTAATTAAACCTAACAGTAATGCTGTATTGCCTAATTCAATTACAGTATCATGAGCTAGTTATACATATGATAGTGCTACATGAGTTGTTGTATTAAGTTCAGTAACTGGTAATGTAACTATATCTGCTACATGTTTAGCTCCTCAAGAGATTGTATATAATACAAGTAACGTATATATGTTAGTAGCTCCAGAAGAAGCATGAAGTAGTACTACAATTCAATTTGAACCAGATACTATAGCTTACGATTATCCTAGTACTGTATCTGTAACATGAGCAACATTAAGTAGTTATGATAGTTCAACATGAACAATAGTTATTACTAATCCTACAACTACTGTAGAGGTAACTATTAATGCTCCTGTTAAGACATTAACTGAAGATACACCTTTATCAATCAATAAATGATATTTAGATTGAGCAATAGATTGAAGTGCTTGACATTATGCTACTATAACTTTAGAGAGATATTTCTTACCATTCACAGATAGCTGAAGTACTAGAATGTATTATTGAGAGTACGTAAATAATTATAGATGAACTAATAAAACATGATTAAGGGCTTTATTATTTGTTCCTGCTGGTAAGAGAATAACAGTTCATAGTACAGACGATTATTGTTATTCTGCTTTTGTATGAAAATTTGATGTTGCTCCACAAAGAACTTCTTCATCATCAACGCAACCAGAATATTGGGAATGAACACTTAATGCTAATGGATATGATGTATCTTGAATAATGAACTGAACAGATACTGTAACAATGACAAGAAAAGAAAATAATCCATATAGAGATAATTGAACTACATTTGCTGATTATTTCAAATGGAATAAAAATAATGATTTTGTATATGATAATAATACAGATGCTCCAGTTTATGTATGGATATGATACGCAATACAATCTGGTACTTTAAATAAAGATAATATATCTGTTACATATACTATTAGTACTCCTGTTACAAGAAGCATTACTACATCTATTAGTTGATGAACATTGTTACAAAATCCTACATCAATGTTAAATGATTGAACAGCTACTATTGTATTCAAACCTAAACATTTGTTTAATCAATATCCTAGTTCTGTAACTGTTAATTGTGCTACAAGTTGTTATGATTGCACTACTTGAACTATTACATTAACTTGTCCTACAGATGATGTAACAGTATGTATTGATGCTCCTCATACAACTGTAACAACATGAACACCTATTGAATTACATACATGTGATTTTGCTAGTGGTAACTGTGTTACTACTACAATTACATGAGTAAGGCATATCTTTGTATCATGGGCTGACCCTAATTCTACAAGGGTCTCATTAGCAAATTGTGTTACAGATAAAACAGAAGCAGACTGAGATTATGCTGCTTGACTATGTCCTAGATTATGGGTTCCTAATGGATATAGTATAACATTACATACAGATGATGCTAATTGTTGTACAAACTATATGTATTATGCACATAATCAAGAACGTGTACCATGACGTATAAATCCACGACCTTCATGTGTTAAATGGTGAGGAGCTGTAAATATTAATGGTATTGATTTAACGTGTTGTTGAACTAATACATTCTTTGGAAAGACTGATGATTATTGTTGTACAATGTCTAGTCCATATAATGCTTCTACATTTGCAGCATACTTCCCATACAATGTAAATAATGATGCAGTATTCTGCAACAATACATGAGAAGATTTGTATATATGAATAGTATGAGCATGAAAAGCTTCAAGTTGTCCATATTGTGCACAATGTGTTAGTATGACATATCAATATGATTGTTTACCTTCTTGTCCAGATACATAATATAGAGGGGAATAATCCCCTCTCTTTATATATTAATTTATTATAAATGACATTAGACGAATTTTTACAATCTATTAATCAAAACGAAAAAGGTTTGATAATCAAGGCTGTATATTGCTGAGATGATAGATGACCAGAGGCTTTCGTTATTAGAGATAATAATGATAACGACTTAGCTGAACTATTCACACAAGAAGAAGTTACAGCTTTTGTTGAGAACTATGTTCCTGAAGAGGTTGAAGAAGAGGAAGAGGAAGATGAAGAAGTTGAAGAAGTTGAAGAACCTGAGGTTGAAGAACCTGCAGAAGAACCTGTAGAAGAAACTGAAGAACCTTTACCTACTAATGAAGAATAATGGAAATTGCATTACTATGACTACTTACTTCTATCTTAACTTGGTTAAGTAATAGAATGAAGGTTAGTCAAACATATTTAAGTGTTGGTCTTGCTATACTATTATGAGCAGGATACTATGTTGCTACTAAATACTATGCTATACAGTGGCAAGAAATAGTTGAAGCTGTTACAGGTGTGTATGCTAGTAGTCAACTTATTTATAACTTGTTGAAGAAACGAGGTTTACTTGATAAACTAGAAACCACTAATGAGTTGAAAGAAGAAAACATCGACGCATCATCTGATACCGACAGCTGAAGGTTGACCAAACGTACCTGAAAACAAAGTAACGTTAAAGGATAGTACGCACATCAACCACCACCGCATATATAATGCGGCTTCTCCTGCTGAACAGCTTATGCAAGTACTAACCTTCAATAAGAAGATATGGAACGATGAGTTTGTGAAAGCAATTATAAAAGTTCTGGAAGATTATTTGTGGAACTATTATAATATTGAAGTAAAAGTTCAGAAAGAGTTGTGAAGTTTACTCCAATTGGAGAAGACTTTTAATACTTAATTTACAATATGAACGATTTACTATTAAAACGAAAAGCTTTAGAAGACATGAGACAGTGTAAAAAAAAGAATACACGTCTTCAACGTATCATAAATTGAACAGTTTGTTGAATATGATACTGTATGTGTATTCTGTTCTTTATTTGAATGGGATACCTATACTTCCAAGGATAATTGAGTAATAATAGTTAATACCATAGAATAAACGTTTTAGAAAAAGGCATGCGCTGACAGCCAAAAAAATTCTAAGCGTTAAAGAAAAATGGAGTGGAATAAATAACCACCCCATTTTTTTATATTAATCTTCTTCGAACGGTTTTTTGTCTAAATTTGGCACTTCACTGAAATAATTTTCTATTTCTGTCATAGGTTTGATTAACATCCTACTATTATCATTACCTCAATCACGTATGTCTCAATGGCATTCGCTAATAAGTTTAACTAATAGTTCATCTCTTCTAGCTATCCATCGTTTACCTCATGCGAAATAAACATAATAGTCTGCTTTACTTGTACATATACCACTAGGTCAACCTTTCTTTATGTTATAATACTCTAAACAAAAGTTACCACTGTATTCACTCTTCCTATCACTCTTTATTTCGTATGAAGCTTCCTTAATTTTACCGTCTTTTTCATATGTAATCTTTATATCCCAATCTGGAAACCCTTTCTTTGGTGCTCTCTCTAATGAAATTAATCCAGGATATGTAGATAAATATTCTGCGAATATATCTTCGCATTTACTTCAAGCCTGTCGGCTCTTTGGAAATTTTGTTAAAGTTGTCATTCGTATTCTTTATATATAAAATCGTACTGAAACAGTTGGTCAAGCTTTTTATCCCATCACACTATCAAACTTTTACCTCAGTGCTCTTGTAGATGTTTAAGTCCACCAACTTGATTAGGACGTAACATTTTATATATCTTATCATATTCACTAACGTTTCAGTACTTCAATTCAATTCAATAAACTACTCCGTCCTTCACAGCTACTATATCAAAAGGCTTGAGTGTATATCCTATATCTGGTAGTTTATACACCCAATATCATTCATCTTTTAACTCTCTGACATAATCCTTTTGAAAATCCTTTTCGTTCTTATATAATACCATCTGCTCTTAAAAAGTCTATAAACATATCCATATCATATAACGTTTGTGTTTCTCATTTGATTACTCTAATGATTGGCGCTGAAGTAAACATACTACTTTTAATCTCATTATAATTTATACTAGCGTCTTTCTCTTCATATGGAATATGGTTATCATCTAAGAACTGCATAAGCATTCTACACTTATTACAACTAGGTGTTGAATAAATTGTAATAGTTAATTCTGGCATTACTTGTTCAATCTCGTCTTCAGGTTTAATAGCATCCTCTACTAACCCTTGACTGTATTCTAACTTAACATCGCTTTCATCCCTATCAAGAAAGCTACAATCCTTCTGGATTTTTGTTTTAATTGATTTAACTGCTTCTCGTCACATAAATATAATTAACATATAAATATATACTATATATAGATTTGTTTATAAAAAACAATAGATTTTTATATAGTATCTCATTTACCTCAGAATATATTAGCTATATTAATTTGAGTATCAGGAGTACCTTTTTTCATTTTAAGATATACTTTAATAGCATCAAGCATAGTTTTAAAGTCAGGTATTATATCTCCTGATGGAGTACTAGTATAAGCATTATCTAATATAGTATTAAGCTTATTAGCAATAATAAAGTCATCAAGCCCTGCAGCTTCCAGGGCAAGGGACATACTATCCGCTTGCTCCTGGGAGATTAGAGAGGACTTTTGTACTGTATGCAGGTTGTTTGTGCCTTGGGAATGTAAGTCTAGCTGGGTTGATGTATCCTCTATTCCTAATTCACTCTCCATACTTATATTGCCAGTCATAGGTTTTTCTTCCATTTTGATTACCTTTGTTTTTATTGGTTCATTCTCCAACCAATTTATCGGAGTATGCTTTCACATGGTCTTCATATACTTTAAGATAGAATTTAAAATCGTCATCTACATTTGTCATTTCTGTTCTCATTGGTCTACGTGGTGATGTGTATGTTCTGTCTGGAGATACATTATTAAATGGGTCTAATAGTTTATTAGCTCATTTATAGAATGCTTTATCAACTCAATCTCCATTTCAATCACCAGCACCTGTTCAATAATTATAATTAGGATAATTATATTTATATTTCTTATATGGGTTTTTCTTATACTTATATCATGTTCATGATGTTCAGTCTCATAATTTATCTTTTAACTGTAATCCTAATTCCTTTTTAACTCACCATACAAAATTCTCATACTCTTTAATACTATCTTCATGAAGCATATTAGCAATCTCGTCATTCTTTATATGTCATATAAAATCCATATTACCTGCCAATAAACTTTCTTTAGCTTTAAGCTTTTGACTTTCAGTTAATCAATCTAACTTATCTATTGATGATAATGTATAATTGATTAATGTCATTCTCGCAGCATCATCGTCTACATATTTACCAATCATTCACCATACATTCTTAATATATGCAGCATCAACTTCTCATTCATAAGCCATTTGATGCATTAACATATCCATATATCATAATGTATTTGTGAACTTACTAAGCTTTTGGTCTTTATATAGACTGTTAAATACATCAGGATTAGCATCATTTAAGTATACTTGTATAGCTCTATACCGACTAGTCTTATCACATATAAATAACTCAGGATAATACTTCTCAACTACTAATGCTTGAATAGCTTTATTAGTTTCGTCATCTATATCATTCCAACTAGGATATTTATTTCAAGTAGCTTTCTGTAAATACTCATATGCTTCTTGATTTGCTAAGTAACTAAGTATTGTTTTACCGCTACCTGGTTGATATGCTTCAGCCATAGCCATTAACTTTATTATTCAATCTTTCTTTCATAGTTTAGCATCATTCATCTTCTGCCTCCATTCAGCATCGCTTATTCATAATTCAGTTAACATATTTCTAACAAACACTTCTTCCTTCTCTGACTTTATTGTATAATCTTCTCAACTATTACCATCATAGCTTCATACTAGATGCCTACCATTTTCTCATAATTTCTCTCTAGTATAATCAAAGTCTGTTAATTCATAATATAATTGTTGAATACCATTATCACTAAAGTCATCTATACTTATCTCTCAATGATACAATCAATTCATTACTGGGTCATTCCTTACCATTTCTCTATATTCTTTATATACAGCTTCATTAAATGTAAATCAACCCATATTTGTTGCGCTCTTAATGAATTGTCATATAACTGGTAAGTATCATACTGCTGTTATAAATGCTAACTCAGGATTATCAATAGCTCTTTCAGCTGCTTCCAAACTATTTATCTTAGTTTTTAATTTACCAGCTTGACTTGTCTCATGATTAGTTAATAATATCTTTCCAATTATATCTGTGTCAGAACTAAAGTCTTCCATATCGTATGTATCATCTACATCACTTAATTGGAACCTTCATAATCATGTCATCATCTTTTCAATCTCTGTTCACAATACTGTTCATGCAAAGTCTAAGTCTCATGTTTGTCAGTAAGCTACTAATGTATTAGCTGTAGCTGTTAAGAACTTTCATTCTTTAAAGAACCTACTACATATCTCTGATATTGTATTAATAGCTGCTGCTCTTAATCACTCTCCTAATTGAGTTTCTTCACCAGACATACGTTTATAATCGGTATATGATTGGTATCATTCAAATGGAGCAGATAATATAGAAGCAAACCATGTAGCATCTAATGATGATAAGTAATCAGATGTATCTACTCGGTATTCTTTAAAGTTCTCAAATGTATCTGGTTGTCAAGTTATAGCTTGTCAATAATAATATCACATCTTAGCTGACATTAATACATTACATAGGAATGATTTAAGTTCTAAGTTTTCTGAATTTAAGTAGTCAGTAAACTCTCTTCGACTAAATGATATATTTCTATATTTATCTATAGCATCTATTCATGTCTTTGTATGTGTACGTTTCATTAT
>Ga0310786_10006178_pt1 | contig 16045 bp, 18 predicted proteins | sample AusTroGonzalo_MG_FD_203881 | JGI IMG/M metagenome (GOLD analysis project Ga0310786, IMG submission 203881) | Bovine rumen microbial communities from tropical cattle in Woodstock, Queensland, Australia - Gonzalo_03 (v2) (version 2) | ecosystem: Host-associated > Mammals > Digestive system >... | reverse complement strand
AAACCTCCCTTGTAAATCTGATTGTTGATAAATGATTAAATGTCTTTATACAAACTGTCGTTAGGCTCGCCACCATATCCGAGGTTTGCCCAATGGTACATATAATCGTAATACTCGCCTTTTACTTCCTTGTAGAGTTCATTGTGAAGAGATGCAATTATATCCAACAATTTGTACTTATCATCTTCACTACCCTGCTCAAGAATGTTAGAACCATTACCAATGGTCTCACGAATTTGTTTTGTTATCTCTTGTAATTTCTCTTCTGTCATAAGACACCTCATTCATTCGTGCATAATTGTAGTTATACCGAATTGTGTTATAATCACTTTAGTTACCCCTCACACCTCTCGAAGAAGTGTCCCACGAGGGGCTTTTTTATTGTATCGCTAACCCTACTGTTATTTTATACTCTAAATCTGTAATGTTGCCACAATCCGCATATATATTATTTGTGCCAACAATCGCTTGTACTTCTTCACTTGTTAACTGAACAACTGTCGGTGTTGCTAATTCATACACTACGTCATAATCTTCCATTAAGGTTTTGAATGTTGTTGTGGTATAAGATTGGAACTCATTACCACTAACAAATACTTCAGAAGAATTATGCGATAATGCAATTCCCGTAACTGTTCCGCTATATGATTGAACGCCCGTTATAGCAACAAGCCTATTTGATATAATATTACCTTTTGTCGAAATGTTAGGTGGTCGCTTAAAATCTCCAATAGTAGTCGAAAATCGCTTATTACTTCCGCTTGTTGTTGCCTCAATCCAATTACTATCGCCTAAATTTCTATATTTGTGTGTTATCGTCAGTTTACCGCTCAAAACATCAAGCACACCGCCATAAACTGTTTGACCGAATGGGATTGTGGTTGTTGTGCAGAAGCCATCAGTCATATCGAAGATAAACAACCTAACTGTTGTAATATCGCCTATTGGATGGTCATTAACAAAATCATATTGATTTGTAATTCTCAAATCGCAAGATGCAACGCCTGTAAACGTATCGTTTAATGGTACAGTATTAACATCAGCAAGCACAACACCCGCCACATTTGGATAAAATACATATTTATAGGTGTGTGAAGTATCTAACCCTGATATTACGAGTGTTCTTTGTGAACCAACGCTATAATTTGTTGTTCGTGAATTATTTTCAATACTAATTAAACCCGTTGACGAATTAAAACTTGTTGTTATTCCGTCTTTAGTCAAATTGTTTGTCGAAATAAACAGATTTTCGTTATAATGCAACAAATTACAAGCACTAAATCCTGTAATTGGTAATGGGTTGCTTGGGCTTGGTGTACCTGAACCGCTTTGTGTTGCCGTTACCGCTACTTGAAGATTTACAAGCCTGTCGGCAATATCCGTGTCAAAAGTGGCAATAGGTGTATTACTGATTGCCTTAACTGTCGGCATTGCCTTTATCTGATTGTCTAAAACGTTTACAGGATAGAAAGCCATTATGTATCACCGCCCTTTTCTTTGAGCAAATATTCCAAAACCCGATAATCAATGCACTTATCGGAACAACCACTACAACCCATACACAAATTTGAAAGCATTTCCCTCAAAGTTTCTACAATCTGATTGTTGGTCATATCAACTAACCCTCACTTTCACGCTAATGTCGCTTGCTTGGGCAAGGAATGTAAGTGTTATGCTACCCATTGAAACTACTGCGTTGGTGGGTTGTATGCCGAATGTATCAACGTATATGTCTATCGTGCTTGTGGTCAAAATGCTTGCATCGGATAAAGTAAGGGTTGTGTTGCCTGTGGTTAGTGTTCCTGATACCCATTTTGTGTTTACCCATTTAGACGTGCTACTGTCGTATGCAAGCAAATCAGCGTTTGACGGGGTTGTTATGGTAGTGTCGGTAAGGTCGGATAGGTTTTCTTTTGCGGAAGATTTGACCTCGTTTATTGCACCGATTATCGTTTTGGAAGTGGTCTGAAGGTCGGAAGAGTAGTTAAGGCCTTTCACAACTTCATTAGCGATCGCGAGCAACTTCGTCGCCTTGCTCGAGTACCCTGTCGGGCTTCCTGCGTCTTCCTGTGCGATTGCGAACACGTCCGTCGTGTTAAGGCTCGGCGCCTCCGCGTCTCTTATCGCGTCACTATATTTTATTAAATCGTCTGGCATATCCTTCGCCCTCCCTTTAGTCTGTTTTTAGTCTGTAAACCACTTTTTACCGTCTTCGCTCGCCCAGAACTGCGAGAGCTCTGTCGACCACGGGAAGCCCCTCGTGATCGTGATGCTCGGAGCATCGACGCCCGTCCCTTCCGTGATGCCTGCGAGAACCTCATGCCCGAAGTCCTCGAGCCCGATGCTGTCGCTCGGCTGGATGAGGTGGAAGTCGCCCGGATCTGTGACGAGTGCGCTCGCCGCTTCCGTGATTGCCCTCAGCTTCAAGCAACCGAACGGGATGATCGTGATGTAGTCATAAACGTCAATATATCCGTCGAAATACTGCTCACTAAACAGCTTTTGACCTTCGAGCGTGACGTTCGCGTGATTCTCGTCGATGTGCACGTTCGCGATGTTGTGGCTCACGAGCTTAACCTTCCAAACGTGACGCACGTGAGGCGTGACTTCACGCACTACATAATAAAAATCGCGTGTGATCGTGATGTCGGTGAGGTCGCCCTCCGTGAGCTGCGTGATCGTTCCCAGCTTCTCCACTGGGGTATAATCGACAAGCTCGTCGTCTAAATAATAGCGGAGTTCATAGCTTCCTTCTTTTGCGAGGTCCGCAGTCATGTCGAGGATGAGCTCATGGAGCAATTTGACAGTCGTCTCTCTTGTCGAGATAAAAGCGAGTTGTGAGATCTCCGTCTCTTGCTCGGGACCGATGTCGATCGCTTCCGTGTTCGAATAGCTGTAAAAAGTGACGTCATTGTCGACGGTTGCCTGAGCGTTGCGCTCGATCTCAGCATCGGCGAACTCAATACGCTCTTGTGTGCTGGCGATCGTGTCCGTGATGTCCGTCTTCGGATCTCCGAAGGTCGTCGAAGTATAGCGCTCCGTCAGCACGTCCCAGACTGTCGCGACACACTTGAGCTGTGTGCTGATTCCCAGCGCTTCGAAGTAGATGCTCACCGTGTCGCATAGGTCGACACGTTCCTCGAGGTTTGAGAGCTGAACGAAGTCGAGCGTGATCGAGCTCGTCGCTCTTGTCATTACCCTATTGCTTATATAGTCAGTTGCTAATATTTCGAGCTGTGTCTCCATAGGCACGGCGCTCTCAATATTGCAATTACTCGAGAAGTTGACGGCGATGTCGTGAGCAACGTCGGAGACGAGCCCGGTCGCGACCTTGTTGCCGATGATCTTGATGTCGTTCTCTTCGTCGAGGTAGTACGGTATAACTCCCGTGCATAAGTTCTGGATGTCGATCTCTTGCGAGAGTTCCGTGAGGTTCTTCCCGTATCTTATCTGTACGCCCCTGTCGGTTCCCCTGTGGAGATATAAAAAGGCGTCGAAGTTGTTATAATGCCACTCACCCGTCCCGTAGACGTCGAGAAGGCTCCCCTTTTTACCTCCGAACCACGAGCGGACACTTGAGGGCTCCGTGATCTTAAAAGCTCCGCCTGTTGTTTTGTCGGTGCTGATAGTGAACCCGCCAGCGTTAGCCTCGAGGACCTCGCAAGCTGTTAAGCAACTGAGAGCCGAGCCGTCAGCGATAACCTTGCCGCTCAAATCATAACTAATATGCTGAGCGTTGACCTCAAAACGGCCGTTTAATCTTTTGCCGACTTTATAAATGCGGAAAAGCTGGGGATCGTCTGAAAAATTAGGCTTCGCCATAATAAGGCGGTCGGGCTGGATGTCTTCGGCGTGGATGCCCTGCGCCGCATACTCCAGCGTGAGCTCATATGCGCCGTTGCGTTCTTCCTTAACCTCGCAGCGTAAACAATCTGTGAGCGGCCCGATTCCGTAGTCGGTCGGGACTGTGCCCTCGCTTGCTGTTCTGTATAAAATCGGGATCATGTAAAAACCTCGTGTTAAATAGTGAAATAGTTCGGCTTAATTGTGACGAGTGTCGTCGTGCCTGTTATCGTGACGACGTTGTCGCCCGGTGCTATTTTCGGAAAATTGCCTTGTATGTGGTCGTTCATGTTTTCCGCTGCGGTTCTGTATGCGTTCATTCTCTCGACGTCGATGTTGATATAATCGACGAGGTCGGTCGCTGTTATGCCGACGCCGTTGATCGTGACGGTGACGTTGCCCGTGCCCTCGATGTGAATGAGGGGCTTGCTGGCGTATCTCGTCGGGTTGGTGAGCGTGTTGCCCGTGAGAACCGTGACGGGTGTCTTGCCGCTCACGAGGAAGCGCTCCGCCCTACATGTGAAGCTGAGCGTCGCCCTTCCGTATTGCATTAAGTTATTCGTGAAGTCGTTGCCGCCTGAGTAGTATGCGAGACGATAGACGTCGGGCTCGAAGTTGTCCGTCAGTTCACTATATCCGTTTATACTGTTAAGCCACGCGCTAATATTGTTTACACGCTCGGCCAGTGTGCCCGTTATAACTCCGCCCGATTCCTCAGTCACTTCCTCGGCAATCCATACGTTATACGAGCGGACGACGTCCTCAAATGCGTCTTGTTGGAACAGTACGGAGCCATTCCGACCGGGCACGTTGAAGACTGTCGTCTTTCGTTTAGCACTATCAAAGGCGGGAGCGCTGTCGAGAACCATGCCATAATCGACAGAACGCTCACCGCCCCATACTATCAAGCCTTGCCTGTTAGTATCTGGATAAAAATTAGGCATAAATTACCCCCTTGCGTCTCGTCATGTCTTCGAGCTTCTTCGCAATAGTCTCGGCGAGTTCGTTCGTGTTCTGGCCTTCCGCGCCGTAGACGTTTATCGTGACGCTTCCGCCGTTGTAGTTTGTTGTCTCGCCTAACATTGCCGCACCCTGTGAGCCGTATGCGCTCACCTGTGCCGTCATGGAGCCCGTGAGCCCCTCCATATTGCCGAGCATGTCGCCCTTGACGTCCTTCATGCCGTCGTCGAAGCCTTCGCCTAAACCCTCAGCCAAAAAGCCACCGATTCCCGCGAAAACTTTCGAAGGTGATGCGATTCCAAAAACGCCCTTGATCGCGTTCGTGATGCTCTCGCCCATGTCGGCGATGCGCCCCTTGATCCATTCGATGCGGTCGCCGATTCCGTTCCATAGGCCAGTGATGAGATCGCGGCCGATGCTGACGACCTTCTCGGGTAATTCCTTTATTCTTTCGATTACGTTTGAGACGAGCGTCTTCACCTTGTCGACGATGTTGCTCACGTTGTCGCGTATAAAGTTAAAAGCGTTTGTAAAATTCGTTTTTAAGTTATTGAGCCAGTTTGTAAAGCCGTCGCGGATCGTGTTGATTAAACCGCCGATAAACTCCCAAACACCCGAGCCCCATGATTTAACGAGCCCGATGAGTGTCTCGAGCCCCTGCGTTACGAACGGGACAACGAACTCGAGGAACTTCGCAAAAAGGCCGCCGAGATTCTCAAACACGCCGACGACGAAGTTGATGAGCTCGGGAACGCTCGCAATTAAAGCCGCCACGATCGCGCCGAGTATCTGGAGCGCTGCGCCGACTAATGTCATAACGTTCTCGGGGCTCATTAAGGCGTTAGCCACGTCCCCGATGATCTTGACGATCGCGGGGAGCAATACCGGGAGAACCTCCGAGAGCTGTGCGGCGATAAGGCTGACGAGCTGGACGATGCCGTTGACGAAGTTCGTCACGTTGTCGCCCTGTGACAGCCACGTCACGAGATCCGTGACGAGCTCGAGCAAGCTCTGAATAATAACGGGTAGACACTCGAAGACGGCTGTCATGATGCCCTTGATGCCCGCCGTGATAGCGGGAAGCAACTGCGGGATCATACCCGTCAGCGTCAAAAGTGCCTGATTCACGAAGTTAAATAATGACGTTACGAGCTGGGGAAGCATCGGACCGAAGCCAGCGAGTAAACTCGTGATAATAGCCTCAGCGATCTCAAAAAACTGCGGGCTCAATTCCGTTATTTTTGAGATAACGCTCTCGAGGCCGCTCTTGATCTCTTCGATGCCGCCGTTTCCGCTAAATACTTGTGACAGTCCCGTCATCACGGAAGTAATACCCGGGAGGAAGTCCTTCATCATACTAATTTTGAGGCCCTTCAAACTGTCTTGTACGTCGATCATAGTGTCCTGATAATTGTCACTTGCGGCGATCGCGTCCTCGTCCATGTATGCGCCTAACTCATACATTTTTTGCTTTGAGGCGTCGAGCTCTTCGTTTGTCATTGCGAAGATTCCGCCGAGCTCCACGGCTCCCTTGCCGAGTAGGCTCGATGCTAAACTCATACGCGTCTGTTCGTCGGTGACGTTCTGGAGCGCCTTGACGGTAGCCTCAAAAAGCTCCGCCTGATTCATTTCGGCGAGCTGTTCCTGTGAGATTCCGAGAGCTTCAAACGCATCCGAGCCGTCGACGGCGGCGTTCGCGAGCGTCTTCATGCTCATCTTCATTGCGTCGATTGATGAGCCCGCACGCTGGAGCACGAAGTCCCATTCTTGATAGCTCTGAGTGTCAAGCATCATTTTCGCCGCGTTGTCACCTATGGCGTCACCCATTGCGCTGACGTCGTTTGCAGCATCGAGGAACGCCTTGCCAGTAGCAACGGCCGCGCCTGTGACGGCTGTCATGGCCGCACCTATTACGGCGCCCGTAGTTTTTAAGGCGTTGGCGAACGTGTCGCCGAACTTTTTCCCGCCTTCTTCGCCTGCGGTCTCCGATGCGGTCGTTGTGACGCCTGTGAGCTGTGTCGTGATCTCCGACTGGCTTCCAGCCATTGAAGGAATAATTGAGACGTATGCCTGAGCCACTTCAATTTTTTCCGCCATGTGATCGCCTCCGTATCCATTCGCGCAACTCTGAGAGCGGGAGCGCTCCCTTGCCGAGTTGCCGCTTATTTTCGGCACCCTTGCCCGGTCTCGGGTAGGGTGTTATTTTCTGTTTATGTCTACCGCCGCCCATTGCGACGATGTTCGCGTTGATTACTTGAAGCAAGTCATAAATGTCTGCGAGGATCGCGTTCGTCTTGAGTGTGTCCTCCCAGCCTGTCGCCTTGCCTAAGTCGCGAGCGAGAGCGCTGTCGCTCCCTAAATGTTTAATAAACGAGTTGAGGGCGCCCCACGAGAGAGCGCCCCCGACGTCGTCGAGTTGGTAATTTGTACGCGTTAAAAGGTCGTAGTTTAACGCCTCGCCGTGTTCGTTTACGAATTGCGCGAGGCTTATGATTCCCCCGGTGTTACACCGCCCGACTTTTGTGTCGCTTCGCTCCACGCGTTGATGATCGTCTTGAGCTCGCCGATCGTTAAGTCGTCCATGAGTTCCTTGCCGAGATATTTCTCAAAGAACTCCATGACAGCGTCCTCGCTTTTAAGGTTCGCGAGGTCCTTGCGCTTGAGCTGTGTGCCGAGTGGGATCTTGTAGATCTTGCCCTCGATTTCAACCTCGAGGACTTCGACCTTGTTGCGTTCTAATTTAAGAGTGTTTGGCATGGTAAAACCTCCGTGTTAATGATTATGAAGTAGCCTGTCCGTCGTCCTTCATGAACTTCCAGCTTGCCGCCTCGATCGTTGCGGTCCATGTGATCGCCTCAGTAGGTGAGAATGTAATATCATCCACGTCGCGAACGATGCCCTTTTCTGTTCCGAGCATCATCATGTCGTCGCCGTCCTTCATAATGAAAAGGAACGCAGCGGGAGAAGCTGAAACACCGGGCGCAACTGTTACGGAAACGAGGGCGCCGTGGCTGGCTGTTGCCGCCTCGACTGTTACGTTGTCAGCTCCGAAAATTGTCTCGAGTGTTTTCTGTGTTGTATACATGAGGGGAGCCTCAACTGTTCCGCCCTCGTCGGATGCGATAAGTCTCTCGACTTCCTTCGCCCAGTTGCGGAGCGGATCGCTGTCTTTTCCAGTGCTCCATGTGATGCCGTCGGCTGTTACCGCACCGACCTCAGTCCATGAAGCGAGCCCTGTGCTGTCTCCCGGATAAGCGGGGAGCGCTGTGCCTGCGGGCGCTGTGTAAAACATTCCAGTCGCGAGGCCAATGCCCAGATTTACGTTATTAGATGCCATAAGCTAACGCCTCCATTTATTAAGATTCTTCGTGAAGTTCGTGCGCTTCACGGTGACAAGTGACGAGCACCGTCGCCGTGCATAGTTTCAAGTCTGGGCGCACGGGATCACTTCCCCACCTTGCCAGACTGTTAATCGTGACGTTTCGAAGTGCGCCGACCTGTTCGCTCGCCATAACCTCGAGGGCGCCGAGTGCGTCCCTCAAAGTCTCATAGGCTTCCGCGTCGGTCTCGGCTCTCGCGTCGATTGATACGGTGAACGTGTCGATCGTGTTCCCGGATCTTCCTCCCGTTGCCGTGATGAGCACGTTCGGGAGCGTGTACGTCTTCGGGAGCGGTCTGACGTATGCCGTGAAATACTGCGCAAGTGCTCGCTTTATTTCGTCTTCGATGTCACAAGGTCGTAAAATGTTCATGATGTCACCGCCCTCGTTAGTGCTTTGTCTTCCGATTCCGCAGCCTTCGCCTTGTCGTCGGTCGTGCTGACGAACCCGATCCAACGGCCACCGCCGAACCCTCCGACCTGAACGGAAGCCTTGAAGCCTTCGCCGCCTCGGGTGTTGTTGGCATCCGCTTTGTCCTTGATCTCGTTCGCCGTATCTGTGACGAGGTTCTTCACGCCGTCAGATAGTAATATCTGGCGGAAGCCTTCCGACTTGAAAACGATGCGAGTTTCTCCCATTGTTTAGCCCTCCCATAAAACGAGATTAAGCTGAATGTTTGAGAGCAACCTCGCGCCCGTCCACTTCCTCGGCTCGCCATTGATCGTGTAAACCTTGCCGTCGTACTGGATGCGGTCGCCCGCAGCTACGTCGGAACCTTCGGGCAAGTATGCCGTCAGTCCCTCCGAGATTCCCAGAACACGCCCGTCTTGCGAGAGTGTTGTCGTCGCGGGTTGCACACTAACGCCTTTTATTACGAGTGTCGTGACTGCGTTCGGGCTCCAGTCGGGGATCGTCGAACCCCTTGAGGTCTTCGTGCCCGGTCGGATGCGTGTGATCTCTTGCGTGCAAAATGACGGGAGCATATCAGAACACCCCCCTCACCTTGTAGGTGCTTAACACTTCGCGAGTGTCGTCTGAGAGCCCTGTCGAGCCCCTCGATGCCGTTGAAGCATACGAGATAGACACGCCGCCCGCTGTCTCGCTGTTTACGCCGTAGCTGTCAGTGAGCGCTCTCGTGACGCGGTTCGCCGCGATCTCTTTAACGAGCGGGATCGCTGTGTCAGCATAGCCCGCCGTGTACTTAATGAAGATCTTTGAGCGCCTATCCTGTGGAGCAACGTCGAAGACACGAACGAGCCCGTCACCCATTCCGAAGTCGATGCGATCCTCGTCGGTGATGATTTCGCCGTCCCAGTCTTCCGCGTCGGGGTTCCATTTAGCCCCGAGAACGACCTTCTCGACGTTCGTGACGTAGGTCGCGGGGAGCTGGATGAGCAAGTCGCAGCCGACGAAGGCGTCGCGCAAGTCCTTCACGTTGTAGAGCATCCCGCACGATAACGACGGAGCGATATGCCAGCCGCAATAATTACGGATTGAAGCCGAAGCGCTGGGGATGCACGCCGCGATCCTTGTGTCAGTCGTGCCAAACTTGCCATTTGTAAATTTGGAGAAGTCTGTCGTCGTAATAAGGTCGGGAAGTGTCTCGGCGTCGATGATATAGCCCCACGGGCTTAAATTGCCGTGTTCGAACTCACTCATTTTTTGCCGCCGTCCTTCCTTGATTTATTGCTTGTTACCTTCTTCGCCTTGTTGGCGGGCACGGGTGCGGCCTTTTCTTCGGGTTCGTCCTTCTTTACCGGGGCGACCTTCTTCGGCTCTTCCTTTTTCGGTTCTCCGTATGGGATAGCCTCAGCGGGTGCCGTTTTCGGATCGAGCCAAACCTTGCGGCCGTTTAATTCGTAAATTTTCACGGGTGCGTCCTCCCTTCTTCGAGATTAAGGAAAACGGGCGCCACCAAATGACGCCCGTCTATTCGTTTGATTAGGATGCGGAAGATGCGAGAAGTACGACGCCCTTGAGGTCGACAACTGCGCAAGCGAGACGTTCCTCAGCGAGCAATGTGACGCAGTTATGAAGTGCGTCGTCCTCGTTCTGTTCGTAAACCTTAACGTCGAGGCCGCCCTTCTTCCAAACCTTTACGGCTTCCTTAGCTGCTACGAGTGCGGAACCCTGAGCAACCTCGGAAGATGTGAAGATCTGAACGCCCCAGATTGAAGCGGGGATGTTTACGCCGCCATTACCATAAGCGCCTACGAAGTAGCCGCCGCCGTAATACTGGCCGTTCTGATCCTTAGCTGTGAGAAGTGTGAAAAGATCGGCGGGGTTAACGATTACAACACTTGCGTTATAAGCGCTGTCAGCCTTAACCTTGAGGATTGAGGCAAGGATGCCGTCCGCAAATGTGACGTTTGTGCCGTCGTATGTCTCGGCACCGATGCCGACAGTGGAACCTACTGCGTTGATAACGTGAGCGTCCTCAACTGTTCCGAGCTTATAAATGAGTGAGTTCTGAACCTCGGAAGCGAGGAAGGGCTCATCATAAAGGATCTCATCGGTTTCCTTGATAAATGCGGCGATCTTTGTGAGTGCGAGAGTTGTGCCGCTGAATGATGTGCTGTTCTGGGGCTTCTTAGCTCCCTCAGCTGTTGCGGCGGGTGTGCCCTCATAAGCACCCTGTAAAAAGTATGTGATAGCGTTGCCGCTGATTGTAGCGTTGCTGAATAAGTCAGCAGCCGCACGTCTGTCGGGCTGGGGTGCGACAGATCTGTCTACGTCGGCGATCTGTACGCTTGAAACTACGTCAGTAGCAGCCTTGAGGTGGATTGATGCGCCAGCCTTGCGGTCTGTCATTTCCTTAGCGGACTTTGTGAATGTTGCCATTTCGTTCATGTTTGTTCCCTCCGTGATGTCGTTGTTGTTGTCTTCGGCTGTGCCGATGTTCTTGAGAAGCTCGGCGGCCTTCTCAGCCTTCTCGATCTGTGCCTCGAGTTCGCCGATAGCCTTAACGAGCTCGTCGCCCTGTGCGATTGTCTCGTCGCTGACGTTGTCAGCCTTGAGAGCGGGCTCGAGTTCGATGAGCGCGTTCTTCTTCTCTGTGAGCTGTTCCTTGAGTGTCATGATTCGGAACCCCCTTTTATTTCGTTGATTTTTGCGAGAAGTCCCTCGGCTCTTTTCGCGTTCTCAGCTGTTTCTGGCTCCTCCGTTGCCACGTTGACCTCGACAGTTGGCTCCGCGCCTTTTGCCTCGTTCTCTTCCTCGTCGTTTTTATCGACTTCGCTCGCGTCCTCGAGTAATGACTGGAGCGATGTGATACAAGTGCGGATAATTTCCTCGTCGCTCTTGCGGTTTCTTCTTCCCGCCTTGACTTCGGTCGCGACTGCGTTCTGATTAGCTGGCACTGTTACCACGCTAACCTCGTAGACTTCGACCTTCGTGAGTACGTTCTCGACGCCCGCCTTCTTCTCTTCCTCGTCGGGCTCTCTTGCGCCTAAAACGTCATAAGCAAACGAAAATTGATAAATCGCGCCAGACTGGAGCATTTTGCGAACGTCCTGCGCGAGCTGTGTGTCTAAAAAATGCGCCTCGATGTAGGGACCTTTTTCGGTGTCCTTTACGCTGTCGACGGCTCCGATCACGGCGCTAAAATCGTGATTGAAGCACAACGGGAACGGGTGGCCGCTCTCTTCGCGCTTCTTAAATGTCTCCGTGAACGCACCGGGCTCGATGATGTCGCCGTAGCTGTCGGGCGTTTTTTCGTAGGTACTAAAAAAGCCCGAGATTCCCCCGAGCTCGTTCGCCTTCATTTCGAAGGACTTAAAAAGGTGCTTGTTTTCCATTTTTTAACCTCCAGTTATTACGACTTCGGTCGTGCAATTACAGCCGCACGATTCCGAAGGATCTCCGAGATTCTCACCGGGCCAGTGCTGGCCGTTTGAAAAATCGGCGTCAATCGGAACGCGTTCGCCGTTCATGAGTTGGTGGCTCTCTCTTGCGTTCGGACCTGTTACCCATTCTTTTTGAACGATGCGGCCGACCACTCTCGGAGCGCCGTCGCTTATTGCCTGATGTGTTGCTTCGGCGATCGCGAACGATGCGATCGAACCCGCCGCACTTCTCGCCAGTGATTCGGCTGCGCTCTCACGAACCTCGAAGACGTGAGCCGTGTCGGGTTCTTCTTCCTCGAGATCCTTCTCGATGTGCTCGAGCGTGTTCTCATTTATCTTTTTGGCTCTCGCCTGTGCGGCCTTCTCGATATATGCACGGGTGACTTCGGTGTCATAAGTCCACTCGAGCGCCTCGCTCGCATCCTTGCCGTGCTTGTCGGCTATTGCCTCAAGTACGGGCTGGAGATCTTCCGCGAGTTCCTTGTCCCAGCGCTCAGCATCCCAAAAGTCCGCCGTGGCGTTTATCTTCGGGATAACGCTGCGGGCCTGTCGCTTAAAAAAAGACGACAGAACGGTCTCAACCTTCTCGTCGTCTTCCTTGTCGCTTTTTCCCTTGATGCGGAGCTCGCTCTCAGCCTTGCACGCTTTACACCCGCACGGCTCGAGCTTTTTGCTCTGATTATCTTCGCCCGGGTAGTTGTAGGCGTCGCCCTGTGTGTCTCTCGGACTTGCCTGTCCTCCCTCCGTGACGTTGAGCGGTGTGATGAGCTCATCACCGCCCTCAATAGGCGGAAGATTTAAGTCGGCTCTTGCCTCGTTCCTTGTGAGCCACGGGGCGCCGACTGCGGTCTGTAATATCTGGGCGCGTTCCTCAAATGAGCCTTTTAGTTTTTCCTGCATATCAAACTCGACGTATGTCTCGGGACCTGCGCCGACCATAGGGAGCAAAAAGGCGTTTATGCGCTGTTGGAGCATCTGGAGCACGGGGCCCAAACATTCCGCATACAAGGCGCGGGCGTTGTCTCTCGCGCTTGCGTAGGTCTGTGTGTTGCTGTGCCAGATTAAAGACGGGTTAACGCCATACGCAGCCGCAACGGCTTCGCGCGTCAACACGACGGACTGGCTCCACTCCGATTCTTTGAAGGATGTACTAAACGGCTTGATCTCCATGCCGTCCTCCATGATCGGGATGCTTCCAGCCTTCGAACCGCCTGCGCCCCACGCCTCGCGGAACGCTGTCGCGAACTTCCTTTTTTGGTCTTCAGTCCACGGCTCGACGTCCTTCGGTCTGATTATCTGAGCGTTGAGACGTCCCGAGGATCTCCACAACTGACGGCGGAACCTTCCCGCCTCAACCTGTTCGGTCAAAGTCTGGCGGAGCGCCGAGATCGGCGACAGATAGCCGCCCGGTGATCCTGCGCTATATGTTCGGAACTGAACGAACTCGGAGCGGGGAACGTCGAACGCCGTGCCCCCGTTCTGTGTGCAAATTCTGATTTTGTCGGGAGCGTATGGGTGTCCCTTGACGGGTTCCTTGACGAGCCACTCAGTCGGAACGATGCGGAGCTGGAGCCCGCTCTCACTGTCAGCGTCGGGCAATAACCAAACGAACACGGAGCCATAAACGAAATACTCGACCATAAGGGCACGAACAAACTCATACTCAGTTTGATCCGCGTTTGGTCTGTAAAGCAATTTAGCCGCGACGCTCTCGCGGTCTCTCTTGCGCTCCGTTTCCCCGTCTCTCGTGTATACCTTGAGCGGGAGCTGTGCGATCGAGTTCGCGAGGAAGTTGACGACCGCCTGAAGGTTGTCCTGCGTCTGGTATAGTTCTTTTGCCTTCATGTTTAATACTTGCGTTGATGCGTCCCCGTTTAACGTGACGTTTATCACTTGAGGCGCCGACGCAAGTCGCCAGCGTTCGAAAATACTCGGCATTTTTCCATGCCCTCCCTTTTACTTTTTAGACGAACGTCAACCCACCGCCCGAGGCGTATGCTGACGTGTAAATCTTCTTCTCTTTTTTGTTTATCATCGTGGCGCCTGCGTATGCCATAGCGCACGCCATAAGCGGACTAATATCATCGGGGCTCTTTATCCTGTCGGGTAGCATCACGCCCCCGCCGAGGTTTCGAAGCTGGCATGTGTGCCCCGGTGTATCAAGTACGGGCTGGGGGAGGTGGTAAACCTTAACCCCTCCGCGTGTGTTTCCCGGTTCGCAAGCTGCGACCGCGTCATAAAAACGCGACCACCCAGCCGACAAGTCGGGACCGCCCTGCGCCATTCTCTCGATGCCCTTGATCGTACATATCTGTTCTGCGAGCCCGCTCGCTGGAGCGCCCCGCTCTTGAAATGCGAGCTTTATGCCTCCGTATTTCCCTACACGGGAGCGGAACCAATCGACAGCCCACTCAGTCCCGAGCCGTCTCTCAACGATCTCGACGTGATAATTGCCGTCGTCTCTCATTCCACAAACGGCGATCGTGGTCCATTTACGATCTTGAGACAAGTCAACCCCGAAAAATAACTCACTATCCTCGCGGATGTAGCTCTCGGGATCTTGTCCCCCGTTCCAACTTCCTTCCGGGAACGGTTCGGGGAGGATCGTCTCGACTTGCTGGCACATGCACTCGCTTCTAAACTTCGCCTCGGGGAACGTGTCACGGTTGGCGAGAAGTGCCCGCTCCGTCAGTCTTCCATATCCGAGCGCGGGATTTGCCTGCGCCAGTGCCCTCAAGTCTCCAGTCCCCGCCTTCTCAGGTGCCGACCACTCAAAAAGGGCGAGCGCGTCGGCGTCTACATTGCCGCCGAAGTCGTTCGCCTTGTCTCCGTTTATTTTTTCTATTGCCTGTGAGCGTATCTGTCGGAGGACGATGCTGTCGGGATCGCCAGCGTTTGAAAAGCACACCGTCATCCCGTTCGGTTTCGCGTTGGTCGATGCGACCGCCGCGCTCCACGTCTCCCAGTCCCTATGTTCACGGACCTCGTCGAGCATTACGAGATCGTTCGCGTCGCCACGTCCCGCCCTTCGTGTCGGTGCTCCGACTTTATAAGTGCGTAAACCTGTCAACACGAGTTTTTTGCCGCCGTTCCTTCTCGCCACCTGTTGAATATCTCGGGCGAGAGCGTCGTGCGTCTCTTGCTCTTGTATGACCGCCTCCCAGACTTCCTCCGCCTTATCCATAGACAAGGATGTCCCAAAAACAGCCTCAACCCTTAACACATTAAGGAAAAACGAAGCGATCACCTTCGAGAGCTCTGTCTTTCCGTTCTGTCGGCTAACCATAAACAGCACCGTCCTAAAACGGAACCGCCAGCCGTTCCTTTTAAGGTCGCCCACGATCTCAAGCGAGTGGATGAGCGCCCACTTTTGCCACGGGTAGAGCTCCATGTTGAGGATCGTCTCAGCGTACTCGATAGCCGCGAACCCGAGGCTCGTCGACTTCGTCAGTTTACGAAGCGGCGGCGTGTAGATCCTCGGCTCTGTGACGCCCAGCATGTTAGCCTACCTTGAAGCGGTTGCGAAGGTCTTCCACCGGGGACACCCCTGCGTCGCTTCTCGTTTCTTCAAGTATGTCCTTTAAGTTGTTGAGCGCCGCCGAGTAGTCTCGCACGGTTGCCCTAAACTCTTGTGTGATCGGGTTCTGTCGGAGGACCGTCTCACCCGTTCCCACTGTCACCGACTGCGCGAGCGGTTGGTCCTTATAGACGGGAACCTGTTGCTCAATCTTCTCTTGCATCGCGAGGACTGCGTTCGCGAGTGTCGTCGCCTGCGGTCTTATGTCCTCGGGTACTCCCTCACACATGAGCTCCGCCTTCGTCTTCGTGATCTTTTTGACCGCCTTCGGTTTTGCTGTTGTCTTGCGCTTTGCGCCTGTCGTTTTCTTCGTTGCCATAGTCTCACCGCCTTTTAGTGATGCCTTAATTACGGCACGGAAGCGGCAAGGCTGACCGCGTTCGCCCCGTCGGGCTATCCGTGCCAAATTACAATCGAGTTTTTTGAGGGAGGGAAAAGAC
>Ga0310786_10006176_pt1 | contig 16047 bp, 15 predicted proteins | sample AusTroGonzalo_MG_FD_203881 | JGI IMG/M metagenome (GOLD analysis project Ga0310786, IMG submission 203881) | Bovine rumen microbial communities from tropical cattle in Woodstock, Queensland, Australia - Gonzalo_03 (v2) (version 2) | ecosystem: Host-associated > Mammals > Digestive system >... | reverse complement strand
CACAACGACTTCTAATATACCACCGTCATTTAATGGGCGATATATAATATCCGCATCCGCCAACACAATAGTTGCGCGCCGCAATACAACATTACGATTCCCAGACGGAGTTAATAAATGTAATTTAACCGTTCCACTGTTTAACCCACGAAACGCCGCATCTAATTCAGAATCAGACATTTGTGCAACATCGCGTCCATTAACTTTATCAATCAAATCATAAACCTGAACCCCGGCAACATCCGCAGGCGACCCACCAACAACCGCGCCAACACGAAATTCACCATGCACATCACGCCAACCCGAAATACCAACACTGGTCAAAATGCGATTCCCAGAATTACTTAAAATTGTATCACGCGATACATACTTGCCACTTTCATCTATACCCTGCATCAAAGAAGCAAATGCGTGTTCATAAATCTCGTCAACGGACATTGCCGCCAAACGCGCATCCCTTTCACGCATTTTATTGATTAAAGAAGTTGTGATTTTTCCGTATGTTTTCCAATCCTTGTTTCCGGGCTTTTGAAAATTCCCAATAATAGAATCGTCCCAAACTAAAATCACCCTGTCATCTGTTGCCGCCAGATGGGCATTTGGACTTAAATTTTCCAAACCTTCAATCACGATACCTATATTTTTTCCGCCCCATGAAACAGAATCCAACTTTTCGTAAATTTCTGCAAACATATTAACCGCAGAATCATCAATATCCGAATCTGCATAGGCAACATTTATGGTCAATGCACAAAGCACAGAACAAATTAATTTTGATATTTTCATATATTCCTCCCCTGTCCCTTTGATACATTGACCTTTATTTTAATATTTTGTTTCACGCAAATTAAAGTGATACAAAATAACATTAGAAATATAGATAGATGTTAATGTTCCCATCACAACCGAGAAAGTCATCGCGATTGCAAAATCACGCAACATCAAACCACCGAACATATACAAACCAACCATAGCCAAAATAGTTGAAATACTGGTCATCAATGTTCTGCGCAACATTTCGTTCACAGACAAATCAATCAATTCGTTCATTGGCATTTTATGGTATTTTTGAATATTTTCATCGATTCGGTCATAGTTCACAACCTTATCATTAATAGAATATCCAATACCCATCAAAATAACCGCAATTGCCGTCTGGTTAAATTCCAAACCTGTGATTGAAAAGAATCCGAACATCAACACAAAGTCCAACAATAACGATACAAAAGATCCAACCGCATAACCACCGCGATAACGAATCCAAATATACACAGACATCAAAACGAACGAAACCAATACCGCCAAAATACCGCCACGAATCAGTTCGCCACCAATTTTTGGTCCGACGATTTGCACCTGGGAATATGTAACATTTTCACCCAATATATTTTTAATTTCACTGACGCGTTCATTTTGTTGTGCATCGGTTGATCCCTTTGGCAAACCAACACGCACCAAAACAGCACCACCATCAATCATTTGCAATTCTGGTTTAAATTGTGCCAATTCAGAACGCATTTTATCAATAGTATATTCGGCATTTGTTGGAACAACCTCCATCGCAATACCGCCCGAAAAGTCGATTCCATAATTCAAACCACGAAACGCCAAAGACAAAATCGACAATATAACCAAAGCACCCGAAATCCAATAGGATAATTTACGATACTTCATAAAATGTAACATCATATCACAACCCCTTACTTAGCTTTTGCAAAACCAATTTTTTTATTTTTCGCATTCATATACCAATCAATGATAATACGCGACAACACCAAACAAGTGAACAATGTCGTTATCACACCAATTGATAAAGTCACCGCAAATCCACGAATCGGACCCGCACCAAATTCAAACAAAATCAGCGAACAAATCAAATTCGTTAAATTTCCGTCCATAACGGTTTTGACAGAACGATTGAATCCCATATCAACCGCACGGAGTGTCGGAACACCGGCACGCACTTCGTCACGAATTCTTTCATACGGCAAAATATTCGCGTCCACCGCCATACCCAATGTCAACACGATACCGGCAATACCAGGCAATGTTAATGTCGCACCCAATACCGCAGACACACCAACAATCATTGCCAAATTCACCAACAACACGATATCAGCAAACAAACCAAACAATCCATAAACCAATATCATAAATATAACAATGAATAACACCCCAACCGCAGAACCGATTTTACCAGACGCAATCGTATCGGCACCCAATCCCGCACCGACCGTGCGTTCTTCGATAACAGTCAGTGGCGCAGGCAACGCACCGCTGCGCAATAATACGGCCAAATCTTTTGCGCCCTGTAATGTGAATCCACCAGAAATCTGACCACGGCCACCTGGAATTGGTTCACGAATATTTGGCGCAGACAAAACTTTGCCGTCCAAAACAATTGCAAATCTTTCGTTCACATGCTCGGTCGTCAATTTTGCAAAACGACGCGCACCCGATGCGTCAAACACAGTCGTCACAACCGGCATATTATTTTGGTCAAAATCCGCCTGGGAATCTTTCAAAGATTCACCCGACACTTCGACATGTGAATATACTGGTACAACCTGGGCCGGATTATCCATATATGGCAAGAATTGTGTTCCCGCCGGTGCATGACCAGATGCCACCTGCTCTGATGTGACATTTTCATTAACCAAATGGAAAGTCATTTTTGCCGTTTGGCCAATCAATTCCTTAATCCGTTCTGGATTATCAACACCCGGCAATTGAATCAAGATATATTTACCACCTTGACTTTGAATAGATGGTTCTTTGGTTCCCAATGCATCAATACGACGACGAACAATTTCGATACTGCGGTTCAATGCATCGTTAATCATTTCTTGCTTTTGCTTTTCAGTATATTCTATACGAACAACATTTCCACTTGATGAAACATCAACACCGGTTCCCAAAACACTCTTCAAACGACCCTTGGCCTTGGAAACATCACGCACAGTCAGTGTAATCACACCATCATTATTTCGCAGATTTGCAAAACGAATAATACCGCGATTTCTGTCCACCAATGCACTGCGCACCTCGTCATATAATTGCACAGATTTATCATGGAACATTGTATCGGTATTAACCTCTAATAATAACTGCGCCCCGCCTTTCAGGTCTAACCCTAAATTTATCGGCTGAATCCAAGACGGAAAATATTTCGCCGTATTCGGCGCAAATGTTGGCACCGCCAATAACACACCAAACACTGCAATAAACACAATTGCCAGTTTTTTTAACATAACACATACCCTTTTTATTTACTTTGATTCCACACCCGCAACAGCCGTCTTGTTCACTTCGACAACGACACCTTTTGCGATTTCTAATTCGATTGTTTTATCATTTATTTTCTTGATAGTCCCATAAATACCACCCGCCAAAACACGCGCGCCAACCGTCAACGAATCGAGCATTTTTTGATATTCTGCCATCCGTTTTTTCGTAGGACGAACCATAAACAAATAAATAATACCGAACACAACCAAACAATAAACCAACAGACCAAACCAACTGCCCTGTTCTGCGGCTGCGGCCGTATTATTTGCAACGACATTTACTGTTTCAACTGTATTTTCCATGATTTCTCCTTTTGATTATGTTCACACAATAGACAAAAAACCGCCAAAAGTAAAGAAAAAAACTATAAAACACCAAACCTATAAATATAAAAAAATCCAGCATAAAAATTATGCTGGATTTTGATAACTTATTATAACAAATTATTGTTCGTTACATGTGACATTATTGCCGGTACCTGTGCATCTTGTAATACGAACCCAAACTTTATTATCTGTGCTATTCGCGGTGGCATCGTTACTGGTTGTGACATAGCCACATTTATCATTATCCCCACAATGTCCATCGCCCGTTGGATTGTCAGGAATAACCAATTTATCGCGTTTTAATACAGTTAAATTATCAGTATTTGCATTTATTTTTTCAGTTGGGGCACCTTCATTATTTTTTTGTACCAAATCACCAACCGCCGTATTATTGATACTATTTGCACCTGCTGCATCCCCTTCTTCGCGTGTTAAACGGGTGGTTTGCGGTGTCACACCTATTAATACACCATCACTGGTTGCGGCCCCACCAGTAACACCATTTTTAACACTATCTACAACATTATCAACTTTGTTTTGTGTTATAGCTGTCACAGTTGCAAAAGCACTGTTTATAACCAACAAGCCAACAAAAGCAGCGAAAAGTTTTTTCATCTCTCTTTCCTTTTTATTTTAACCAATTTGTTACAACAATTATATCATAATTTTGTGGTATTCACAAATAAAAAAACTAACTTCTTTCGAAAATAATATCTAAATCAGAAATTGGTATAATTTTATACACCGGTCGCCCATGATTGCACTGGGAACCACGCGTTGTTCTTTCGATATCACGCAACAAAGCGTTCATTTGATTCATATCTAACCGCTGACCGGCGCGCACAGAATGATGACACGCCCAATTTGCCAATTTCAGGTGCAATTTTTCATTTAATTGCACAGAATGTCCATTTTCACGCACTTCGTCTGCGATTTCATGCAACAATTCTGCCCAATTCAAATCCCAATCAGACGGCTTTTCAAATATAGCCACCGCCGTATCACCAAATTCATCTAAAACCAACCCAGATAGTTTCAATTCATCCCTGACCTCAATCACCGCAGAAACATCTTCGGCACGCATATTCACAACAATTGGTGTCAAAAGTGGCTGAACCTTTATCGCATGTGTTCTGACCCGTTCGTATGTTATGCGTTCATGCGCGGCATGTTGGTCAACAATTACTAAATTATCCCCAGATTCTGCCAAAATATATTTATCACCGACCTGGCCAATCACGCGCCCCAGTGGCATATCATCAAATATATCGTCAGATTTAATTGATTGATTACTTTCTGTAAAATTATGCACCGCGCCAAAATTGTCCGACACTTTGCCAGATTTCATATCGGGCGATGGTGCATGCACAGACATTGACCACGGCGTATGATTATAATTATCAGCATCTATATTATTATGTTCAAAATGCGACGGTATATTCATTTGATGCGGAATATTTATATTTGCATTAACTACATGCCCAGAATTATTCATTGTTTCAGATAATCTTTCGCGCAGATTTTTTATAATAAATGCACGAATATGTGATGGTTCCAGGAAATGCACCTCGGTCTTGGCGGGCGATACATTCATATCAACATGCGCTGGATTTAATTTCAAAAACAATGCACACAGTGGAAATTCGCGCGCATGCATAACATCCATATATGCCGCACGCAACGCACCAATTACAACCTTGTCCTTTATTGGTCGCCCATTTACAAATAAAAATTGATCAACCGATGACGCACGACGCAGTGTTGGTTCCGATATAAATCCTGTCAAAGACAAATCAGCCGAATCAGATTGCGCATTTATTTCCAACATACGCCCCATTATATCGTCACCCATAACAGCGGCCATCCGTTCTAATAAATCTTGATTTTTTGGAAAGCGCCATTTGTTATTCAAAACAAAACCGACATCCCTGCGCGCCATTGCCAACCGTTTAACAATTTCCAACACCGACATTGTTTCCGCCCTGTCCCCGCGCAAAAATTTTAACCGCGCAGGCACCTTGGCAAACAAATTTTGCACCCTGATACGCGTCCCCGAATCCCAATCAGACGGTTTAATTTCACCAGTATTCGCATTTAATTGCCAACCGTGTTCATCCGCCGAATTATATGTATCAATTGTCATATCGGCAACCGACGCAATTGAAGGCAACGCTTCGCCACGAAACCCCATATATGTAATATTTATTAAATTATCGTCTGGTAATTTAGAAGTTGCATGTCGCAATATAGATTTAGCCAAATCGTCACGATTCATACCCCGTCCATTATCAACGACACTTATCAGCGTCCGACCACCATCCACAACATCGATGACAATTTGGTCTGCCCCCGCATCCAGCGCATTTTCAACCAATTCTTTGACAACACTGGCCGGATTTTCCACCACTTCACCGGCGGCAATTTGGTTAATCAAAAAATCAGGCAATACACGAACAGGCATATTAAAATTTAATCCTTGAATTTAACCTCTATGATTTCAAATTCTTTTTCACCACTTGGCAATTTTACTGTGCAACAATCCCCGACACAGCGCCCAATCAATGCACGCCCAACCGGCGAAGTGCAAGAAATAATTTGCCGACCATCCGATTCGACATCTGATAAAATACGACATTGCATACGATTGCCATCTTCGTCTTCGGCGACAACACGCGCACCAAACACAACCCTGTCCCCGGACAAACTTTCGATATCAATCACATTTGCGTTCGAGATGATACTTTCAATATATTGAATTCTTTGATCTATTTGACGCTGTTTTTCCTTGGCCGCACTGTAATCAGCATTTTCAGACAAATCGCCCAAAGACCGCGCCCATTGAACAACGCGTAAAATTTCAGGGCGTTGAACCTCTTTCAAATCCTTTAATTCTTTCAACAGTGCATCAAACCCAGCACGCGAAATTGGTTTTTTTTCCATATCTTTCACCTACAATTTTTATAACAGCCCAAATTATACACTTTCATTTTAATTTTGCAATTATCAAATGAACAGTCTATAATCCTTTATAATACCAAGGTCAACAAATGTTCAAAACGACAATTTTATTCAGATTTTTATTGCGCCGTTTTTTCTATGGCGTCGGTATCGTTTTATTTATAATCTGTGGCATTATATATGCCGTGACATTTGTTGAACGGTTGCCGTCGAACCCCGATGCAATTACAACAATAACTGATGCATGGGTGCGTTTGCTGGAATATATTCCTATGTTTTTACCATTAACGGTATTTATGGGAACTTTATTGGCCATGTATAACCTGACCAAATCATCCGAAGGAATTATTATTTCCAGTGCCGGTCTGTCCCCGTATCAAATTGCACGACCATTTTTACTGGGGGCGATGCTGATTGGTATATTTTCAACAACGGTTATAAATCCATATTTTGTGGATATCAGTTCAAAAAATCTGACCAATCATGAATTGCAACTGGTTGATAACGCAATATGGATTCGTGAAGAAACAGACAACCATTTTCTGACCATGACGGCAAAAAGCATGAATAAACAAAATTCAGATTTGGTTTTTCATAATGCAAAAATTTTTGTCCAAGATAAAAATTTCAAATTGTTAAATCGCATTGAAACCGATTCTGTTACATTATCGGAATCGGGACTATCATCAAAAAAGGCCAATGTTTGGGACACACACGGCAACAACACCATAAAAAAATGGACAATAGAAACCAAAACAACGCCAAAAACCGTGTTGGATCGGTACCTGCAACCGAATCAGATTTCATTTTGGCAATTACCGAAATTTATTCAAAAAATGACATCAATTGGTGTTCCTGTGCGTGGACATTCTGTTCAGTTTTGGACACTGTTATTCCTGCCGTTAACAATGATAGCAATGACAACATTGGGAATTGCTTTTTCCCAAACGCGCCAGCGCAGAAACTTTAATTTTGGATTAAAATTCAGTCTGGGGATTGTCACATGCTTTTTGATGTATTTTTTAATAAACACATTTAACGCATTGGGGGCAACGGGTGCATTACCACCAATACTTGCCATTATTGCGCCACCAATTATAATTATCGCTGGGGCTGGCGCATTTATTGAACATTTCGATACAATATAAACGCGGGGGATTAAATTATGCCATTAAAGAAAAAATCAAACACAAAAAAAATATTGATTTGGATTTTAATAATCATCCTGGTTGCGTTTATGATTATGTATTTTGAACCAACCCAGACAACAATCGAATTGGAATTGTATCCATGAATTATATAGATGTATTTCTTGAAGCATTATCCGCAGAAAAAGGTCGCAGTGAAAAAACATTGGAAAGTTATGCGTCCGACCTGGCGTTGGCTGATGCCGCATTACCAAACGGATTATTAAATGCGACCGAATCTGAAATCCAAAATTACCTGTCGGGGCTGCCAGACAAGGCATCCAGTGTTGCCCGCAAGGCCAGCGCACTCCGCGGATTTTACAAATTTTTAATGCTTGAAAAAATCATCACTACTAACCCAACAAAAAATATAGAACTGCCCAAACGCGCGCGCCCATTACCAAAATTATTATCTGTTGATGAAATAGATTTATTGATATCATCGGCTGGCGATATTAAAACATCTGTGCGATTGCGTGCAATGATTGAATTGCTTTACGCATCGGGACTGCGTGTATCTGAATTATGCGAACTACCATTAACGGGTGTTTTGGGTGACCATTTATTAATTCATGGCAAGGGTGCCAAAGAACGCATGGTTCCAATGCACGATGGCGCAATCCATGCACTGCAAAAATGGCTAGAACTGCGCGGCGACATCGATTCGAAATATGTATTCCCCAGCAATAGTAAGACTGGTCATATAACACGCGATGGATTTTTCAAAATATTAAAAAAATGCGCTGTATTGTCTGGCATTGACCCTGCGCGCGTATCACCCCATGTGTTGCGACATTCTTTTGCATCGCATTTATTATCGCACGGTGCAAACCTGCGCGCGATTCAAACTATGTTGGGACACGAAGATATTTCAACAACACAAATTTATACCCATGTTTTACCAGAACAACTGCGTGAGACAATGGAAAATTATCACCCACTTTCTGATAAATCAAAGGTTGTAAAAAAATGATAACAAAATGTGACCATCCGGGATGTACCAAGGCCGGAACATGTCGTGCACCAAAAAATCGTGATTTGCGTGATTATTGGCATTTCTGTACCGAGCATGCCGCAGAATACAATAAAAACTGGAATTATTATGCCGACATGACCCCCGAAGAGATAGAGGCGGATTGGGAACGACAAACATTTGGCGCACCGCTCAAAGAAAAAAACAAGGCCAATGCTGACGAAGCCGATTATATAAAATTCCTGAACGACTTTTTAACAGGCCGCAGCCAATTTGACAAACAACCCGCCCCCAGCAGATTGCCCACCGGGGTCAGTGGTGCATTCAAAACATTGGAATTACCGATTACGGCCACCTGGCGCGAGGTTGGCGCAAAATACCGCGCATTGGCCAAGAAATATCACCCCGATACGGCATCTGATAAATCGTCGGCGACGGCTGAATTTACCAAAATTACAACCGCATACAACACATTAAAAAAGTATTTTAAAAAATAATTGAAATCTGTTGCACGAACGCCCTGCTCTGTGCTATGCTCTTGCTGGTAAAAAAGGAAAAATAGGAATAAAAATGTATGATATTATAATTTTGGGTTCGGGTCCGGCTGGTTTAACCGCTGCAATCTATGCGGCCCGTGCGAATAAAAAGACTTTGATAATTGCTGGTGACACACTGGGTGGTCAAACATCTGAAATTGCAAATTTGGAAAACTATCCTGCGTTCACGGGTTCCGGCATGGATTGGATTCAGGCCACATTGAAACAGGCCACCGGCTTTGGTGCTGAAATAGTATATGCATCGGCAACAAACATTAAATGGGACAGCAATTTTACATACACAATCGATTGTGATAATGGCAAAACATATACCGCATCGGCGGTCATTATGGGAACCGGCGCCCGCGCACGGCGATTGGAAATCGAAGGTGCCCGTGAATTGGTTGGTAATGGCGTATCATACTGTGCAACATGCGACGGATTTTTCTATTCTGGGAAAAAGGTTTTGGTTATCGGTGGCGGAAATAGTGCATTAAACGACGCCCTGTATTTATCAGATTTGGCGGCCGAGGTTGATATCGTATATCGCAAATCATCATTTACCCGGGCCGAGGCGATAATTCGTGACCGCGTGGCAAAACGCGAAAATATTAAACCAATATTTAATACAGAATTAAAATCGATTCGCAAAAAAGATGATTCTGAATCTGGCGAATTGATTGCGACCACAACAAACGGTGATGAAATCGTATGTGACGGAATCTTTGTTGCCATCGGACACGAGGCAAATACAGATTACCTGGACGAATCGATTAAACGCGATGATGTTGGTCGTATTGAATCGGACAACCTGCCCGCGGGATTATTTGTTGCAGGCGACGAAAAAAGTGGTATAAAAATGCAGGTGGCAACCGCCGTCGGCTCTGGATGCAGTGCCGCAATGGACGCAATTGCCTATGTGAACACAAAAGGAAACTAAAAATGTTGGATATAAAATTTATTCGTGAAAATCCAGACATCGTTAAAAACGCATGTCGTGTTAAAAATTTTCCTGATGTTGTGGATGAATTATTATCTTTGGATGTTCGTGTTCGCGAATTAAAAACAATCACACAAACCAAAACGGCCGAAAAAAATAAAATATCCAAGGAAATTCCAACCGCCACTGATAAGGCGGCGTTGATTGCAAAATCTAAACAGATTTCCGATGAAATTGCGGCCGATATGGCGGAATTGGCGGATAAAGAATCTGCATTTATTGATTTAATGCATCGTGTTCCACAAATCCCGGATGCATCGGCCCCTGTCGGTGCGGATGATTCCGCAAATGTTGAGGTTCGCCGTGTTGGCACACCACGCACTTTCGATTTTACACCACGCGCACAATGGGATTTATTGGATATGAATAATTGGTGGGCACCTGAAAAAATCGCAAATATTTGTGGCACCCGCACATATTGTTTATGTGGCGAAGCGGCGGAATTAGAATTGGCGGTTCAAACTTATGTTATTCAAAAATTGATTTCCAAAGGATTCACATACATCGAATGTCCATCTGTCACAAAACCACAGACGATATTTAACGCGGGACACTTTATGGGTTCTGACCTGTCTGTTATGAACGACGATGTATTTATGTTGACCGGCACAGACAGATGCTTGGCCGGCACCGCTGAAATTATATTGAATTCACTGCATGCGGACGAGATTTTACCAGAGTCCGCGTTGCCAATTAAATACGCTGGCTTTTCACCATGTTTCCGTAAAGAGGCGGGCGCGGCCGGTCGTGATACGCGCGGTCTGGTTCGTTTTCATCAATTTAACAAAGTTGAACAATATATATTCTGCAAGCCCGAACAATCTGATGAAATGCACGAATTATTGTTAAATAACCTGTGCAAAGTTATGGATGATTTAGAATTACCATATCGCGTAATTGCAAATTCAACCGGTGACATGGGATTCAACAAGGTTAAAATGAACGATGTCGAGGCATGGTTCCCATCTGAAAATACATATCGTGAATTGGGTTCGTGTTCATCCATCGGTCAATTCCAGGCACGCCGCACAAACACCCGCTATCGTGAAAACGGCACGAACGATGTAAAATTTGTTGCGACATTAAATAATACTGGAATCGCCCTGCCACGCGCATTGGTGCCAATATTAGAAAACCACCAAAACGCAGATGGCTCTGTCAATATTCCAAAAAAATTACAACCATTGATGGGCGGCAGAACCAAAATCGGTGGAAAGCATTAAATCACGTCCGCCCTATCGCGCCGTAGCATTGTTCGTGATTACAAAACAAATTTCACACTTATCGGCGAAGGCGGATGGGCGGCAGAACCAAAATCGGTGGAAAGCATTAAAATCGGCCTGTCACACGAAGCATTTGCGAAGTGTGATGGAAAGCATTAATAAAAAATCGCCCAAATGGGCGATTTTTATTTTTGCTTTTTCTTGGTTAAACCAATAACTTTGGTCAAAATATTTTGTTTTGGTTGTGTAACCATATACCAATTTTTTACAGCGTTTTCTAAATCTGCATCTGGCAAATTGTATTTTGCATTAAATCTGTAATAACGAATAACCGCATTATACACCGCCATATACGCATAATATACTTTATAGTTTGATTCTGCATTAAATGTTTTTAGTGGAACAATAAATTGTTCAACATGCACATCACTGTTATGACGCAGATTATAATATTGCCGTGTCATATCAGATATAACATCCAATGTTTCTTTTTTATGCGTATAGCGCGCATTTGCATCTGTAATATTTGCACTGTTAAATACATTTAACGCATAAACAAATGCACTACTGAAAAATTTTTCTATTATATCATCATATCTGTTTTTCATATAGATACCCTTTTATTTTTTAATTCCACGAATTAACTTTGCGAAAAAGTTTGGTTTTGCATTTGTTACCCTATTCCATTCATCCAAAGCATTTTCCAAATTTTCATCTTTCAAATCAGACACAGTGCGATATGTGTAATGATGAATTGTCGCATAATATGCCGCCAAAAAAGCATAATAAACGCGATAATCGCCTTTCCGTATTGTAAAAGTATCCAACGGTAAGTTTAATGCGGTCAAGTTAGCATCTGGATTACTTAATAATTTATGCCAATTACCACGCGCATCCAATACAGGACCCGACTCAATTGCCTTACCTCTGGCTACATCAAAAAACTCTGCAACTTTTTTATTATATCTGTCTTGCATCATTTTATCCTTTATTAGCCATTATATTGGCGTTTATAACCAGAACCTATAAATTGTGCCACATTGCGTTTAACAAAATTATGTTCACGTGCAACGCGTGCCCAACCCGCAATTTTTTTCGCATAAGATTTAATATAATCTGTATCAACATAAACTTCTCTAAAAAAATCTTGATAGTAAAAATCTTGCACTTTGTCACAGAAATTCCAAAACTCTCTATCTTGAAACACAGGTTCTGTTTTATGATAAACAATTCCAAATGGTGGTTCCGCCAAAGATCCCTTGGTCACTTTACGAACATAGTCAATACCATATTGTTTAATTCTTTGTTCGGACAAAGAACTTGTTGCAATCCATTCATCCACGCGTTTATCCCACGCCGCATTTGTGTATTCAGGCGCAAAATATTTTTCTGGATTTTTTGCAACATCACCCAGGAAAACCAACGCACGCGCAAAACCCCATTTTTTACCGCGTTTTGCGTCAGATTTGAAATTCTTTTTCATATCTGCACGCACAATATCATAGATATCAACAAAGCATTGTTTGATTGTTGCCTGCAAATTTTGTCTTTCTAACTTATCCTGCATTTTCAGCCCCCTTTTTTATCTTGGTTACTTATAATATAGACAAAATTATTAAAATGTCAAGATTTATCTTGCAAACACTAATTTTTTATTTATAATTTGTTGAAAATACAAAAATATAGTATAATCTTTAACCTTGCGAAAAAAAACAATAGGGAAAAATAAAATGAAGATACGCAACATTGCAATTATTGCACACGTGGACCACGGTAAAACAACCCTGGTTGATAATATGTTGAAACAAGCGGGAACTTTCCGTGCCAATGAAAAGGTCGAAGACCGCGTCATGGACAGTGGCGATATCGAACGCGAACGCGGTATTACTATTTCTGCAAAACCAACATCTATACAATGGGGCGAATATAAAATTAACATCGTTGATACACCGGGACACGCGGACTTTGGTGGCGAGGTTGAACGTATTTTATCCATGGTTGATGGCGTTGTGTTATTGGTCGACAGTGCCGAAGGCCCACTGCCCCAAACAAAATTCGTGTTAAGTAAGGCATTAAAACTGGGTCTGCGCCCTATTGTTTGCATTAACAAAATTGACCGTGGCGATGCCAGACCCGAAGAAGTCTTGACCGAAACATTTGATTTATTTGATAAATTGGGCGCAGATGACGCACAACTGGATTTCCCATATTTGTATGCGGTTGGCCGCGATGGTTGGGCTGTGCGCGATTTGAAAGACATCGATAATCCAAACAAAGATTTGAAACCATTGTTCCAATTGATTGTCGATCATGTGCCGGCACCTGATTGTAATGGTGACCGTTGCCAAATCGATGCACCTTTCAAAATGTTGGCAACTACATTAGAAGCCGACCCTTATGTTGGTCGTATTTTGACCGGTAAAATTGAATCTGGAACCGTCCGTGTTGGTCAAAGTGTCAAGGCAATCAATATGGCGGGCGAATTTGTCGAAAATGCAAAAATCACAAAAATTATCGAACACCAAGGCGTGAACAAGGTATCGCGCGACAGCGCATCCGCCGGTGACATTGTGGTTTTGGCTGGATTTTCCAAGGCAACCGTGGCGGATACACTTTGCGACCCATCTGTTACCGACCCAATCCCAGCAATTCCAATTGACCCACCAACCCTTACTATGACATTTTTTGTGAATACTTCACCATTGGCGGGTAAATCTGGTAAAAAATTAACATCCCGTATGATTGGCGAAAGATTATTCCGCGAAGCCGAAACAAACATCGCATTAAAGGTTACACAAAGTGCAAATAATGAATCTTTCGAGGTTTCTGGCCGTGGCGAATTGCAACTGGGTATTTTGATTGAAACAATGCGCCGCGAAGGATTTGAATTAAGTGTATCCCGTCCACGCGTGATTATGCACACATCTGACAACGGCGAAAAATTAGAACCAATCGAAGAAGTCGTTATCGATGTGGACGATGAATTCAGCGGTGTCGTTATTGAAAAAATGACAAAGCGCAAGGCAACAATTACCGAAATGAAACCATCCGGCATTGGTAAAACGCGTATTGTATTTTCTGCACCATCACGCGGTCTGATTGGTTATTTATCTGAATTCCGCACAGACACACGCGGCACGGGTATTATGAACCGCGTATTTGATAAATATGATGTATATCGCGGTCCAATTACCCAATACCGCCCAGGCGTTTTGGTTTCTATGGAGGCCGGGCAAACAACAACATACGCCCTGCACAATTTGGAACCACGCGGTGTATTGTTCGTTGGTCCACAAACCGAAGTTTATTCTGGCATGATTGTCGGCGAACACAGCAAAGAAAACGATATCGAGGTGAATCCTGTTCGCGGCAAACAATTAACCAATGTGCGTAGTGTTACCGCCGATGAAAAATTATTCTTGGCACCACCACGCAAGATTTCATTGGAAGAAGCGCTGTCATACATCCAAGACGACGAATTGGTAGAGGTAACCCCTGCAACAATTCGTTTGCGTAAAAAAGAATTGGATAGTGGCAAACGCAAGAAAGCATATCGCTTTGCCGAAACAGACGATTAAAAAATCGCAGAAACAATGCATAAAGCGCCGTTTTTACACGGCGCTTTGTTTTTATCCTTCGTAATTTAATTTGCGCTTTAACCAACGGCGATAATTACCGCGTCTTTCACGACCAATTATAAAACAAGACGAATAATGAATAATAATATGCTTTATATTATTCAACAAAATACTGCCATATTTTTTATTGTATTCTGCCATACTGGCGTTATATTCCGCCAAATCATTTGAATCTGGCTCAATATCTTTTTGTGTATATTTGAATCCGTATGCATCAAAGAAATCACGCATGTGCGAATTCACACCAATAATTTGTGGTACCGACGAACAATGGTCCGTTGGCTTTTTTTCAACCGAACCCGATATAAATATTCCGTTTAAGCCCTTGGTATCGTTAATCATGTTTTGAATATCTGCATTACATTTTGGTTCCCTGTTGCGTTTAATTTGAATAACAGTTCCACCGGGCTTCATAAACAACGCCAAATGCAACGCCGTTCCGGCACAACCCGCCAACACTTTACAATTTTTAACCAAACCAATCTGTTCAGATAATGGCAGTGTTTCAGGACATATTATTTGATAACCATTTTTTTCAAAAATTTTCTGCACCACACCTTCGCCAAAGGTTCTGCGTGCTTGCATCGCCGTCCGCGAAACATAGATTTTATCGTATGTTTTCTTTGGCGATTTTACAGCATCTGCAATCGCATCGTAAGTTTTGCCAAATGCAGCCGAAGAATATACCGGAATATTAAATCCTTGGACTGGAACATAGACATTACGGAATCGGGTTGTTTTATTCAGTATCAAAATATTTTTTCGTTTAACACCCAATAATTCCAACAACTCGAACATGTAATTCGGCACAGGATTGATATCTTTGTTATTTATCAAAACAATCTGCATATCTTTATATTTATCATCCAACAATGCGTATGCCCTGTTCATGTGTTCCAACAAAAAATGACCAAACTG
>Ga0310786_10006175_pt1 | contig 16047 bp, 15 predicted proteins | sample AusTroGonzalo_MG_FD_203881 | JGI IMG/M metagenome (GOLD analysis project Ga0310786, IMG submission 203881) | Bovine rumen microbial communities from tropical cattle in Woodstock, Queensland, Australia - Gonzalo_03 (v2) (version 2) | ecosystem: Host-associated > Mammals > Digestive system >... | reverse complement strand
GACCCAAAGGGTGAGGTTGCTGGTGGCAGAGCCCACATGGAAATAGACATCCTCGCCTTCCCAGTTAAGGGGCAGGTCGAACTCACGGCGATAAGAGCCTGTGTAGTTGTTGGTCTCGTCGATAAAAGGCGGGTTGCTGTTGAACGTCGTGCCCCACGAATAGCCTACGTTTTTGTAGATCTTGTCGCCATAGCCTTCAATCTCGAAGAGTCCGGGCACGGGGAAGTCCACCCATTTCGAGTCGTCGAAAGCAGGGAGGAAGAAGTCCTTGGGCGCCATGTTGTGGTCCTTCACGAAGTTGAAGCGCCACTTACCCTCCATCGAGAGGAAACGCTTGGACTGCGTCTTGTCGTTGGCCTGCGCCTTGTCGGCACTCTCGAAAGCGAAGAAGGCGGCACGACGGGCCTCACGGTTTACTTGGTTCACTGTGGAGTTCCTCCAGGCGGGGTCTACGGCACCAAAGGCCGAGACAGAGGCCAGAAGAACGGTTGTTAAGAATAGTTTTCTGAGCATATAGGTTATTGATAAATGTGAATACTGCTGCAAAGGTAACAAAAAAGTTTGATATATGCAAGCATTTTTCAAGAGCAAAATTTTGTGCGCCACTCTATTTTTTGTACCTTTGCATTCGTAATAACGAAAACAATGACTGAAAAACTTAGATTTATTCCTATCATCCTCGTAGTGGCGGCGCTGGGTGTGGTGGCCTGGAGCCTGCTGAACTACGAAGAAAACCTGCTGTGGAAGTTACAGGAAAACAACCTGTTTCTTGATACTTCGCTGTTCTTTAAACAGCAGATGGTGGTACCTGGCGGTCTGCTGACGTGGTTGGGAACCTACTTCACCCAGTTCTTCTATCATGCTTGGCAGGGTGTGCTGATGCTCTGCGCCTGGTGGGCCCTGTTGGTGTGGCTCACGTCAAAGGCCTTCCGCGTGCCGATGAAGTGGCTCACGCTGACGCTGGTGCCCGTGGCCCTGCTGTTGGCTACGAATATGGAGCTGGGCTATTGGATTTACTACATGAAGCTGCGAGGCTATTACTTCGTGGGAACCATGGGCATGTCGGCGGCGATGGCTGCCGTATGGGGCTTCCGCTGCATGCCGTCGAAGTTGAAGGTGGCCTATATCGTGGTGAGCGCCCTGGTGCTCTATCCTCTGGTGGGCGCGTATGGCTTGCTGGCGGTGGTGCTGATGGGCCTGCTCTCGTGGCAGCATCAGGAAATGAAACTGTGGCATAGGGCCGTGGCCTGCGTGGTGGCCCTGCTACTGGCTGTCGTGGTGCCCAAGGGCTACTACTGGCAGTTATACTATCAGACCAGTCTTGATGATATCTATCGGGCAGCACTCCCTATCTTCGAGTTGGATGTGCCCTATCATGAGTTCTATCTGCCGTTTTATCTGCTTGGCGTGTTCTGCCTGCTGCTCTGTCTGCCTGTGCCTGCCGCCATCAAGAAGTTTTTCGATAACATCGTGGTGTGGGCCTTGTGTCAGGTGCTGCTGGTGGCTGGCATGACCTATGGCGTGAAGCATTTCTGGTATAGGGACTTTAACTTCGAGAAGGAGTTGGAGATGCGTCATGCGCTGGAGCAGGAAGACTGGGAGGGCATTGTCCGTGCCGCTGTTGACCTGCCCGAGGAGCCCACACGTGGTATTGTGATGATGAAGAACCTGGCGCTGTTCCGTATGGGACGTCAGGGCGACGAGATGTATCACTACCGTACTGGTGCCAAAGCCTATAACACAAGCATCAAACCCAATATGACGCAGATTGTGGGCTACATCATCTATTATGAATATGGACAGCTGAACTACTGCTACCGCTGGTGCCTGGAGGACGGCGTGGAGTTTGGATGGCGTGCAGAACACCTGAAGTATATGACCCGCTGCGCCCTGCTCAATGGCGAGTATGAGGTGGCAGCGAAGTATATCGGGCTGCTGAAGCACACCACTTTCCACAAGGCGTGGGCCGAGGAGCAGGAGCAGTATCTGAAGCATCCCGAGAAGATGGACGAGAATAAGAACTACGCCGTCATCAAGCGTCTGAAGATGACGGAAGACCATCTGGGCTCGGACAACGGACTGCCCGAGATGTATCTGATGAACGTGCTGCTCGACATCAACAGTACTGACCCACTGGTGCAGGAGCTCACGTTGCTGTCGGCCCTGTGGAAGAAGGATATCGGCGTGTTCTGGCCCCGCTTCTTCAACTATGCCACCCTGCATCAAGGCGAGCACATGCCCAAGCACTATCAGGAGGCTGCCTATCTGTATGGTCATCTGGAGAATCAGGTGGATATCAGTCACATGCCTTTCGATGAGGATGTGAAGCAGAACTATGAGGAGTTTATGCAGCAGGCACAGCGTTGTGGCGGCATGACGGAGGAACAGATGCAGCCCATCTTCTATCCAAAGTTTGGTCACACGTTCTATTATGAGTATTTCCTAATCCGCAATCAAAAGATTCATTGATGATGAGACAGTATATATATATAATGGTGGCAGCTCTGGCGCTGACAGCCTGTCAGACCAGCGTGCCCGAGAGCTACACGCAGAAGGATGAGCTGCCCGCTATCTATCCTGACTATACCGATGTGACCATCCCCGTCAACATCGCACCCCTGACATTTATGTTGGAACAGCAGGCCGACGAGGTGGTGGCCCGACTGTCGTATGGCGACGAGGAGATGGTATGTGGCGGCGATAAGGTGCAACCCGACATCGACGACTGGCATGCGCTGGCCGAGAAGGCGAAGGGGCACGACATCACCGTGGAGGTGTATGCCCGTGAGGGTGACCAGTGGACGCGCTTCAAACCCTTTGCCTATCATGTATCGACAGACAGCATCGACCCTTGGCTGAGCTACCGACTCATCTCGCCGTCGTATGTCACCTATGAAGAGCTGACGCTTAACCAGCGTTGCCTGGAGAGCTACGAAGAGCGCGTGATGGTCGATAATATGCTGTGCTGCACAGAGGAGAACGGCCAGTGTGTGAACTGCCATAACTACCAGCAGTACGACCCAGAGCGCATGCTGTTTCATGCCCGTCAGAATCATGGCGGCACGGTGATTGTCTATAATGGCGACATCCAGAAAATCAATATGCGCAACGATTCTATCCTCTCAGCAGGCGTCTATCCTACGTGGCACCCCTGGCTGCCACTGGTGGTCTTCTCGACTAACAAGACGGGACAGAGCTTCCATACTGCCCATCATAACAAGATTGAGGTGTTTGACTCGGCTAGCGACCTTATTGCCTATGATGTGGCGAAGAACGAGGTGACGAATATCGAGAATGACACCACAGAGTTCGAGATTTATCCTTTCTGGGCCCCCGATGGCAAGACGGTGTATTACTGCAGCGCCCACTTCGTTTATAACGACTCGGTGGATCGCGAGCCTGACGTTATCATGCGTGCCAAGGAGTTCAAATACTGCATTTATAAGAAGAGCTTCGACCCAGAGACGATGACCTTTGGCCCTCACGAGATGGTGTTCGATGCCGACTCGCTGGACAAGAGTGCCACGCTGCCACGTATCTCGCCTGATGGTCGTTTCCTGGTGTTCACGCTGGGTAACTACGGCTGTTTCCACATCTGGCATCATGAGGCCGACCTGTGGCTGATGGACCTGAAGACAGGTGCTGTGGGTCGCATGGAGGGCATCAACAGCGACGATACGGAGAGCTATCACTCATGGTCGAGCAACGGTAAGTGGCTGGTAGTCAGCAGTCGCCGCGAGGATGGGAACTACACACGTCCTTTCATCGCTCATGTCGATGAGCAGGGTCGCGGCACTAAGGCCTTCGCCTTACCGCAAGCTGATCCGGAGTTCCACCGTCAGTTCATGAAGAGCTATAACATCCCAGAGCTCATGCGTGGTCCGGTGAAGTATCGTCCTCAGGATTTCGCCAGGATTCTGCGTGATGAGGAGGGAAAGCCCGTGAAGTATGTACAGAAACTGTCAAAGTGATTCAAGACAATGAGGCGCGAGGAGCGATATAACATGGTGCTGGCGCATTTCCGCAAGGCGATGCCCGAGGTGACTACCGAACTGGAATTCGGTAGTGTGTTCCAGTTGCTGGTGGCAGTGATGCTCAGCGCGCAATGTACCGATAAGCGCGTCAACCAGGTGACGCCAGCACTCTTCCGTCGCTATCCGGATGCGAAGACGATGGCGCAGGCCGAGCCCGAGGATGTGCTGGAATATGTGAGCAGCGTGAGCTATCCTAATTCGAAGGCGGCTCATCTGGTGGCGATGGCGCGACTGCTGATAGAACGTTTCGACGGCGAGGTGCCCAGCGATATGGACCTGCTGCTGGAGCTGCCTGGGGTGGGGCGCAAGACGGCTAACGTCATCCAGGCGGTAGCTTTCGGACAGTCGGCAATGCCCGTTGATACGCACGTCTTCCGTGTGAGTCATCGCTTGGGACTGGTGTCGAAAACTGACAATACGCCCTTCAAGGTGGAGCAGACGCTGAAAAAGCATATTCCTGCCGCCGAGGTGTCGCTGGCGCATCACTGGCTCCTGCTTCATGGCCGCTATGTGTGCACGGCTCGCAAGCCCCATTGCGAAAAGTGCGAATTGGAATCTCTCTGTCCCAAACAATTAGAAGGCTCGCGCCTGGAACACTAATTCTTAATTCTCAATTCTCAATGATCAGTTTTCCTATAGCAAAGATAAATCTGGGTCTCAACGTGGTGGAGCGTCGGCCTGACGGCTATCATAATCTCGAGACCGTGTTTTTCCCTGTGCCCCTGAAAGATGCGCTGGAGGTGCAGCTGATGGACGAGGCCTTCCCTTCGCCCTACGACTGCGACCTGAAGGTGACGAATATTGAGGTCGAGGGTGACGAGCAGCGTAACCTGGTGGTGAGGGCTTATAACCTGTTGAAGCAGGACTTCCCACAGATGCCGCGTGTGCATGCTCATCTGTATAAGGCTATTCCCACGCAGGCAGGCATGGGTGGCGGCTCAAGCGACTGTGCGGCTATGCTGCTGATGCTCAATGAGATGTGTGGACTGAGTCTCAGTCAGCAGCAGCTCATCGACTATGCTGCTAAGTTGGGTGCCGACTGTCCCATCTTCATACTCAACCAGCCTGCCTATGCCGAAGGGATAGGCGAGCGGCTGCAACCAATTGACCTGAATCTAAAGGGATATTACCTCGCTGTGGTGCGACCTGATATCCCTGTGCCTACAAAAGAGGCTTTTTCGCTGATTAAGCCCTGCAAACCAAAGAAGAACTGCAGGACGATTATAGAACAACCCATCGAGACATGGCGCGATGAGTTGGAAAACGACTTTGAGAAGAGCGTCTTTGCGCTGCATCCTGAGATAGGCGCCATCAAGCAACAGCTCTACGATATGGGAGCCATCTATGCTGCTATGAGTGGCAGCGGCAGCGCCGTCTTTGGCATCTTCCCACCGTCACTCGATAATGCCAGCTTCGAGCCACTTCTCCACGAGCGCTTTAGCGTCGCTACGGGCTGTGGCTTCGTCCACCTCGTACTCCTCTAACAGCAGTCCGGCCAGCGTGTTTTCGTCGAAGTCTATGCCCTGGATGTTTTTCCAGAGGTAGGCCGACGTCTCGTTCATGCTGATGATGCGGCTGAAGTCCACATTCTCAATGCCTTCGGCCACAATGATGTTCTCACCACATACGGTGCGCAGTTTAAATCCTTTCTTTGTCTTCATATCTTCTTTTTCGGTCATCATAGGGGCAAGCCCCTACGCTAGGTTATTTGACCCCTTCGGGGCCTTATAGTCTATTCTCTTTCCTCTTTCCACTTTCCACTTTCAGCCAATATGGAATATGTGGGTATAACGCAAACAGCAGATAGCGGCGAATGGGGTATAGACGAGTCCACCACCACGAGTAGATGCGCCATTTGCGCCCATTGGTGCTGTCGAGCCTGTCGCTGCCCTTACGATAGAAGCCAATGGCTTTGGCGCGGATATCAGCCAGTGTGCATTCGGGGTCGCTGTTCAAGTTGCCATCGCCTCGCAGGGTGACCTTATTACCCTCAATGCTGATGATGCGATGCAGCACAAAATGTCCTTTCCACAACTCTGCCAGCACGGCATCGCCCACCTCTGGCTTGTCGACGGCTTTCAGCAGGGCATTGTCGCGGTTGTCCTCCAGGAAAGGCCGCATGCTGCGTCCACGCAAGGGTAGGGTGATGGTGTGCCCCTCGTTGATCAGGGCTACCACCTGCGGCAGGAACTCCTCGTTGGGCAGTTGCTTGACTATCGTGCTATCGTCTTGTGACATATCAGTGCAGCTTCTTTATCGGGCAGACAATGGAGGGTATAGACGGGAGTGGTCTCCACGATGCGGGTGACGGCATTGCAGAGGTGATCATAGATGTCAGAGTCCCACATCATGCTCGAGCAGGCTGGCAGCACAGAGGCGAAGGCCTGCACGGCGGGTAGCTTTTCGATGCTGTTTTGTGGAGCACGTTCTATGCGGGTGACGGCTCCCAGTAGTGACCTGACGTTGCGATAGCAAGGGGTCTTGCCGCTCCAGGGTGAACCATAGATATAAGGTGTGCCGTCCTCGATGCGAATCACGGGATTGTCGTCGTTCATCAGACTGCAGTCGTCGATATGTTTCAGCCAGAGTGACGTATGCGTGCTCTTGCCTGTGCCGCTCTCGGCGATAAACGGATAGCCATAGTCGCCTTTCATAATGGTGGAGGCGTGAACCAGCAAGGCTCCTTTGGCAGCGCCAGCAAAGGCGAAGACCAGCATCAGGGCGTTGTTCAGACCGAAGGTGCGCATGCACCAGTCGCCATTGAGGGCGCATCGGCAGTTGCTGAAGTCCTCGTTGCATATCAGCAGACAGCAGTTGCTGTCGTTCACATCGCGAATAATATATTGGTAGCCGCCCTCGTGCAACTTATACACCAGCGTGTGTCCGTTGCCAGTGTCAAAGTCTTTCAGCAGCGATTTCTGCTTCACAGGACGTGTGGCGTCATCGACGGTGAGTGTGAATAGCGGCTCGGCGGTCTCTTCCATTCGGAAGGGGATAAACGACGGCAACAGCGTCATGTTGTTGACGCTGGTGTCGGCAAATCTGATGGTAATGTCGAGATTCGCAATCCGGAAATGGTTATTCTCCATGTTCTGGATTATCGAATTCATCACTCATGTCAATGGTTCTGAACTTGAAATCCTGATCGTTGATGAATCTGATGTCGTAGTGCAACTTACCGTCTTTCGACTGGGTGTACAACTTTTTCATTTTCAGGTATTTCTTCTCCAGCTTCGAGCGTTTCTTGTTGGCCACCACAATGCAGGTACGATTGTCCATACCCTGATATTTCAGGTAGTTGCGCAACTCCAGCGAGTAGAGGTTCCTGCCTTGCAGGAAGTTACCCTTGGTGTCAATCCAGGCGCTGTCAATCTCCTGAACGTTAGTGAAATAGACGATGGTATCGCTAAACGATGCCGCCATGCCGAAGATGTACATCTTTGGCACTACGACCTTCTTGGCGCTGGCAGTAGTACACACACCCAGCGTCATCACGGTCATCAATAAAATTACAATCTGTCTCAATATCTTAAATTTATTACTGTCCTAAATACGATTTCAGCAGCTCGTTGTTCGTCGTAGTACGTAGGCGGCGAATGGCTTTCTCCTTGATTTGTCTGACGCGCTCGCGAGTCAGGTGGTATTTGTCGCCTATCTCCTCCAGCGTCAGCTCGGGCTGGTTGATGCCGAAGAACGCCTCGATGACGTTGCGTTCTCTTTCGTTGAGCCACGTCAGCGCCTTGTTGATCTCCTGTCTCAGCGACTCCAACACCAGTTGCATGTCAGCCGATGGTGCGTTGTCGTTCACCAGCACGTCGAGCAGTGAGTTGTCGTCGTTGGCATTGAAAGGCGCATCCATCGACACGTGTTTGCCGCTGATGTTGATGGCCTCGTCAATCTTCTCCTCAGGCAGGTCTATCTGCTCTGATATCTCGTCGATAGACGGCCTGCGCTCGTTCTCCTGCTCAAAGCGGTTGAGCACGCGGTTTATCTTGTTTACTGAGCCCACCTGGTTCAGGGGTAGGCGTACTATTCTGCTCTGCTCGGCGATAGCCTGCAGAATGGCCTGACGAATCCACCATACGGCGTAGGAGATGAACTTGAATCCCCTGGTCTCGTCAAACTTCTCGGCGGCCCTTATCAGTCCGAGGTTTCCCTCGTTGATGAGGTCAGGCAGCGACAGTCCTTGGTTCTGGTACTGCTTGGCCACGCTGACCACGAATCTGAGGTTGGCCTTGGTCAACCTTTCCAGCGCTTTCTTGTCGCCTTGTCTTATCTGGGCGGCCAGTTGCGCCTCTTCCTCTGCCGAAATCAGCTCTTCTTTGCCGATGTCCTGCAGATACTTCTCGAGAGATTCACTCTCGCGGTTGGTAATAGATTTGGTAATCTTCAGTTGTCTCATGTTCGGTTGTAGTTTACAGTCTACCGTGCAAAGGTAAGGTAAAAAAACGAAACAACCAAAAAAAAAGCACAGATTCTTGGAAAAACCTTGAATCTGTGCCTTTTTATAGACTTTTTATTCGTTTTCCAGCTGTACTACGAAGTAGCCGCGCTTACCAGTGGGGAAGAGGCCTCGGATGATGAGCACGGGCTCTTTCGATGTTGAGGCGTCCTTCACCACATCCTGCAGATCCTCGATACTCTTGATGGCCTCGTCGTTCACGCGCTGGATGATGAAGCCCTTGGGCACACCTGCATCCTTCATCTTACCGCCATTCACCTTGATGACCTCCAGACCGTAGGAAATCTCCAACTGCTGTTTCTGTTCCTTGGTCACCTCGCGGAAGTCGGCACCCAGCACATCCAGGTCGGCATTCTTCACCACCTTGGTATTGCCCTGCTCGTTGCGCAGCGTCACCGTCTTGGTCTGCTTCTTCTTATTGTGCAGGTAGGTCAGCGTCACCTTGTCGCCAGGACGTTTCTGGGCGATGATGCCTGAGAGGTCGCCAAACTTGGTGAGTTTCTGACCATCGAGCTCGGTGATGACGTCGCCCTTCTCGATGCCGGCCTCTGAAGCGGCGCTGCCGTCAACCACCTCTGCCACGTAGATGCCTTCCATGGTGCCGTAGTCGGTGGCATCCTTGCCCTCTTCCTTCTCTATATCCACCTGTGTCTTCACATCGCGTCCGCTGATGCCAATCATAGCACGCTGCACAGTACCGTATTTCTTCAGGTCTTCCACCACCTTGTTCATCATCGTGGTGGGGATGGCGAAGCCGTAGCCGCTATATGAGCCTGTCTGCGAGTAGAGCATGGCGTTGATGCCTACCAGCTCACCGTTGGTATTCACCAGGGCACCACCACTGTTACCAGCATTGATGGCAGCGTCAGTCTGGATGAAGCTCTCCACACCGTTGGCTCCTAGCGTGCGGGCCTTGGCCGAGATGATGCCTGCGGTCACTGTGTTGTTCAGCCCTAAGGGGTTGCCTATGGCCAGCACCCATTCACCCACCTTCACGTTGTCGCTATTGGCAATGCGGATAGCGGGCAGGTTCTTGCCGTCAATCTTGATGAGTGCCAGGTCTGTCGTTTTGTCAGCACCGATGATGCGAGCCGAGTATTCTTGACTGTTTTCCAATGTCACCGTCAGTTCGTCGGCACCATCCACCACGTGGTTGTTGGTCACGATATAGCCGTCTGATGAGATGATCACACCAGAGCCCGTTGCCGTACGCTTCGGGGTTTGTACCTGTTGGCGACGAGTGCCGCCCTGTCCACGCTGACCGCGTCCGAAGAATCCGCCGAAGGGGTCGCTGAAGAAATCATCGAAGGGATCACTCTGCACCTCAACGGTCTGCACCTTCGAGTTCTGCACGTATTTAATATGTACTACGCACGGGAGGGCTTTCTCCGCTGCGTAAGTCAGGTCTACGGGCTGTACAGCTGTAGCCGTTGACATCTCCTGTACTTCAGGTTCTTTGGGTTCTGCCTTGATTTCGCAGAACGATGCTACCGAGAAAACAATGGCCGTCAAACTCAGGGCGGTCACACCATAATTTGCAATCTTTTTCATATCCATGTTAGTTTTGTTAATAATTCCTTTTCAGTTTCAAACCTTTGATGCAAATATATGTTCAAAGTTTATGAAACTGCCATTTTGACGCTTACTTTTCTTGCATTTTAACATTTCGCGCCAGCCCTTTAAAATCCGTTTACGTCCGTCTGTGTCATTTTTGCATTCGTTTAATCACGTAAAAATTTTTGAATTTTAGCAGATGGCTGGGACACCCTCGTCCCAGTCATCCACCATAAAGTTATAGTCCTCCTCGCCAGCAGGGTCGTAGTCGCCCCAATAGCAGAAGAAGTCCTGAGCCTGTGGAGGTTGCCAGCCCAGCGCCTCGTACCATAGCCGTTCGCGCTGCTGTCGTTCCACCGCTTCGTTGCGCATCGTCACATAGTCGTCGCGCCAGTCATCCCAGCAGGCGTCATACTTCTCGTAATACAACGAGTCATACCAGCCGTCGCCAGCCCTGTACTCCCAACTTTCGCGACCTTTTGCGTCGCTCAGTCCTAGCCTTCGCTCCGCCTCGTCTATGCGTCGTCCTATCACCTCGCACCAGCCATCGGCAATCACGTCGCCCAGTCTCACATACTTCGTGTTGAACCACACGTCGCACCAGTCGTCATAGTCTTTCGCATGAATCAGCGACAGCGTCAGCCGCCACACCTTCAAGGCCCACAGCGGGTGACGGGCCTCCATGCACAGGTCGCCTATCAGCAATCCCTTCTGTGCCATCCTACCTGTGGTCGATGCACAGCGCATGGGGTGAATACTTACGTCAACGATACTTTGCAACATCTTGGCGTTCAAATACATAACGCCTTTGTCAGGTGTACAGCAGCACACCCTGACATCCTTGAATCGTCTTCTCACAATTTCGTGGTTTTAGTGTAACAATAAATAAAAGATCACTTCTCACGCCCCCTTTCGAGGGCGTCTCTCAGGTTCCTTCGAACCCTTGCTGTTACACTTTTCGACTGCAAAGATACATCTTCTTCTTCATTCCACCAAATAAATATTAGAAAAAGTTTCTGTGATTTCTTACGTACCATATATAATATCTTTCCGAGTACCATAAAAAATTTTCTTTCCTTGTGCAACTTTTCATTATACGTCCTACGTCTAACGGACAGAAGAAACAAAAAAATGAAAAAAAATGGCCCGAGGCTGTAATAAACTCCAAAGGTCGTGCATCTAAAGAGTAAAAGAACAAATAAAAAACGAAACAGTAATAACAATTAAAAACAATACGACAATGAAAAAGTTAGCATTTGCAATCCTGATGTGCGTAGCCGCCATGAGCGCCAAGGCACAAGTTCTCACCTCAAAGACCGTGAACAACGTCTATGAGACAGTTACAAACCAGACTGAGGGCAACTTCGCTTTCAATGCCGAGCGCACTGGCAACGACATCACCACGATGTATGTCTATCAGAAGGCTGCCAGCATGGGTATCGTGAGCCTCAAGCCCCACATGAAGTTCGAGTATCAGTATTCTGCTGATGGCACTCTGGCCAGCCGCGTTGCCTATCGCTGGGTCGACGATGAATGGAAGTGCACGGGTCGTCACGACTACAACCTGGTCTTTGGTAAGTATATCGCCGAATACAGCCGCTACAACCACACCCTAGGCACTTTCGACCAGCCTATCGACAAGATGGTTTATTCATTGATGCCTGATGATAGCGTCAACTACGTTAGCAACTACCATCGCGACCGTCCCACCTCTGACTTCCGTCTGGTTAGCGAGGCAGCCATCGTAGGACTCCCCCAGCTCTTTGCTTTGACAAAATAATATATCTGTAGATTGAAAACAACAAGCACCGACTCAGAGGGTCGGTGCTTGTTTCTTTTATAAGCCATCTTACATCGAGAGAGCTGGTCTCTTTGGGTCTTGCAGACCTATCGAACGCCTACGCTACGCCCTTGCTACGACCTACCAACGACGGCGCTACGATTTTTTTGTTTTGACGCTATAATGACAGGCAAAAATCGTTTATCTTCCTAACTATTTCCCATTTTTTTCAATTTTGATGTTAATATAACAAATAAAATCATTATCTTTGCAGGCTGAAAGCACTGCTCCGGCTTGCCGCTGGCGCTTCTGAAAGGAGGGGCGAGAGGAAAGTCCGGGCGGCATAGGGCACTCCACTTCTGAAAGTAGAAGCAGTTGGCGACAGCTGGTTAGGGGAGAAGAAAAGAACCGCCCTCTCGGGGGTAAGGGTGAGAAGGTGGTGTAAGAGACCACCAGCCGTCGGGTGATCGGCGGGCTGTTCCCACTGGAGGCCGCAAGTTCATGTATACCATCGCCATGTAAGGGTAGCCCGCCCGAGTTCCTTCGGGATGCGATGGAGGGTAGAACGCTAGAGACGCATGGCGACGTGCGTAGTAGATAAATGGCAGGCACCAATAGCAATATTGGCACAGAACCCGGCTTATAGGGGCAATGCTTTCGTTTTTAAGTGAAAAGTGAATAGTGAATAGTGGAAAATTTGCTTCCGCATTATAGACGCTTATGGGACTAAAGAAGCTGATACAATTTCTGAGGGTTGATATCTGGCGCATTCCTGACGAGGAACTGTCACCAGTACGCCGTGTGGTCTACGAAGTCATTAAGATTGCTTCGTTGGCCATTCGCTTCTTTACCACCAAGAGGGTGATGAATCAGGCTTCGGCGCTGACCTACAGCACATTGCTGGCCATCGTTCCCATCCTGGCTGTGGTCTTCGCCATAGCTCGCGGCTTCGGCTATAATAAATATATAGAGGTGTGGTTTCGCGATGCCTTCTCGTCGCAACCGCAGGTGGCCGAGGTCATCATAGGCTTTGTCAACAGCTACTTGGTGCACACCAAGAGTGGCATCTTCCTCGGCGTGGGTCTGGTATTCATGCTCTATACGGTGATGATGCTGGTGAGCAACATCGAGAATACCTTCAACGAGATATGGCAGGTGAAAAGGAAACGCAGCATCTTCCGCACCTTCACCGACTATATGGCCATGTTCTTCCTTTTCCCCATACTCATCGTGGTATCGTCGGGTTTGAGTCTGTTCCTGGCTACGATGGCCAGCTCGATGACGGATTTCATGCTGCTGGGGTCGGCCGTCAGGTGGCTCATCGACGCTACGCCCTATCTGCTCATGTCGCTGATGTTTGTGGGGCTCTACGTCTTCATGCCCAACACCCACGTGAAGGTGAAAAACGCCATTGTGCCAGGCATTCTTGCTGGTATAGCCATGCAGATAGTGCAGTTTGTGTATATCCACTCGCAAATCTGGGTGACAGGCTACAACGCTATCTACGGTTCGTTTGCCGCCCTGCCGCTGTTCATGCTCTGGGTGCAGATATCGTGGACCATCTGTCTGTTTGGAGCCGAGCTGACCTATACGTCGCAGAACCTCGATTACTACGACTATGACGCCCATACCGACGATGTGAGTCATCGCTACCAGCTGATGATCTCGGCCCTGATTATGTCGCGCATCTGTCGTCGATATGCCGATGGTAAGAAAGCACCATCCGCTGATGAGCTGCGACAGGAGACTGGCGTGCCCATCCGTATTGTGAACGACCTGCTGTTTAAGTTGGCAGAGGCACGACTGATTATCGAGGTGTCGTCTGACGAGAAAGGCGCCGTGTCGACTTTCGTGCCTGCTGAGAGTCTGAGTAACCTGAGCGTGGGAACCATGATTGACCGTCTTGAGGCTCAGGGCCGCTGGAAGCTGGATGTGCCTGTGGCCGACCTGCTAAGTGCAGAGTGGGGAAGGGCCATCATGATGCGTACTAACTACCTGAGGCAGGCGCAGGATATTCCGTTGGAAGACCTCTACGAACAGAAAGAACAGGAAGCATAAGACACTTTGATGATAGAGAAACAAAAAAAGCCCTCAACCGAGGGCTTCTTTTGTAGTCGATAGGGGAATCGAACCCCTATGCCAAGATTGAGAATCTTGTATCCTAACCATTAGATGAATCGACCAAAAAATCTTTTTACCTATTAATACCTTGAGTAGTCGATAGGGGAATCGAACCCCTATGCCAAGATTGAGAATCTTGTATCCTAACCATTAGATGAATCGACCATTTGTCGTTTTGCCGACATGTTGCAGAGCGGAAGCTGGGGGATTCGAACCCCCGGTACGGGAACCCGTACGGCAGTTTAGCAAACTGCTGGTTTCAGCCACTCACCCAAACTTCCTCGGTTCCCTTATGAAGGTGTCCGAAAAACATTTTCGCTCAAATGCGGGTGCAAAGGTACGAAGATTTTTTTAGTCCTGCAAATTTTTCCGTATTTTTTTATGAATATATTTTGCATTTCATTCACTTCTTTGTATCTTTGCACTCAGTAACAATAAAATAGCAAGCTTATGAAGTCAATGAAAGTTGTATTGATGTCGCTGGTGGCAGCCATTCTCGTAGGTTGTGGAACCACCTCGACAGTACCTATCACAGGACGTAAACAGACCTTGTTGGTGAGCGACGGCGACGTGCTCAGCCTGTCGAACCAGCAGTATCAGCAGTACATGCAGAGTGCCAAACCCTCGACAAATACCCAAAATACGGCGATGGTGAAGCGGGTGGGGCAGAACCTGGCCAATGCTGTGGTGAGCTATCTCAACGCCAACGGCATGGGTGCCGAGGTGGCCAACTACAACTGGGAGTTCAACCTGGTGCAGGACCAGCAGGTAAACGCGTGGTGTATGCCTGGCGGAAAGATTGTGGTCTACGAAGGTCTGTTGCCCGTCACTCAGGATGAGGCCTCTCTGGCCATCGTGCTGGGTCACGAGATTGCCCACGCTGTGGCAAAGCATTCGGCAGAGCGTCTGAGCAATGAATATAAGAACCAATATGGCACAGCCATTTTGGGCACAGTGGTTCAGAGTACAGGCGTGAGCGAAGGTACGCAGGCGCTTCTCTCGCTGGGACAGTCGCTGGGTGGTGCCTTGTGGACATCAGGTTTCTCTCGCAAGCAGGAGAGCGAGGCCGACCACATGGGATTGATATTCGCCGCTATGGCAGGTTACGACCCACAGGTGGCCATCAGCTTCTGGCAGCGCATGGCAGCCCAGGGTAGTGGCTCTGGTGGTCTGTTCAGCGATCACCCTTCTGACGAGACGCGCATCAAGAATATCCAGGGCTGGATGTCGGAGGCCAAGAAATATTACAAGCCTCAGGGCACAGCCGTGAAGACGATCAAGATTTCGTCGAAGAAGAAAAAGTAAGAAAAAAAAGAATCTCGAAAAAAAAGAATCTCGGCCAATATTGGTCGAGATTTCTTTATTTTATACCATGAGGTTCCTTATACCGGAATCTTGACTATCAGTCTAGCTTCCTTTCGTTCGGCAATGAAAGCAAGCTTTCTTTGCTCTCACTAAACCGGAATCTTGTCAATACGCTTCTGATGGCGTCCGCCCTCAAACTCGGTGGTGAAGTACTCGTCCATAATCTTACGAGCCATCTCCTCGTCGATAAAGCGACCAGGCATCACCAGCACGTTGGCATTGTTGTGCTGACGAATAAGATGGGCAATCTCAGGAATCCAGCACAGGCCGGCACGAATGCTCTGGTGCTTGTTGAGGGTCATGTTGATGCCCTCGCCGCTGCCACAGATGGCGATGCCAGGAAATACCTCGCCAGCCTCTATGCCACGAGCCAGGGCGTGGCCGAAGTCTGAGTAGTCGCAAGAGTCCTCAGTATAGGTACCGTAGTCCTTATACTCGTAGCCCTTCTCCTCTAGATACTTCTTTACGAACTGCTTAAGAGCATAGCCAGCGTGGTCGCTGGCTAAACCTATTGTTTTTATTTCCATACCAATTAGTAATTAGAAATTAGTAATTAATAATTATGATTACCAGACATGCGCAGAGTCTGTGCGTGAGAGGTAATCATAATTACTCATTTCTCATTACTCATTTATGCTAACAGGGCTTTAACCTGCTTGTAAACATTCTCTCCGGTGAAGCCGAGCTTCTCGTCGAGCACCTTGTAAGGAGCAGAGAAACCGAAGCTCTCC
>Ga0310786_10006174_pt1 | contig 16050 bp, 9 predicted proteins | sample AusTroGonzalo_MG_FD_203881 | JGI IMG/M metagenome (GOLD analysis project Ga0310786, IMG submission 203881) | Bovine rumen microbial communities from tropical cattle in Woodstock, Queensland, Australia - Gonzalo_03 (v2) (version 2) | ecosystem: Host-associated > Mammals > Digestive system >... | reverse complement strand
AACGTCAGTTTAACGAGACAAAAAGCTATATCCGCAGATGAACTGCACAAAAATCGAACTGAATTGCTATTCATATGACAAATAGAAGCTTTTTATCATTTCGTCCTAAAAAAACTGCATTTTATCCGCAAATATCTGAAATCAACCGCTAATTCATTACAATATTATATATTCTAAGAAACAGGAGGACGTTTTATGTCATTACACCAAGTGATCGCAATTATTTTCTCTGATCTGAAGAACGATTATAATGACGATTATATTACGGGTATTCAAAAGCAAGCCAATTCATACGGATACCGTACATTCACATTTTCTATGCCGCAGACAAGCGAGCTTTATACCAATAACGAGGAATGGGTATACAGCCTTATAGATACTGACAGATATGACGGTATTATCTTTGTTGAGCACACATTTTCTACACATAAAAGTCTTATCCCCCCTATCGAAAAGGAGCTGTATGAAAACTGCCGATGTCCTGTAGTTGTTATCGGTAAATCGAATGTACTTCCTGATACTATCGGGCTTGAAAACCGTAAAAACTTTGAAAAAGTCGTGGAACACCTGATAGATGTTCATGGCTGCCGCAGTCTTTATTGTCTCGGCGGCGAAAAGGGCATTGCAGATGAAAGGATAGACGGATTTATAAATGTACTGAAAAATCTTGATATCCCTTTCGATGAAGATGATCTCTTGTACGGAGGCTACTGGATATCAGGTGCGGAGGTTGTTGCAAAAGATATCGCCTGCGGCACACTGGAAAAGCCCGATGCTATCGTATGTCTTAATGATGAGATAGCATATGCACTTATAAAACAGCTTTTCTTTGTAGGACTACGTGTCCCCGAGGATATCCTTGTTACAGGCTTTGACAACTCATCTTATGCGTCAAATACTGCCGTATCTATCACAACATTTACGGCTGATACTTATTTCTGCGGTCAGCGTGCAATGGCACAGCTCCACTCAATGATAACCGGCGGTAAGCCCGAGCTCCTCAAACAAAAAAAGCACAGCGTTATAACAGGTGAAAGCTGCGGCTGCGGCTGCAAAAAACTGTTAAATGTCCGTGGCAGATTAGATACTCTTCATGGGAATGAGAAAGCTGAAATGGAATTTCGCAACAGTCTTTTTGAGGAAAAGCTTTATAAGATCAATTCTCAGGAGGAACTTTCAATGTTTATAAAAAACCATAAGTACCTGATACGAAATCATATCAGTGTAAGTGTGAACCTTATGGAGCAGAATGATGAAGAAGCAGAATGTATCTTTTTAAAGGATTATCTGCTGAACGGTGAAACAGCTGTTTTCCGTGCTAAAAATATCTACCCCGATATGTTTTCATTCGGAGCTGTACAGAATGTACATATACTTCCGCTGGTATTTGATAAGCAGATATATGGGTTTATGACCATAGGCTATACAGGACCTGAGCTGTATACACTTCATGCCAAGCAATTCGCAAACCGAATAGCAATAGGAGCAGAGATACTCCGAATCAGACAAGCTCAGAAAAAAGCAGGTGTTTCAATGTATGCCGAACCTCCTGCAAAGACCTTACAGTCAGACAAAGATATAAAAAAGCAAACTGCAACTATAATGGTAATGCATAATGGCTCTATGACAAAAGTTCCGATTGAAAATATACTATATTTTGAATCATATGAGAAAAAAGTTTTCGCTGCAATGAAAAGCGGAAGATATGAGATAAAACAGCGGCTTTTTGAAATGGAGGAAATGCTCACCAATATGAATTTCTTCCGAATTTCACGTTCTGTACTCGTGAATATGAATAAAACCGTTGGATATAAGCTTGATTTTGACCGGGCACTCCTTGCTGTAATGTCCGATAAGGAGGAGCTTCGCGTTTCCAGAACAAATAAAGAGGAATTCAAGCAAAGGCTGGAAAGATCATAATATACTGTCTTTTCTAACTTTTTTATCTTAGCATTGAAAAATGCAGATATTACATCACCATTGGATTTGTCCCACTCACACCTAAAGAAAAATCAAAATAAGTGCTTGATTGTAACGCATTCCATTAAGTTTTTTGAAACTAAGAAAATAACCGCCATAAGGCGGTTATTTTCTTTCTATTCAAATTCGCAAACGATAATTTATCGTATCTCTGTTCCGCCCCACTCTACAACAGTAAAGCCTTTTCTTTCAAAGGTATCAAGCTGCTGCGGTTCAATATCCACAGCATCTTCAAGCGGAGCATATACCATGAATATACGAAGCAGACTGTCAGGGTTCGGCGTAATATCAAGCTTAGCCGCATCTGTATAGAGATCATCCTGGAAGGTAATGAGATTATACGCATTATGCTCCATTTTTGGCAGCCAGTATACGATGAATTCGTTCATTTCATCTTCCGTCAGTCCCATATATGCAAGCTTTTCCTTTAGGAAGCTTTCTGTCTCGCTTCCTGCGACACAGAAGCCCTTTGAGAAATCAAATCTTGTACGTGAATTCACACTTTCCCAGAAAAGGTACTTATGATGTGTACCGTCCGCTTTATTAAGAAGCGAACCATCGGGATATGCTGTCACATCCCATCCGTTATTATACTTAGGATAGGTCGTATAAAGCTCAGAGGTAGTCAGCTCAAGTTCAACATGAACATCTGTCTCCTCTTCGGGATAAAAGTAAATTACGGGCTTGCCCCACTGTCCGCCTGTAAAAAACGGACTTACACCATCATCCAAACTGATCCAGCCATACTTTCCGTCATATTGTGTAAAGAACCACGAATTATCATTATTCTGATATCCAAGTTCTGTAAGCTGAATTCCGCCCGGGATTGATGCAACAGCTTCGTAGCTTTTGCCAGGACCACGATACAGGTTCACAGTCTCATCGCGAACGATATATGTTGTTCCGAAAGCACACTGATTATCAGGCTCAATATAAGCCGCATTATTGTTCTTTGCAAGCTGTTTTCTCATAAGACAGAGATCATAGGTATCCCATACTCCGTCACCGTTCACATCATAGTCTGTACCTTCCATGATATCAACTTTTTTACCAAGAATGAAATCACTCAGCTTATTAAGATCATCAGTTGTATAAGTATTATCTGCATTTTTTATTCTCTTAACGTCTGCTGAATTGATAACAGCCGATCCCTCGTTACCGTAGACCTCAAGGTCAAAATAAGCACTCAATATATCATATGTCTCTATGCCGAGTCCGTTTAGTTTCTTTACGATATCAGCTACATCAATGCTTCCTGTATAACGTTTATTTCCCTCAGCAACGTCCGCAGCTTCAACAGGTTCCGTCTGTTCCTGACGTTTAAGGAGCACACACTCAGAATTTCCCCTCTTAATCTCAGGCAAAGAAGCAATAACATCATATTTTACTCCGTTTGATTCGATAGTGCCGATCTCCTTTGGATCACTGAATGAAGGCTTTCTGAACGTAAGCTCTCCTTCCCACTTATCAGCTATAAAGATAACACAATCAATGTAATCATCAATAATCTCATTACCAGCCAAAGTCGCTTTATTATAGCCTGTTATGCTGCCGCCGAGTGCCCAGTACTGATCGCCTTTTATTGCTGATATATCACCAATATCAACGCTGTAGTCGATCAACAGTCCTTCATTGTTCTTGATAATGTCTTTTATGATGCCGTCATTTGAGAAATCAAGTCCAATATTGAAATCGCGTGCATATTCATAATCACTTGAATCAAGTGGAGATGGTAAATACGCCTCCCATTCGCAGTTAAGCTTTTCGCCTGCATAGCCGTTCATGCTCATGTTATAGCCTTGCTTACCGTAAGAAAGACCATTTACATAAACATCAGAATTAAAGTCTCTAAGATCTATTTTTCTTGTCTCTCTTTCAAACTCACAATCATCTTTAATAAAAGCAGGCAGAGTTACCTCGTTCTTTACAAGTTCTGCACTTCCCTTGGATATATCGCCGTTGAACTGAGCCACCAGCACCTCCGGATTACCGAGAGGTTCACCCAGTCCGTACACATACTCCATATATGGCTTCATATCGTGCTTTGCTGTAACTGTCCGTTTTTTTCCATTCTTCACTGCATCTTTACTGATAAAATAATACTTGTTGATCGCATGAGCTTTACCGGTACCTATCATACTTTCCGAACCGTCATAAACTTCATATTCTGTGCCCTCTGCACTGAAATCGTCTATCTTTTTTGCCCATTCCGACGGCATCCAGCCCTCACTGCAAGGATCAAGAGCCGAAAGCTTTGCCGCAGCACTTACTGCAAAAGAGCCCTCCGCATCAAAATTCATTGTATAATCTATAGATGAGCCCGAAACAGCCTTGTAGGACTGTCCGCTCATGTACTGCTTTCCACGCTCGAAATACGGATCGTTGTTATATTTGTTTTCACTTGAATCCCATACAACCTTAAACAATGACGGAGCTATGACCTCCATTTTATCATCAGGAAATCTGCTGTTCATGCCATAATAATAACCTGTACGGACACCGTAATCATAATCCTTGATGGTAATAGCAGCCTCTTCGTCACCATATTCGTCAGGAGCTATCTCGGGCATATTCTCAATAGAGATATCATACGTATATATAATAGCCTCACCCTTTGAATATGCACTTTCAAGGAACAGACCTATATCAGTTATCTCTCCGAGATCGTAGCCTGCCGTCGCAATAGCATCCAGCTTATCATTGATGTTTATTCTTCTGTCATCCTCTATATCGTTATTCACGTTCATAGGCACATCTCTGCGGCACAGGAAGGTATTACCTCTATTGTCATCATTTTCGCGCATATAGAGAGTATATGCCACATCGACCGGTTCACCGCCAGGGGCACCAAAGATATTATAGTCGTTAAGTGCCTCTTTTGAAGCAAGCGTTCCGATCTTCTTGTATCCGCTCTGCTTTTCAGTGATACTTTTATTGTCTGAGGACGTATCGATCTCAATTATATCAAATACATCACCTTTTGAATTATGGATCCTTATGCCAAATCTTACATAAGCCTTTTCAGAATTGCTTAAACTCTCAATATCAATTCTCTTCCAGTATTTGTAGCTGATAGCTCCCAGCTTTGAATACTCAACGGGCGATGCGAACTTCAAAGCCCTCGCTGCTGAAAAATCCTCTTCATTATCCCAGCTGCAACTGTAATTTCCACCCGGCATTACCCTGAATTCAGGCTGACTTTCTTTATCATTATTTGCTATTTCATAATAATATCCCTTGTCAATGCCGCTGCAGTTACGATCGATAATAATATCGGCATTGACTGTTTGGAGCGGTACACCCGCAGTACACAATGCCGCCGAAACAACAGCGGATAAAAAGCGTCTTGTGCTTTTTTTCATAATAATTCCTCCCATGTATCATAAACCGATACTAATAATATTATACAAATTATAACTCATATGTTCAATAAAATCAAGTATTTTATTGCTTATGTAAATCATTATTTTACCAATTTTAAATATATGATATTACTTCACCAGATAAGGAGGAGTTATCAGAACATCAGAAGATACCGAATATATGCCAAAAGCCTGCCTGTATTTTATACAGGCAGGCTTTATATCATTATTTTAAAGAAAACTTCAGCATATTCCATGAGCGTGGAGCAAGGCGTACTTCATCGCTTATATCCTGCTGAACAGGTGATACCGCATCAGGCTCATCTGCACTGTTGCAACGTTTCATATCATCGTTTGTAAGAACTGTATGAGATATGAGACTATATCCTTCAAATCCGTTGAGTTCAAGTTCACAGCTCTCGTCTGAGGAACGATTTACTGCAAAAAGAGTGATATCTCCACCGTTTTCTACTGCGATGCATTCAATAAACGGCACCTTACTATGCTTTATTGTATCGTATGTACCACATTCACAAGCAGTATGCAAAGCTCTTCCTCTTCCGTTAACAGAACAGTGAAGGAACGGATAATAAATAGTCTGTAACCACAGCCCGCCGCCGGTAACAGTCATTATCGGTGCAATTACATTGACAAGCTGTGCAAGACAGGCAACCTTTACCCTGTCACAGTGCCGCAGCAGCGTGATAAGCAGGCAGCCTACCACAAGTGCGTCCTCAACATTAAAGATATCCTCTAAAAGCGGAGGAGCTACCTGCCAGCGTTCTATATGCTTGTCCTGCTCATTGCTGTGGAACCAGACGTTCCACTCATCAAAGGAAAGCATAATATCCTTTTCTGCTTTTATTTCATCACATATCTTCGCAGTATCTATGATGAACTGATCCATATCCAATGACGATGCAAGGAAATCCGCTGTGTCATTAGCCTGATTACCATAATAACTATGCAGAGAAAGATAATCCACATGATCATAGCATTCACGCAGTACAGTACGCTCCCATTCTCCAAAGGTAGGCATATCCGGGTTTGAACTTCCACAAGCGACAAGCTTGATCGTTGGGTCAGTGATCTTCATAAGTTTTGCGGTCTCACAGGCGAGACGGGCATATTCCTGTGCGGTTTTATGACCTATCTGCCATTCACCGTCCATCTCGTTTCCAAGACACCACAGCTTTATGCCGAAAGGCTTTTCAAAACCGTTTTTTCGGCGCAGATCAGCATAATATGTATCTGTGTCAAGATTACAGTATTCAACAAGATTTCTTGCCGCATCCGCACCTCTCGTTCCGAGATTGACAGCCATTATTATTTCAGCACCTATACGTTTTGTCCATTCCTGAAACTCATCAATGCCAATTTCATTGGTCTCAATGCTGTTCCAGGCAAGCTCCAGCTTTCGCGGACGCTTTGACTTGTCACCTATCCCGTCCTCCCAGTTGTAACCCGATACAAAATTTCCGCCGGGATAACGAACAACCGGTACCTTCAATGTTTTCACAAGTTCAAGTACGTCCTTGCGGAAGCCCATATCATCAGCACTTTCATGTGACGGCTCATATATGCCACCGTAGACCGCACGTCCGAGATGCTCAATAAAAGAGCCGTATATTCGCGGGTCGATCTCACCGATAATATTCAAGGGATTGATTGTTATTTTTGCTTTCATAGCTTATGCTCCAGATCATATTTATAATTATTATATCAGCTTCATCATCCCCACTAAGACATTAGCTGTTTAAAAGTAAAAGATATCAGCCCTTTACAGCACCGGCTGTCAAACCATCAACGATCTTGTTTGAGAATGCGCAGTAAACTATTATAGTAGGAATGATCGCAATTATAATAGCCGCAAACATCTGTGAATAGTTCGTATTATATGGTCCAACGAACTTTGACAGCGATACCGGCAGTGTTTTCTTGGTATCATCGGAGATGAATACCATTGCCATAAGAAGCTCGTTCCAGTTGCCGACGAAAGTCATAAGACCTGTTACAAAAAGACCTGTTCTGCTGAGCGGCAGACATATCTTGAAGAATATCTGGAAGATATTCGCACCTTCCATACAAGCGCATTCGATAAGTTCATTCGGAAGGCCGCTAAAGAAGCCTGTCATAATGAATATAGTTATCGGAAGCGAGAAAGTAAGATATGGAAGAATAAGTCCTGTAAGAGAGTTTGAAAGTCCTATTTTTGCAAATCTTGTGAAAAGAGGGATAAGCACGCAGTGTATAGGTATCATCATACCTGTAAGGAAGTAGACCATCGCAAGCTTAGCACCCTTCCAGCGCATACGTGCAATACCGAATGCAGCCATAGAACCGACGATAGTGCTCAATACCAGTGCGGCAACGCAAACAATGAAGGAGTTAAGTGTTGCAGAGCCAAGATATCCTGCTTTCCATGCAAAAGTATAGTTATCGAATGATATTTTCTCGGGAAGTGCAAAAGGAGCTGTAAATATCTCCTTATTTGTCTTGAATGATACATTGAATACCCACAGCAGCGGGAAAATATACATTATACATATCAGAATAAGAAATACATATATAGCTATCTTGATCGGCGAAAGCTTTTTCCCGGAGGCAGTATCAACCTCAGCTGCTAATGATTTTGAAGAACTCATTTGACTGCACCTCCTTACATCTCGTACTGTTCGGTCTTTACGACCTTATTGATAAACAGTGTTACTGCCAGACAGAGTATAAGCAGTACAACACCTATCGCACTTGCATAACCGTATTTGAAATACGTGAAGCCCTGCTGATACAGATGTGTCGCCAGAACCTCTGTTTTATGGTTCGGTCCGCCTTCTGTCATATTGTAAATAAGATCGAAAAATTTCAGCGAGCCTATCGCATTGAGTGATAAAGCAGTAGCTACCATCGGTCTTATCAGCGGAAGCGTTATATAACGGAATGTCTTGACCTTTGTACAGCCGTCGATATAGCTTGCCTCCATAAGTGACTTGCTTATACCTGATATCTGAGCCATATAAAGCATCATTGACTGACCTACATACTGCCAGAGAGCAACAAAAGCTATTACCCACATTGGAAGGATAATAGTACCCTTGGTATCCATCAGCCATAGAGGAGTTTCCTCAACTCCGCACTTTTCAAGGAGCTGGTTGATACCAAGCTTAGGGTTGAATATGAACATCCACATCAGACCAAGGGCTGCTGAGGAAAGTACGCAGGGAAGGTAGATTACGTTCTTGAAAAGATTTCGTCCTCTTTTTATGTTTGTCAGCAAAGCTGCATAGAAAAGACCGATGACAAGCTGTGACACACAAGAGAAAATGAGGAAGAACATTGAATTTTTAAGAGCGATCACGAAAGTTTTATCGGAAAGCAAGGTCTTGTAATTATCAAAGCCGATGAAAACAGGTTTGGTAAAGCCTTTATAATCACAGAATGAATAATATACCGACTGAACTATCGGTACAAAAAGCACAAATGTGAACAAAATGAAAGCCGGAAGCATGAAAACAACGATAGATTTCTTGTTCCTAAGCATTTTATCCATCCTGTACCAACTCCTTTCAGGAAATCAATAATGTTAAAAAGAATATAGGGGCGCAGAATACGCCCCTATAGTTTTTCGGAACGAGTCAGAAATTACTTTCTGCAGTTGGTTTTATAGAAATCTTCCATGTCCTTTGCAGCTTCTGCAGGCTTCATATCGCCAAGAAATACAGCAACCATTGTATCATCGAAGTGAGAACCTGTCTCTGTAGTAGGCATTGATTCATTATAGAAACCGAATGTACCCTTTGCGCTGCCGAATACGTCCATAACATATGAGAGCTGCTTAGGAGCTACAGATGCATCATACTGAACTTTTGTTACAGGTATCTTACCGCCTTTTTCAGCAGTATACTTCTGAGCAGTATCATCAGTAAAGTACTTGATGAGAGCTGCTGCACCTTCAGGGCACTTGCTGGATGAGCTCATACAGAGTGAGTCTGACTTAGCGATGATTCTGTCAACGCCCGGGAACTGGAATACGCCGCACTTTGACTCAAAGTCAGGGTTAGAACCGTTTATCTGACCAATTACCCATGAACCCTGGATAAGGATAGCAGCTTCTTCGTTATAGAAATTAGCGGTTGCGATATCATTTGTATCACCTGCGGCTGTTCTCTGGAAGTATTTCGAGAACTCAATGAGCTTGTTGCATACGTTCTCTAACTTGCCGTCTGTCCATGAAGCTGAACCGTCAGCCAGCTTACTAAGGTCAACACCCTCTGCCTCACAGAGATAGCCTGCTACCATTGAGAGACACCATGCAGTACCTGCGGAAATAGTTACAGGTGTATAACCTGCTGACTTGAGCTTTTCACAAGCACCTATCATTTCATCCCAGTTTGTAGGAGGAGTAACACCTGCCTTATCAAACATCTCGGTATTATAGAAGCAGCAAGCAGCTGCGGTGTTCAGAGGAACAGCATATATCTTTCCATCATATGTCTGCTGTGTGAAAACAGCATCACTTGTAAATGTATCCTTCCAGCCGTCCTTGTTGAGGTATTCATCAAGAGGAGCTGCGATACCGGGCTCAACATAGTCAGTGAGCTGCGGACCTGGGCTTACGATAAATACATCAGGTGTTTCACCTGCTGCAACAAGAGCATTGAGCTTGGTGTAGTAATCTTCAAGATTTGTAGTAACAGGCTTTACATGATATTTTCCTTCAAAATCCTTGTTAAATCTCTCGATAGTATCCTTGTAGCCAAGCGAGATAAGATCCTCGGTAGCATTGAGGTCGTCCCAGAACATCCAAGTTATCTCCTGAACGCCGCCTGATCCGCCGGAATTGCCTGAACTGCCTGAGTTACCCGAATTGCCCGAACTGCTGCCGCCGTTGTTTGTAGAACCGCTGGATTCATCTGAACTGCTGCCGCAGCCTACAAGTGTAGTAGCAAACATTGCTGCTGTCATGAGTGTTGCTAAAATTCTTCTTTTTTTCATTTTCTCTTACCTCCTGGTTAAGTGCCGCACGATACATACATTCACGATCATAATATCCATATGCCCCACGGCAAGTTTTTACGGTTGAACCGAATATTCTCTGGCATCTCTTTGATGCTCTTTGTAAATTTTACCATATTATTTACATGTTGTCAATAAATATGAGCAATAAAGGCAAAAAAAGATAAATGAGCAGAATTTTTTGTATAATTATAGCAAAAAATGGTCAGAAAAACCAAAATTTAACCGCTTTGTAACGCTTTTTTAATCAATTTTTCCCTATATTTTAATAACAATTCTTCTATTATCGTATGATCACGGCAATAATATCATTCCAAAGTGAACGAACCAAGAGTAAGTGAACCAAGACTGTTGTCACCTGAACCCTTGAATGTAAACCAGATAGCGTTCACGCCATCGGGTAACTTTATATCAGCCGTAAATTTCTTCCATACGTTGCTGTTTTCTATCTTGATCTCTCCCAGTTCTTCACCGTCCCATTCAGTCTTGACTGCAAAAGTACCGCATCCGTAACCACGGGTAGTGACACTGACCTTAGTTACACCCTTGCAGTCGAAGTATTTGAAACCTATGTTTGTACCGTCTTTGATATTATAAATATATCCTGTCTCCTCATCGCCGTCTTTGCCGTCCTGCATTATACGCGGTGCATTGAAATCACCTATGTAAAGCTCGGGTTCTTTTCCGAAGATATTGCAGGCGATATAAGCCGGATATTCACCCCTGCCCTCAAGAGGACCGTCATTAAGACCGCAGGAAGTGATCTCAGCCTGATTGAAGCTTCCATCAGCGTTAAGAGTAAGCTTTTCCGCGCAGCCCTGTCTTGAAAACCATGTACCATTGGTATGTCTGTGATAGAATATATACCACTCCCCGTTTAATTCGATCATGCTGCCATGGTTATTTGCTCCGCGGTTCGCAGGCATATCCGCAGGCTTATATGTATCAATGTGGAGATCGGTATTGCTGACCAACACACCGCCATATCTGAAACCGCCGAGCGGTTCATCACTTACAGCATAACAGAGTTCATGCATAACCTCGGAGGAATATATGAAGTAATACTTACCGTTCACCTTGCGTATAGACGAAGCCTCAAAGAAAGCGTGGCCTTCGAACTGGGTTCCTTCACTATAGCAGCTGCCCGGAATTATTAACTTCGGTTCTGTGATAACAGTCAGCATATCCTTATCAAGCGTTACAACCTTTGAACCTGTTCTGGACTCATCTCCCAATCCGCAAAATCCGCTGTACATATAGGTCTTTTCTCCCTCGGTAATAACTCCAGGGTCAAACTGAGGCTCATCGCCTTCCCTCTCTCCAAGGCGTGTACCGTCCTGATAGTGAACATAGCCGTAAAACTCATATCTGCCTGCGGGCTCATCACATACCGCAACAGACATAACGCCCACCTTATCGAGTACATAATAGAGGTAGTACCTTCCGTCAGGACCAACGGTAACATCGGGTGCATAAAGACACATCTGACCGTCTTTGTTCATCGGATCGGCATTTCTGGGGTAGATAACACCCTCATAACGCCAATTGCCGAGATCATCAAGAGGAGCCGACCAGCACACATAGTCGCCCATGCAGAACACATAGCCGTTCCAAAGGTCATGAGACCCATATATATATACGCGGTCACCGAATACATAGGGTTCACCATCGGGGACATATTCCCAGCTTGGAAGATAGGGATTGAATGCCTGTTTCTTGCTCATAATAATCCTCCTTATTACATTACTTCGAGCAGGAACTTAACAAAATCACTCTGCTCGGCAGATGTCTTTGCACCTTTACTTGTAAACAGCATCTCACATCTGTCATTATCGGTATACGGCCTCCATTCCGGGAGTCTTTTACCGTTCAGGTCATAGCCGTTTGGATCTCCTGTCTTAATGAAATTAGACCAGTAATCACACATTTGTCTTGCAAGATCGTAATGTCTGCCCTCAAATGGTCTGCTGCATTTTGACAGTGTCTCGAAAAAGAACCATAGATCAACTGAATGGAATGTTCCGGCGTTATCTTTACCGGGTATATCAGAAATAAAACGATAATAGTAGCAGTTCTCCGGTTCTTTCTGTCTGCTCTCGCCAAGGAAAGCATACTTTACACCGAGCTCCGGTGAAGAAACAGGAGAATAACCAAATTCAGTCCTGACTACGGCTTCAGAAAACGACAGAAATTCCTCAGCCCTGCTGCCAAAGTACTCCTTTGCCTTCTTTTCAAACTCTTTATCATCTGCTGCGTGTATGAATTCCATGAATTCATCACCAGTATTGCCGCCCATAACAGGTACACGTATACGTGAGCCGTTCCTGAAAGCCTCCAAGAGATCATGTGTACAGAAGCAGCCGTCCTGTACTATAGTAAAGAACATCTCTCCTTTGTTTCGTAGCTCAGAATACTTACTGCAGATATAATTGGCATCAAGCTTTCTTGCATCTTCAAGAGTCTTTACACCAAGGTATTCAAAAAGTCTTTCGCCTTTTTTTCCTGCCTGTTCAAGGCTCTGAGGCAAAAAGAAATCATTGGCTTCATAAGGTGAGCCAAACATACCACTCATAACAACAGCCCTTTTAAAAACGCCTTCATTGTCCTTGCAGGTCATCTGCGCCATTACACTTCCGCCGCCTGCGGACTGCCCTGCTATGGTTATATTATCAGGATCACCACCGAAATTAGCGATATTGCGGCGCACCCATTTAAGACCTGCCTGTTGGTCGAGACAGCCGAAATTGCACGGTGCGTCAGGCTGCTCCTTTGTCAACTGCGGGTGGCATAGAAATCCAAGCGCACCAAGACGGTAATTCACAGTTACTACAACGATATCTCTCCTTGCGAGACGTTCACCGTCAAATTCCATTTCAGAGGTGTACCCCCACTGAAAACCGCCGCCAAAGAACCATACAAGTACAGGCTTGCGCTCATCTGCAGATTTAGCATTTGTCCATACATTAAGATAGAGACAATCCTCGCTCATAGGTATCTCAGGATCAACGTGCCATTCACGGCAATATACATCATCGCCTATACCCGGGGTATCCTGAACGGATATCGGTGCAAATTCAAAGCATTCTCGTACACCCTCCCAGTTTTTTGCAGGCTGCGGAGCTCGCCAGCGGTTCTCACCCACAGGCGGAGCTGCAAAGGGTATGCCTTTAAATGAGGTTATCCTTGGGTCTGCTGCTGGCAATCCTCGCACCTGCCCGTTTTCGGTATCTGCTATCCTTAACATGATGTCAGCTCCTTTATAACAAAAATGTTTGTATCATAGCTTACTGGGATTTGTTTGCTATTAAAGTATTGATTTAAAAAATCCATTTATAGAATCAGCGAGTTCATCAAGATAACCTGTAAAGCAGTGATCTGCACCGTGTATCGGAATGAGTGTAGCATCACTGTAAAGCTCAGTTGCCTTCTCAGCATAGGAATACGAAACTATCGGATCCATGTCACCGTGTACTATAAGCACCCTGCCTTTAAATCTTGAAATTGCCTCTTCAACATAAATAGTCTGAGCTGTGCGGATATAATCACCTGAAATCTCCCAGCTCTCACTGGCTAATTTTTCGGGAATATGTTCGGGATCAAACGAATTTCCAAGCACTTTGCCTTCTCTCGCGTTCTCGGGTATCATATATGCAGGAGATAAAGGTATAATCGCTTTGAACTTATCAGCACACATACCTCCTATAAGCATGGTAAGCAATCCACCCTGAGAGTGACCGCATATGTAAAGATCAGTTACAAAATCCAGCTCTCTTGCATATGCAACCACTGCAAGAGCATTTGTCACCCATTTATAGAGAGTGTGGTCTTTAAATTTACCATCGCTTTTACCGTGACCATACATCTCAACGCGCAGCACTGACACACCTGCTTCATTCATTGCTTTCTGAGCTGTAATAATATGCTCCTCCTCCATATGCCCCGTGAAACCGTGTATCAATATACAAAGCGGTCCTTTAACAAGATCATCGGGACGATCAAGCTTGGCATGAAGTCGTATACCGTCATTGTTTATATAGAATTCTTTCATTTTTTTGACCTCCTTCAAAAAGATTATTCATAAAACATAACAAAGACTGAAAATAACTGTCTATATCATAACACAATTTCAGAGTTTGGTCAATAATTTTGTACATTGCGCAAAAAGAATTCAACCTCGTAATGGAACTGGTTCTACTGACATAGTTTGCAAGACCGGAGCAGATCGAGATTTCCCGTAAACAGAAAGATGCTCCCGATATTGAAACCGAGAGCATCAAGAGTGATATTCTGAAACTTAATAATTAAAACCGTTTGCTGATTGAACGATCTTTCTATTCAGGAGAAACATGATGCATTCTCCGAAATGATGGAGGTCGTTTATTTTTCTCATCACAGCGAGTGATTGATGTTAGAATTGGTGATTGAAAACACCTTGAAATAGTTTTTAACAGTGTTCGTAAAGCACGCGAGAAGCAGATCTTACTCAGATTGCATAAGAAGTTTTTTGTACTCCTCTTCTTTCTGAAGTCTCTCTTCTTCCAGACGCTTCTCTTCTTCGATCAGTTCGTTTTCATACGCTGGACGGCAATTTTCCTTTTCACCTACGTACAGAATGATGATCTTATCTATCTTTCCGTCTTTGACTGTGAATTTTGCCATATCCGACCTAAATGCTGCTCCATCAGCAAATACATCTGTCTCTTTAACAAGTTCCTGACCGAGTTCTGATGTAATATCAGCACCACGGTATGGATCGTCCTCAGAATATGAGTCGGCGAACAGCATATATTCTCCGTCCATAATGCCAAACTTTTCACCCGGCTTTATACCTGACAGGATAATCGAATTGCCCTGCATTACAGTGTATGTACAATCGCCTGTATACGGCTGCTTATCCGGCCATGTCAAAACATCGAAAGACAAATTCTTCTCACCTTCATATGGTGTGAAATAGAAATTGAAATCGGTCGAATAATCATATACATACCCAAAGCCGACAAACTGATCTTTTGAACTTTTTATATATCCCTCAGGAATACTGTCAACCACGACCTTATAACAGTCGGGACCGGCACGGTAAAGGTCTGTGAATACTTTTGTAGTACCGTCTGATATCCAGCTCTCTTTCTTTGCATAGCTGTACGGAGCTTCAATAAGCGAAAGCTTAACGCCTTCAAGAGGCTTGCCTGTAAGGCTGTCATAGCAGTTTACGTTTATTGTATTGCCTGTATTTCCTTTAGGGCCGAAATTCAGGAACAGTTCTCTGTCAGGTTTTCCATTCACAACAGTGAAATCAATGCCGTTTGAGAGGTCTTCAAAATTTGCATCAGGATAATTTTCCTTGATCTTTTCAGCAAAATCACTGTCCGGTTCAACGAACGATACAGGATAATCAAAGAAATTGAAATCAGCGTGATAATCGCCGTCAGGAAGTGCCATCTCTCCGTGATAATTTCTCTGATAGTAATAATTGCCGGCTTTGTCAGTAATAGAGAGATTGCCGTAGCCTATATTCTCTCTGCCCTGACACCAGTCCATATGCGTGAATTTGACATTTTTCTCTGCATCATCAGCTGCTACCCTTACAACAAGTTCTTTTTCAGCTGTGCCTGCATCAATATCGAAGATTAACACTTGATCCCATGTTTTATATACATCATCATAGCCCTTAGGAAGTCCGTTTACTGTGAGGAAA
>Ga0310786_10006170_pt1 | contig 16062 bp, 15 predicted proteins | sample AusTroGonzalo_MG_FD_203881 | JGI IMG/M metagenome (GOLD analysis project Ga0310786, IMG submission 203881) | Bovine rumen microbial communities from tropical cattle in Woodstock, Queensland, Australia - Gonzalo_03 (v2) (version 2) | ecosystem: Host-associated > Mammals > Digestive system >... | reverse complement strand
TGAAGGTCGATGGTATCTATTACATGCTTTCAAGTGCTTGTACAGGGTGGAATCCCAATCAGTGCAAACTCTCATGGTCAAAGAATATGACAGAAGGATGGAGTCAGTTGGAGGACATCGGCGACCGTATTGCCTACGACACCCAGGCAGCCTCAATCCTCACTATCAAAGGAACAAAAACGACCACCTACCTCTATGTGGGCGATCGTTGGATGGACCCCGACCTTCCTCGCTCCAAGACCATCATATTCCCCATCACGTTCAAAGATGGCAAGTGCGACTTCACCTATCGTGATCAGTTCGAAATCAATTTCAAGACAGGAGAGTGGCGTGAAGTGAAGGGCTGAGAGTAAAGAGAAAAAGTGCTATAGCATCACGTTAGTCTCTATTGACTGCAATTATTCCCATGTAGGGGAAAACTTTTTCCCATATGTGGGAAAGATCTTTCCCCTACATGGGAATAAAGCTTATGCTGTAACTTTTATACAAGAAGGAGGAAGTGCCGAAATGACACATCCTCCTTTTCTGTCTTGAACCTTTCTTTGCTTACTTCTCTGTCATCTTTTGTATGTCTTCAATCTTGAAGGTTCCTGTGAAAACGATGACGGAGGTTTCGTCGCTCTCGTCTGTCGACATGAGGATGACAGCTTGTTTCTTGCCGTCCTTGAAATAGATCCTTACCTTGCTGTCGTCTTCGTCTACCTGCATCAGCATCTCGTACTTATCACGTTTCACCACATCAGCCACCTCTGCTTTGAGTTTGGTGCGAGTTGCTTTGCTTTCCGTCGTAATGATTTGGATGGCATTGAGTTTGCCAAAGGCATTCTTCATATCCATGCCTGGTACAGAGGGAGCTGTAAGTCCCTTGGCGAGTGTGAGCATTGCCTTGGAGATGTAGACATAGGTCACATTCTTCATATCAGAATACTTCTCGAATTCTTCCACTTGGGCGTTTGCCGTGAGGGAGCTGAGTAGCATGATGAGTGTGCAAATCAGTGTGCGTGAAAAAATCTTTCTCATATCAATATTTTAGTTCTTGAGTTGTTTAGTTTCTTAGTTCTTAAGTTCTCATAAACTTATAAACTTTTAATTTAGTTTTGTTAGCTGTTTGTTTAATATTTCTTCTGCCTGACGGCTTTTTGCGTTAACTGCTTCGTATTGAGCCATTCCCTTGTTGAGATTGGTTGCCAGCAACTGTAAAGCGTTCTGTGCTTCCAGACAAGCCAGCTGAGGGTCATCATAAGTATCAATCGTCCCTTTGTTTGTGGGAGCAAGTGCAAAGTACAATCCGATACCGCAAACAAGAATGAAAGAGGCTGCAAAGGCTATATATTTCCTTGCGTTGTGCTTTGGACGGAGAGCTACTGTGCGAGATGCTGCATCCCACTCGTCTATCTTGGCAGTAAGTCGTTCCTCAAGTCCCTCTGGGACGGGGATTCGCTCAAGGGCCCCCTTTAACTCCCCCTCAAGGGGGAGGATATTGATGTCCTGATTATTGATATCTATTTTTTCCATAGGTTGATGATTGTTTGCTTTGCTCTTGAAATGATTACTCTGATGTTTCCGTTCGAGAGGCCTGTGTCGCGTTCTATTTCCTCGTAGGTTTTGTCCTCCACGATGTGGGCTCTCATGACCTCCCGTTGTTTGTCGGGTAGTTTCTCTATCAACTCATGCAGTTCCGCTCGATTGTCCAGGTCCTCTTCCTTTGCCTCATAAGGCTCGTATGATTTATCGGGTTCGTAGGTCTCATGGACTATATTGGATTTCAGTCGCCGCTGATCACGATAGAGGTTGCGCATGAGGGTGATGAGATAAGCCTCGGTCTGTGCTTCGGGTGGCAGGTCGTCGCGCTTCGTCCATAGCTTCAAGTATGTGTCTTGAAGCAGGTCTTCTGCGTCTTGTGCATTCCCTGTCAGATGATAAGCTACCCGATAGAGCAGCCGATGAAAGGGCATGAACCGTTGCTTAAACTCCTGAGCCGTCATTCGCTACTTCTCTTTCCGTGAAAACTCAATAACCACAGCCTTGTCTGTATTCGGATATTTCTCCTTCACTGCACCTCCCACAATCCAACTCTCCAGGTTCCACCAGATATCATGAGCCTCCATGTACTCAGACGCTTCCTCTGTTGAGTGAAGATCTGGAAATTCCTGACCGTTAATGACAATGAGGACATTTCCTTTTTTTACTTCCTCCAGCGCATCCTTCATATCCACATCCTCGCTGTCATGATCTATCTTCAAGTTGAAGCCATCACTCTCCATGATGGATTTCACCATGAGTTCCTTGTCCATCTTCTGGTCACAATACAACAAAGCTACAGTGTCCCACATATCAATTCGCATCAGAATGTCGCTGACCATATTGCCTTTCACTTTGCCGTAGCATTTCAGTTTGATCGTGGGATTCCACATATCAGACATCATTTGCTTAAAAACATTCGCGTCTTCGTCCGAACCTCCATTCTTGTTGGTCGTAAATAACAGCTCGTACCCTTTGAGTGCCTTGAGGTCCTTGTCGATTTGAGCCAACTGCTCCTCATCGCATTTTTCAATCTGCACCGTCTCACTCTTCTTGAAGCTCTTCTTCAACTGGGCACGTTCCTCCTCCGTGATAAGATCTGGGTTCTCATCATAGGACTTCAGGGTCTCCGCACTCGTATCCATGTACGTAGCATTTGGCAACTTCCTGTATTTCTCTATCAATTTGGCTGCTGTCTGTGCCTGTGTAGTGCAGGCCATCAGCAACATTGCTATAATTAATATCTGTTTCATAATGGGGTAATGTGTTTAGTCTTTGTTCAATGTATTGAATATCAAATCACCTAAGTTGAGGTCGCCTTTCAGGACAACAAAAACGGTCTTACCATTATCGTTTACAAGCAGGGCACAGGTATGGGCGTCTTCACCGTTTTGGGAATGATAGATTTTCACCTGTTCCTTCTTGTCGCCCTTGACGTCAAGTATTGAGCGGAGTCGCTCTGTCTTGATAAAGCTCTGGGCGCTCTTCTTTACTTTCTTGGCTGCACGCTTTGCGTCTGCCGTAATGACGTACACCTCGTCCAATAGTTTGAGGATGTCTCCACTTGCATCTTTGACGATGCTGTTGTCGCCTACATCGATGGAGCCTTTGTTCTTGGCAATCTCCGAAATGGCACTTTTGTCGAAATGCACATATTCTACATTCTTCAACTCTGAGAGTGCCTCGAGTTGATGTTGTGCCCACAGGCTGCCTGCCATCATGGCACAAGTGATTACTAATATCAGTTTCTTCATTTTTCCGTTTGTTTTTGATAATTACACAATTTTCGAACGTTCTAATTGTACAAACGAGGTTTACAAAAGATTAGAAATCATCCCATTACTCAATATGTTCATATCGATATTGCCTTTCAAGACAATAAATACCGTTTCGCCATCATCGCTGTTAACAAGTATAGCTAAAACTTTCTTTCCGTTTTCCTCTGCGGTACAGATTTGTACTTGTCCGCCTTCGTCACCACCTACATTCAGGAAAGAATTGAACTCTTTACCTTTGAGAATCTTACGAGCACCTTTACTCAATTTCTTACCGGCATTCTTTGCTTCTGTTGTCAGCACGTATATCTCGTCTAATCCTTTCAGAATCTCACCGTCCTTGCCATCAGTAAGCGAAAAATCTCCTAATTGGAGGTCAAAATCGTTGTCCTGCGCATGTTTCATGGCATCCTTGTCAAAATGCTGATACTGCACGCCCTTTATTTCCGACAATTTCTCCAGTTGTGCCTTCTGCGCATTGAGAGAATAGCAATACAAAAAAGAAAGGGCAATTAGTGCTACTCTCAGATAAAAATACATTGTTGTACGCATAATTTCATTTGTTTTTATTTTAATAATCCGTTTGTTTTAGAAGTCCTTCTAATTGTACAAACGAGGTTAAGAAAGGATTTGTTACATGAAAAACATTTTTTTTTAATCGAAGCGTCATTTTAATAATATGTCGCCCCGTTGGGGCTGTTGATGTGGGGTATGTCTTGTGATAGGGTTGACACCCTATCCTTTATTATGTCACCCCTATGGGGTTATTGTTATTGGCTTGTTTGTATTATTCTGTATCTTCGGAGTTTGTGAAGCCCCAAAGGAGCGATATAGATTAGGATAGGGCGTGAGCCCTATCTGTCAAGAGCGCTCTCATCTCCATAGCCCTGAAAGGGCGATATAATATTATACCTAATCCCACATATATTTCTCATCATAACCTATCCCATAGGCATCTAACAATTGTTTGTACTCTTCCATAAATGTCTTTGTGCGATGATGTGTTTCTTGGTTCTCGATGTAATCCACAACCTTTTGTACTTGCGATTGGCTTACACTAAATGCCCCATACCCATCTTGCCAACAAAACTGATTTGAACATCCATTATGTTCATTTATCCATTTGGAAGAGTTGCTTTTCAAGAGCCTCACAATATCTGCTAAAGTATTGGTGCGAGAAAGAATAAAAAGGAGATGAACATGGTTCGCAACCCCACCAACACAAATAGCCGTACAATCATTGTTATTAAGTGTTTGAGCCAAATAGGCATGTATCTCTTTTAAATGAGCTTTGGGTAAAGTGTCTGTCCGCCCTTTTGTGGAAAACACAAGATGAATGTATATTTTGGACAATGATTGGGGCATGATGTAATAATATGTCGCCCCGTTGGGGCTATGGATTTATATATCTCTATAATAGGGTTGATACCCTATCCTTTATTATATCGCCCCTTTGGGGCTTTGTAACACAAACAGATGCCGAGGCGCGATATTATTGTGCCACCTCTATAGCCCCTTTGGGGCTACTTGCCTTAAATGCCATCGCATAGAGTTTCATCTGCTTCAACATGGCCAGAAGGCCATTGGAACGGGTTGGCGATAAATGTTCGGTAAGGCCGATATCATTGATGAAATGGAGGTCGGCTGTGAGTATCTCGTCAGGCGTATGGTCGGACAGTACACGTATTAATAAGGTGACGATACCCTTGACGATGAGGGCATCGCTTTCTGCCTGGAAATGAATCTTACCATCAATATAGTCGGCTTGTAGCCACACACGACTCTGGCACCCGTCAATCAAGTTCTGAGGAGTCTTATATTGTTCAGGCAATGGTTCCTGCTCACTTCCAAGGTCAATCAGCAACTGGTATTTGTCCATCCAGTCATCCAAATCGCTGAATTCATCGATGACTTCCTGCTGTAATTCTTCTATTGTCATTGTTCTGTATAGATTACTTCCATCACGGTTTGTCCCACCGCTTTGAGTGTCTGTTTGTTAATATTACCTACATTATCGTTCTTGGTGTGCCAAGTCTTGCAGAAGGTGTTCTCGTTCGCATCACGGGCGATGATGTCGATACAAGGGATGCCCGACATGTTGACCTGCACATGGTCGTCTGTAATACCGCCCCCATTTGCATTCTTGAACAAATCGCCAAAGCCTAGACGTATGGCTTTTGACCATACCTTATCCACGACACTTGGTGCGTATGCCATCGAGTAGGCTTCCTTCTCGAACACACAATTACTGCCACCCACCATATCAAGCAGAATGCCGTAGCGAGCTGTGTAACCATCTGCGTGGTGCTTCCCTGCCCAGTATTGTGAACCCAGACACCAGGTGCTGGAGTTGTCGTCGCCTTTATCATCCCACTCAGGTGTGCCACAATCCTCTGCATCGAAACAGATAAGGTCTACACCTACGCTTGGCGCCTTCTGTTGCATCTGCCGTGCAATCTCCATCATCACAGCCACACCACTGGCACCATCGTTGGCACCATCGATAGGTGTGCGATGATTGTCGGCATTGGCATCATGATCGGCCCAAGGGCGGGAATCCCAATGTGAGCAAATCATCAATCGTACAGGATTGCTGGGGTTGTATGATGCCACGATATTACGCATCTGTACCTTGGTACCATCGTACAATGTGCCCTCTGCATCCTGATTGACAACCTGTGCACCAAACGACTCAAACTTGGCAGCGATATAAGCAGCACAGGCATCATGAGCTTCAGAATTCATTACACGAGGTCCAAAAGCACATTGTTCTGCAATATATAGATAGGCGCTGTCGGCATTGAAGTCGGGCGACTGCTGTTCGTAAACCGTTTCTGTGGTGGTTGTGCCGTTTTTACATGCTACCACCAATAGGGTAGTTATCAATAAAGTGAGTAGTTGTTTCATTGTAACTTTCAATTTTCAATTTTCAACTTTAAACTTTCATATATTGTTTCATCACTCTGAGGAAGTTGGCTCCCCAAATGAGTTCGATATCATGATCGCTATAACGCTGTTGGAGCAGCTGGCGCGTGAAGTTAATCAGTTCGCTTGCCGAAGCCAATCCTGTCACTCCACCGTCACCATCAAAGTCGGTACCAATACCTACGTGTTCGATACCCATCACGTCCACCATGTGGTTCAGATGATTGATGGCATCGATGATGGTTGCTCCGCCTTCTTTCTTCAGGAATCCATCGTAGAAGGTTACTTGAGCCACACCTCCGCTCTGAGCCAGACGTCGCATCTGCTCGTCGGTAAGGTTGCGGGGATGGTCGCAAAGCAAGCGGGATGATGAGTGGCTGCATACGATAGGCAATTTGCTGATGTCGATTGCATCGTAGAAACTCTTCTCGCTGGCATGCGAGAGGTCTACCATCATACCCACACGGTTCATTTCCTGAATGACTTTCTCGCCAAACGCACTCACACCTCCATGTTCATTGTCCCCCTTGGCAGAGTCACACACATCGTTATCGCCATTATGGCAGAGCGTCATATAGACAACCCCACGATTACGGAATCGCTCCACATTGCTTATGTCCTTTCCTATCGCATAGCCGTTTTCGATACCCAGCATGATTGACTTTCGGTCGTCCTGCTTATTCTGGTATAAGTCGGTTGGTGTTTTTGCAATGCCGATGAAATCGAGGCTTTTGGCTACCATCTGTTCGATTTCGTCCAGAATCCTGTCGGCTTTCTTTGTTGCTGCAAGCAGCGAAGCATCATCGCGTCCTTCCTGTTTCAGATAGGCTACCATGATGCTGGCATCGAGATGTCCCTCTGTCATCTTGTGCAGGTCAACCAGAATCTTTGGATCTCGACTTTGGAAGTTGATGTCCTGATCGAAGAACATTGGAGTGTCGCAATGTGAATCGAGCGCCAGAATCCTATGATGCAGACGTTTTGCCTTGCGGAAAGAGGTCGCTTCAGTGGTCAGCCATTTGAACAAAGGCAACATACACTCGTCGCCATTCAGACAGAAGCATTCTGGATGCCACTGAACACCAATAATGGATTTGAAGGTGGTTGATTCGATGGCTTCAATCACCCCGTCAGGACTCATTGCGCTCACCTTGAAGCCTTCAGGTACTTGCTTGACAGCTTGATGATGGAACGAATTGACGTGGAGACACCCCGTCGCTTCCGCAAAGATTCTATATAACAAGGAGTCAGGTTCAATCGTCACCGTATGCGAAGCAGTACCACGATCCAAGTCCTGACTATGCTTCACACTGATGCCCTCCACCTGTGTGTTGATATCCTGATAGAGTTTTCCACCCAGTGCTGCTGCGATAATCTGAATACCCTTACAGATTCCCAGCATTGGTATCTGACGGTCATAGGCCAGTCGAGCCAACAATAGTTCCTGAGCATCTCTCACAGGGGTTACGCCATGTAGCTCGCGAACAGGTTCCTCACCCAGATACAACGGATTGATGTCGCCTCCTCCACTGAAGATAATACCATCGAGACCATCGAGTTGGTCTCCAAGAATATCGGTCTGCTCATAAGGCGGAATAATGACCGGTATGCCTCCTGCCAATAGTACTGAACGATAATAACCTTCTGCCAAAGTACACAGTTGAGTACCCAAGTTGCCAGTGATACCAATCACAGGGCGAGATTGGCCGGATGGCAGCTCGGAAGTAATCGCACTATATGTGCCTTTCCAATCAAAATAGTCAATTTGTTTCATTGTTTATTATGCTTTCATTTTCATGAAAATGCAATTCCTCCTTGCAATGCAGAGTTCAACAGAATTGACTCTGCTCTTGCTTTGTTCGTCATTTGTCGATGCAAAGTTAGCAAATAATGAAGAATTAAAGGATTGAAGAATTGAAAAAATGAAATAATTATACATTATACATTCTAAATTATGAATTATTTACTAACTTTGCAGTGTAATAATTAAAGATATGGCATTAAAAGCAGGTATAGTTGGACTGCCCAACGTAGGTAAGTCAACACTTTTCAATTGTTTGTCGAGCGCCAAAGCGCAGGCAGCAAACTTCCCTTTTTGTACGATTGACGCACAAATGGGTCAGATATCAGTTCCAGACGAACGACTCACGAAACTCGCAGAGATTGTTCACCCAGGTCGAATCGTTCCAGCTACATGCGACATCGTGGATATCGCAGGATTGGTAAAGGGGGCCAGTAAGGGTGAAGGTCTGGGTAATCAGTTCTTAGGTAATATTCGTGAATGTGACGCCATCATCCATGTGTTACGTTGTTTCGACAATGGTAACATAGTGCATGTAGATGGCAGTGTAGATCCTGTGAGAGATAAAGAGGTCATCGATACAGAGCTTCAGCTGAAAGACCTTGAGACGGTCGAAACTCGCATCAAACGTGTGGAGAAGCAAGCAAATGTCGGTGGTGACAAAATGGCAAAAGTAGAACTGGGATTGTTACTCCGTTATAAGGAAGCATTGGAACAGGGCAAAAGTGCACGTGTGGTGGAATTGGAGAATGCTGACGAGGAGGCAGTAGCAAAACAGATGTTCTTGCTGACGACCAAACCGGTATTGTATGTATGCAACGTAGACGACCAGAGTGCCAAAACAGGCAACAGCTATGTGGAGGCTGTACGTGAGGCCATTAAGGATGAGGAAGCTCAACTGCTGATTATTTCAGCCCAGACAGAGGCCGACATTGCCGAACTCGAAAGCTACGAGGAAAAGCAGGTGTTCTTAGAAGATATGGGGTTGGAGGAAAGTGGCTGTAATCGCCTTATCAAAGCAATTTATGCCTTGCTCAACTTACAGACCTTCATCACAGCAGGTCCGATGGAAGTTAAGGCCTGGACATTCCGTCGCGGTTGGAAGGCTCCTCAGTGCGCAGGTGTGATTCACACCGACTTCGAGAAAGGATTCATCCGTGCTGAGGTTATCAAATATGATGACTATATCAAATACGGCTCAGAGGCAGCAGTGCGTGAGGCAGGTAAACTGGGTGTGGAAGGTAAGGATTATTTAGTGCAGGACGGCGACATCATGCACTTCAGATTTAACGTATAGTGTAATGGTTATAGGTTATTGATAATATGTATTATATTTTGGCTTTCATTGATTGGCAACCTCATATTGAGGCATTTCAAATAGGTTCGTTTGGTGTCAGGTGGTACGCATTGTTGTGGGCTATCGGCTTGATTGCTGCCTATTTCATTGTGAGGAAGTTATACATACATCAAGGTATTTCGCTCGATAAATTCGACCCGTTGTTCCTCTACTGCTTCTTGGGTATCTTGATTGGGGCACGTTTAGGTCATTGTCTGTTCTATGAGCCAGACTATTATCTTGGTAGCATACAAGGGGTGATTGAAATGTTCCTGCCTGTTAAGATTCTGCCCGATGGCAGTTGGAAATATCACGGTTATGCAGGCCTAGCCAGTCATGGAGGAGCTATCGGCTGTTTTCTGGCTATGCTGATTTATTCCAAGCGTAACTATATAAGGTTTATGACCGTACTCGATAATGTATGTATTGCCACACCACTGACTGCTTGCTGCATCCGTCTGGGTAATTTGATGAACTCGGAAATCATAGGCCGTCCTACAGATGTGTCTTGGGCATTCCTGTTTCATACCAATGATGCGATGGTAAATGGGGCTATTGTACCTCGCCATCCTGCCCAACTCTATGAAGCATTGGCATATCTGCTGATTTTCGTGTTGCTGGTGACTGTGTATTGGTTGCGTAGTCGTGAATCTATTCAAAATGCAAAAGTGGGTACGGGACTGTACTTTGGCATGTGTCTCACACTCATCTTTGCCTTCCGTTTTTTCATTGAATTCATTAAGAAGGAACAGGTGGACTTCGAGAAAGAAATGATGCTCGACATGGGTCAGCTACTCAGTATTCCTTTTATTCTTGTAGGTCTCTATTTCGTGATTCGTAGTATTAAGACTTCCAAATCATAACAGCTTATGGAAAATAAGAAATCAAACAAAGGTCGTCTCATCACTACCATCATCGTCTTGTTCATCTTATTGTTAGGTGCAGGAGGATGGATTTGGTATAGTTGTTCCAACAAAGACAGCAAAATCGACCTGGAAACCTATACTCCTTCGGAGGAGTTTAAACCGGCGTTTGAGGCACTGAACAAACCAACCGAACCAACGTACGACATCGAGGAGACTGTGCGTCTGCTCAATGGGTTGGAAGTGGCTCAGAATCAGTCGGACGACTTCTTCAGTTTCTTGGAATATATGGCTAAGCAAGATTACAGCAAAGTACCAGCAGAGGTTCTGGAAGCCAAGAAGAAGTTGTTGCCAGTCTTGCAGAAGATGTTCGAACTGCAGAAGCAGTACGATGAATTGGATAATATCTGGATGCTGGCTCGTAGTGCTACCAGTGGTGCTACAAACTTTGCCGAGAATGCCAATCCGATTGCTTTGATTTCTACCATCTTCACAGGTGATCCCTTCTCATCAGTAGGTATCAACAAGAACCTTGCAGAAGCTAAGACTGCTGCTTTTGAACAATACGAAAAGGATCAGAAACTGAAAGAGTCGCTGAAGAAGCAAATCGAAGAGGTGCGTATGTCGTATATCGACTATTTAGCAGATTATGCTCCGATTTATTTCAAGTATATGAATGAGTGGGACAAGCTTTGCCTTGACCGCGATAAAGCCTATCTTGACATCTATGCAGGACGCACAAAAGATGCATACAACGCAGTGCAGAAGGTGCTTGACAAGTATCCTACAAATCGTGAGGCGATGTTGTTGAAGTCGTTGGCATTGATTCAAATGGCTGATACAAAAGCACCTGTGAATGCTTTGCAGCCATCTGACATCGAACGAGACTCGCTGCCACAGGAGAATCCCAACGATAAGCATCTCACTGAGGCCTACGCCATCCTTGAGGACTATACAGAACTCTATCCAAACCGCAGTGCACCTGCATTAGTGCTCAAAGGAATGATTAGTTTGAAAGAAGGTAATGAATCGAAAGCGATGTCGTTTCTCGATCAGGCCAGCGTGGAATATCCACGTCAGGCTGCAGCACTGACAGATTTGCTCGATTCATATAAGAACCGCTCTTACCTCAACAAATCGAGCGAAGGTAAGTATTTGCTTAAGCTCTATCGCTCAACGATGGAAGGCTATGGTATGTTCAGCCCTAACCTCTTGAAAGCAAAATACTATGCCCAGCAGGGTGATCTCGACGAGAGCAAAGAGGAGATTTTCAACCACTTCTATCGTCGAGGTAACCAAGGTGTCTATGATTGTTTGCTCAGTGACATGCAATATTGTGAGGAGAATATGTACAGCATCTTCAAACAGTTGCTGATGGAACAGTCGTTCATCGATGTCAGCGTAGAGCCAACCACTGACTGGCTTGTCAGCAAGAATGACGATGAGGTGAAGGTTATTATCAACAACCGTAGTGATGTGGACTTGGAGAATGTGCGCATCTTCCTTTGTCTGCACTATACCGATATGTATAAAGATGAATACGATGTGGTGAAATGTCCGTCAATCAATATCATCAAACATCATGATAAGACGGAGGTGGGCGTTGTGAAACTCACCTATGAGGACAAAAAGTATGACGATATCACACACATCCGAGCTATTGCAATGACAGATGATAAGATCTGTTGGATTGACAATGTGGATTATAAGTATGTGCATGCTTACGAGGCGTCGAAAGCCAGTGACAAGGCCAAGAAGCAGAACCAGACTCGTCGTGAGGAATTCCTTGGAGCTTTCAATGTTACAGCAGAATCACTGCTGTCGACCATCAGTTCAGGCATCAAGATTTACAGCAATATTAAGAATGGCGACAAGAGTATCTGGGACAGCGTCACAGATATTTGGTCGGGCGATGACAAGAAACTAAAGATAGAACTGCCACGTATTCTCAGTCTCATCGACCCAGTCTTCTCACTCCATCAGTTGAAAGATAAGGACAATGCCATGTTGCCTAAGGAAAACTACTTGGCAGGTAGCAATATTCGTCTGAAGTTCGATTACGAGCCAAAGAATGGTGACATCATACCGCTTTATATCTATAGCGACTATGTATCGTTCAAGGTGACGATTCAATTTAAAGATGGTAAAGCAGAAATCCAAAAGATAGAATTAGTATGAAACAATCAATCCTCTTCGCAGCCGCTTGCTGCCTTACAATCATGACTGCATGTACAACAAAAAAGTCCTCTCTTACGGAGGATTTAGAGGGTATTTCAACTCAGGGAAATCCCTTCCTTCCTTTATGGGAGCACATCCCTGATGGAGAACCCTATGTTTTTGAAGACCCGGACAATCCTGGGAAATATCGTGTCTACATCTATGGATCACATGATAACCTCATTACTGAATATTGTGGACGAGATCAAGTGGTATGGTCTGCTCCTGTCGACAGTCTAAATCATTGGCGTTACGATGGGATTATCTTCTCTGTTGACAAAAATGGCAAAGGCGACCCTAATTACAACGGTTTGGGCGATGTTCTCTATGCACCCGATGTTACATTGGTGGTTGATGCAGATGGTACCAAGACCTACTACCTCTATCCTAATAATCAGGCAGGCGGACGCAATGGTATGATTGCTAAAAGTAACCGTCCTGATGGCCCGTTTGAGGTATGCAACTGGAACAAGGACAACCCCAACGTAACCGATGGTATCCTAGCCTTTGACCCTGCAGTCTTTGTTGATGATGATGGTCGTGTGTATGGCTACTGGGGATTCGAGCACTCCTATGCAGCAGAACTTGATCCAACTACAATGGCAACAGTGAAACCAGGCACAAAGATAGTTGAGAATATGGTTTCAGGACGCTATGACGATGGTATCTTCAGTTTCTTCGAGGCATCCTCTATCCGCAAGATTAAGGATAAATATGTATTTATCTATAGCCGTTTCACCAAAGATGGCGAGTTTGGTCTTCCTATCTCCAACTACACCCTTGCCTACGCATACAGTGACAACCCATTAGGTCCATGGACTTATGGAGGCACCATTATCGATGCCCGTGGACGTGAAATCAATGAGCAGGGCGATACGATTGCTTCTGCATGCATTGATGGTAATACCCACGGCTCTATCTGCGAAATCAACGGACAGTGGTACGTTTTCTATCATCGTCAGACAGGTACCGACGAGTATGCCCGTCAGGCAATGGTGGCTCCCATTACTGTTGAGGTTGAAGAAGGTCCTGGTGGTAAGGTTGCTATCTCCGAAGGCGAATACAACTCTAATGGCTTTGCTCTCGATGGTCTCAATCCATTCGAGCGACACTCTGCCGGTATCGCTTGTTGGTACACAGGTCCAAAACCTGCCATCCACGAATGGCCAAACAACACCTTCTTTGGCTCGTACCCCGCAGCTACGTATGGTACAGACGACAAGTTCGATGCTCCTTATGATTTGCGCAACAATACCAATCCTGTGGTGAATAATACCGATGGATCTATCGTTGGTTACAAATACTTCAACTTCGATGTTGAGCGCTTAGCCCAAAAGGGCAATTTGATGCTCGTCCTCGGACTCACGCCCGAAGGCATCGACGGTATCATTGACATTATGCAAGATCGCCCCTGGACTTCTCAAGGCGGCAAGAAGATTGGTGAGATTACGTTGAAGGCCGATATGGAGAAGATTCATTGGGATATGGCAGCAGGCATCGACAAAGCTGACCTTGCTGGCAAGCATGCTATCTATTTCATCTTTAAGTCTGACACAAAAGACAAGTCTCTTTGTATCCTCCAAGACTTGGTTTTTGAGTTTGACTAAAACGATTTATTGGAAGAAGAGGATGCACCATTTGGAAGTGCATCCTCTTTTTCGTTTTTGTTATCGTTTTAATATTCTATTTCCCTTCGTACCATTTCTGTAGGATATAAAAGGCTTTCTTCTTTTCTCCATTGTCTGAGAAGAGTCCCTTTCGGTTGTAGTACTCCTGAATCTCTGGGAGCACACGCCGTGGTGAGCGGAAGTCCTTCAGAATCCAAGGGGTGGTACCTGCGAGTCCGTCAATCTTGTCGAGCATAGCGGTGTTTTCAATGTAGAGGTTCTCTTGGAACTCTTCTGTCCAACGTTGGTTCTTGGCTCCATGATAACCTGCCTTTGCTCCTCCACCGAACTCACTGACGATGACGGGCTTCTCGTATGGGATTTCCCACTCCATCTTTGGTGCATCGTTCACATCGCGATACCAGCCGATATACTGGTTGAAGCTGACTACATCGACCCATTTGTTCATGTTGTCTTGCAGACGGTTCTTGTAGTTGGATGCTCCTGTCACTTCCATCGCCATCGAGATGAGGCGGGTGGTGTCGAGTGTGCGGGCATACTGTGCGAGGTTGCCGAGGAACTGGTCGCGCTCGTTGCTGTGGGGTGTCTCATTGGCGATACTCCAGATGATGATGTTGGCGCGGTTCTGGTCTCTGCGTATCATATCTGTGAGCTGGCGGCGGGCATTGTCGTAGGTGGCGGTGTTCTTCCAGTCGATGGTCCAATAGACGGGAATTTCGCTCCACAGGAGCAAGCCCATTCGCTCTGCCAGACGAACAGTGTATTCGTTGTGTGGATAGTGGGCAAGACGGATGAAGTTGCAGCCGAGTTCCTTTGCCCAACCTAACAGCTCGCGGGCATCGGCTTCGCAGTTGGCACGACCGCCTCCATGTGCTTTCTCTTCGTGCATGCTGATGCCTTTGAGGAAGATGGGCTGACCGTTGAGCAGTATCTGCTTGCCGCGGGTTTCGATGGTGCGGAAGCCGATTTCATCAGTCAGTGTCTCGCTTCCGAGTGTCATATCCACCTTATAGAGTTTGGGGTTCTGTGGGCTCCACAGGGAGAGTGTCTTGCTGCTGACCTTGAGGGTCGTAGCGGCTTTGCCTTCGGCATCAGTGGTGAGGGTTTGCTTGAGCTTCAACTCGGGGATGCTGATGGTGACTGCCTCGCCTGCTTTCTGCTGATTGAGCTGCACGGAGAAGAGGATGTCGCGCTGCTTGGCCTTTGCATCGGCTTTCGCTAACTCTACCTTGTAGTTCTCGATATAGAGGGTGGGTACATCGACGAGGAGCACATCGCGTGTGATGCCTCCGTAGTTCCACCAGTCGAATATCACGGTTGGGATGTTGCTGACGTTACGCTTGTTGTCAACCTTCACGATCACGTTGTTCTCACCTGCTTTCAAGCGGTCAGTAACATCGAAGCAGAAGGGTGTGAATCCACCTACGTGACGGCCTTCGCGACGACCGTTGACATAGACGATGGCTTCGTAGTTGACTGCTCCGAAATAGAGCAACTTGCGTACTCCTTCTTTCAAATCTGAACTGTCTAAGCGGAACTTCTTATAGAACCACACCGTGCCTTCGTAGAAGAACAGGCGGTCGTCTTGTGTGTTCCAGTCGCCTGGCACTTTCATCGTGGGCGACTTGTCGAAGTCGTACTCGACCAAGTCTTCTGGACGCTGGGGTTTGGCATTCTGGAAGAATCCCCATTGTGTCACGTTCATGCGGTAGTCGTAGTACCCTTCTTCCTGTACGTCGATGATATAGTTCCAGTCACCATTGAGCGACATCGCTTTGCGTGCTGGCACATTACCTATCAGATTCACTTCATTGGCGCTCATCTGCATGGAGAGAGCCGCCATCAATAATACGAATGCTACTATTCGTTTCATAGTCTACTAGTTATTAATTATTATTTTCGCAAAGGTATGAATTTTACTTTAGACGAGCAAATTTTGTACGTTTTTTTTTCTTTGCAGCGTTGTTTTTTGTCTCTTTTTGGCTGATAGCACAAA
>Ga0310786_10006168_pt1 | contig 16065 bp, 30 predicted proteins | sample AusTroGonzalo_MG_FD_203881 | JGI IMG/M metagenome (GOLD analysis project Ga0310786, IMG submission 203881) | Bovine rumen microbial communities from tropical cattle in Woodstock, Queensland, Australia - Gonzalo_03 (v2) (version 2) | ecosystem: Host-associated > Mammals > Digestive system >... | reverse complement strand
TATCGTCGTGATCCTGATCGGCGGCGCACTCTTGGAAGGGATCGGGTCGTTGCTGGGCGTCACGCTGTTCGCCGGCGCGAACATTGTCAGACGCCTGCGGGATCGTCGGGCACGGAAAAACGCCGAAAAGGCCGCCCGCGCTGCCGCCGATCCTGGGCCGCGGCGGATTGAGATTTCCTGCCCGTGCTCCGAAAAATTCCAGGTCGTCGTAAAAAAGCCGGGCGGCGCCCTGTTTTTCACTTGCCCGAAATGCGGGCAGAAGCTCCGGGTTGATACCTCGAAAATGGTGGGGTGATCTCTCTGCATGTCTGTATATAAAAATCCGAAAACCGGGAAATGGTATTGCATCTTTCGGGTGACGGACTGGACGGGGAAGCGGAAACAAATCAAAAAGGCCGGCTTCTCCCGCCGGGCCGACGCCCTGGAATACGAGCGGAATTACACGGCCAAGGAGGCCGGCTCTCTCGACATGACTTTCGGCGCCCTGGCCGACCTCTACATGGCCGACGCAAAGGCCCGGCTGCGCCCGACCACATACGAAAACAAAACGTGGATCATGGAGAAGAAAATCCTCCCGTATTTCCGGGATCAATACGTCGCCGACATTACGCCCGCAAAAATCCGAAAATGGCAGACGGAGCTGATGGGGAAGGGGTACGCCCCGACCTATCTAAAAACGATCAATAATCAAATGACCGCCATTTTCAATTATGCCGTCCGTTATTACGGCCTGGCCTCAAATCCGGCCATTGCTGCCGGCTCCATGGGGAAACGGGACGCGGAGGAGATGGACTTCTGGACGCTGGACGAATTCGACCGCTTCATTGCCGGAATGGCCGGCGATCCGACGGCCTCGACGGCCTTTAATGTCCTTTTCTGGACGGGGATGCGTGAGGGGGAGCTGCTGGCCCTCACCATGAACGACGTGGATTTCGACCGCGGCGGGGTGCATATCCGTCGGAGTTATACCCGCCTGGGCGGTGACGATCTGATCCAGGAGCCGAAAACGCCGAAAAGCCGGCGCTTCATTCCGTGCCCGGCTTTCCTGATGGATATGCTGCGGGACTATGCCGCCCGCCTCTATGAATACGACCCGGCGGAGCGGCTTTTCCCGTTCACGAAATCGTGGATCAATGACCAGCTGAAGCGCGGCTGCGCCCGCACGGGGGTCAAACAGATCCGCGTGCATGATATTCGGCACAGTCACGCCTCGATGTTGGTGGACAGCGGCGCCGATCCGCTCCTCATTGCCGACCGTCTTGGGCATGAGAAGGTCACGACCACGCTGGGCACCTATTCCCATTTGTACCCGGACAAGGGGCGAGCCCTGGCCGGCACCCTGGACGCGATCAAAAGCCGGCACGACCAGGAGCGGGCCGCGGCGCCGGCGGCCCATGACGATGATGATGATGATCCGCCGACGCCGGAGCCCGATTTCTGAGCCCGTGTTACCTTTTTGTTACTCCACAACGAAAAACGCCCCGGAACGGTGCATTTTTTAGCGCTCATTCCGGGGCTTTTATCGCGTTTTATTCGGTTTTATGCACGTTTTCGCGGGCTTATTCAGAATGCCGTTTTATTCCCACTCTATCGTTGGGGAATGTCCGCCCGTGTTTTTGTGTCCGTCGTGCTCTTTTCTGTGCCTGTATTTCCTGCATTTCCTCCGGGCGGATTTGGCTGCAAAAAATCTTGTTGCCCAGGTGTTACTCCGTCGTTACCTCGCCGGCGTCGTCCTGCAGGCCAAGCTGCTTCAAATAGGCGTCGATGGCCGCCACGATGAAATCCGACCGGGACGTGGTGCCGGGCTGGGCCTCCAGGTAGTCGTCGATGATGTCGAGCGTCCCCGTCGGGATGTGGACGGTGGTGGGGACGCGGCGAAATTTCCCTTTCATGGGTCGGCCGTATGCCATGATTATCTCCTCCGCGCTTCGTAGGCTGCATTGGTGAGCCGGATCAACTTCTCCCGGACGTCCGGGGTCAGGGCCTCGATCCACTCCGCCGGGATGGCGTCGTACCCGTACCACGCGCCGGCCAGGCCGCCGGTGATGGCTGCGTTGGTGTCGGCGTCGCCTCCCAGGTTGACGGCCGTGACGACGGCCTCCCGGAAGGAGTCGGTGGTCGCCACGCTGCCCACGGCGATCCGCATGGCGTCCACGACCCACCCGCCGAGACGGCCCTGGATGACGTCCGGGCGCGTCGCCGCTTCGTAATACTCGGAGACGGCCGCGCAATGCTCCGCCAGGAATTCCCGCGGGCTGTCCGCCTGACTTTCCGATGCTGTTAATAAGTTTACCATGCGGGCGTATAAAATGCAAGCCTCGGATGACTTGAAGCCCGCGTGGGTCATCTGGGCGATCTTCATGGCCCAATACTCCGCCCGCGCATGGTTGTCGTAATACAGGGCGGGGTACACGGTACGCATGAGGGCCCCGTTTCCCTCCACAGGGCGGCCCTGGCTGCGCTGTGTGGCCTCCGCGGCCTCCTCCCATTGCTCCGCCTTGGGGGATGCTCCGCCGATCCTCTGGGCGTTGTAGATGCTGTGGGCGCACGCTGCGCCGACGTCCTTGGGGCCGCTGTCGGCCCACTCGATAAACCTGCGGCCTACGGCCTCGACCGGGGCCTCTGGGGCCTCGACGATGCCCTCCGCCACGCAAAGGGTCATCTGCGTGTCGTCGGTGATCTCTCCGGGCACCAGGGACAGCCAGCCGCCGCCGACCATCCTGTCCAGGCGCCCGTACTTCTCCGCGATCTGATCCGGGCTCATAAACTCCACGGGGCCGCCCAGGGCGTCGCCCACGGCCACGCCGAACAACGCGCCGGCGATCCTCTTTTTCATGTCGATCATGTCATAACCTCACTTTCTGTTGTGCAGCTCCTCGATGTCGTCGAGGGTCTGCTCTTTGACCTCAATACCGTCGATCTGTTCCTGGATTTTCTCCATGAGCTGCAGCGCCTGGCCCTCGATGGCCTTGTCCTGCATTTCCCGGAGCTTGGCCTTTTCGGCCGCCAGGCCCTTGCGGGCCCAGCTCAAAATCTCCAAATACGTCACGGTTTCGCCTCCTTTCTGATCTCCCGGCGGGCTTTCGCCAGGAGCCATTTCTCGATGCAATCCACGCAGTCGTCGTCCGTCGGGTCGAAACGCCGGCATTTTGCATAGGTGTCATGCCTGCACAGGCCCGCGGCCTGCATGACCACGGCGGCGATGTGGACGGCACGGCGGGCCTCGGTCTCGGTCGCTTTCATCTGCTGCCCTCCCATTTCTCCCGCGTCAGCTGCTGTTGCTGCTGGGCGACGACGTGCTCCATGGTGTCCGCCAGATCCAGCTTGTCCCGGTATTTGTCCCCGATGACCCTGCGGGCGATCTCCAACATGTCGATCACGCGGTCGGTGAATATGCCGTTGTTTCGCTGGGCCTGCTCTCTGGCCTCCCACAGCCCCACGAGGCGGTCTCTCTCCCGCTCGGTGATCATGTCGTAACCGTAGGCGTCCTGGATTTCGTCGGTGCTGCTGTAGCCCTCCAAATCGACGAACATGGTGGCGATCTCCTCCGCCTGCTTCTTGCTGCGGGTGGAGAGCTTTTTCTTTTTGTACCGGGCGATGGCGTCCTTAAGCAGGTCGTCTGCGGTTGCCAAATCCCGGCGGATGCGCTGGGCCTCGATCCTGATGGCCTCGTAATCGTGCCACGGCAGGGCGTCGATGTTGCCCAGGTCGATGGGGTTGATGCTCATGGTGTCGTCTCCTTTCTGGCCGGTGCGGCCCTCTTGTTCCAAAACTCGAAAAGGTCATTGCCTTTTCTGCTCCACGGAAACACGAAGCGCGTCCTGCAGGTCTTGCACTCGACGACGCTGACAACGCCGAAGCCCGTGTCCCATGGCGTGACCTTGCCGCCGCAAAACGGGCAGCCCTCCATTTCTTCCATCTGCGGGCCCTCCTCTCATAAATGGATGCCGTCGGGATATTCGATGTATATTTCCCCGTCGTCGTCGATGCTGAACGATCTGAAGCTCTGCTTCTCTGCTACGAGCCAGCCGGCCTCTCGCATGACGCCGGCCACGTACTGAAACGGGCAGGCGCGGACGGTGCGCCGGATGCCGTAGCGGGTCGTGACCTGCTGCGGTGCCGTGTACTTTTTGATGGCCCGGTAGGGCGCGGTGTTGGTCTCGATGTCCATGCCGAAGGTGGTGCCGTCCCGGTAGTACCCTCGAAAATGCTTCATGCGCTCGACCTCCCCCGGAGCATTGCTTTCATTTCCAATTCGGTCAGCTCCAATGTCAAAAGGTCGAATGCCTCATAATGCCGGACGACCTCGCCGTCCCAGGTTAGGTCGGCCTCAATGGCCCAGCAGGTGGCGTATTGGACGCGCTGCACACTGATCCCGATGGCGCCGGCCGGCGCGTTGACGAATGCGGGGAGCTCCCGGAGGAGCTCTGCCGCTTCTTTCTTTGCCTGGGCCTCCAGGGCCACGGCCTCGGTCAAATCCTCGCAGAACATGTACGACATGGCCGGCCCTCCTCATGCGCTGACGGGCTCGAAGCGGCCGTCGATGCTGTGATCCCATTCGATTGTCCCGTCGATGAATTGCAGGATGCCCTTGGCGGTGAACGTCCAGCCGCTTTCGACGTTTTGCATGACGGCGGAGGCGTTGCTGCACCCTCCGGCGCCGTTCCAAAACATGGGGCCGACCGCCGAAGGGGCGATGCACCGAAAACGGCCGCCGCCGCGGTTGGTGTAGACCTGGCCGACGACAGGCTCGATCCGCGTGCCCTTGTCGATGGCCCAGATCTTTTCGTTGGTGCCGTCGGGGTGGAAGATGACCTCCCGATCCTCTGCGTCCACGTAATGGGCGATGACGGAGACGTCCCTGCCGGTCTCTGCGGCGCGGGCCTTGGCGGCGTTGACGGCCTGCTCCGTGATTGGCGTGGAGCCGACGTGCTGGCCGTCCTGGGTGATGGTGAAATTGATGCGGGTCATGCTGATGTCCTCCTCTCATTTGTGGGCGTGGGCCGCCAGGATGTAGCAGCCGGGGTGTTCCTTGGCTTCTGCCTCGGTGCGCTTGTAAAATTCGGCGTCGTCCAGGACGACGGCGGGGCAGTAGATGTCCGCCTCGCACAGGAGGCCGTTCTCCTTGTCGTACCGCTTCACGGCGTAGACGGCGTGGGCGGCGCCGGCCTTGTTCATGGCCTCGACCGCGGCCGCCCTGGCCAGGTCGATCATCTGCTGCAGGTCTGTCGCTCCGGCATAATGCGGATAAATGACCAAGCTGCCGTCGTGGTAGAAATATCTGATCATCCGATTACCTCCTCCAATGCCTCGATGATGCTGTCGATGTCGATGTCCAGGTCGTAGGCCGCCGTCTCCAGGGCGTCGGCGTATTCCTCCATCTGCTGGCCCCGGTCGCTGCCCTGGGCGCCCTCCGGCATGTTGTCGAATGCCTCCCGCTCCTCTGCGGCAACGTCGTCCACGGCCTCCTTGGCCTCCTCGATGTCGGCCTTGATGGCCTCCAGCTTTTTGATGATCCCGCGGATCGTCTTGCGCCTCGCTGTGTTCATGTGTTCCCCTTTCCGGCCGGGCTTGTGACCGGCCTGCCGCATTACCGGGGGCGGGGCCCCCGTCACTCTGCGAAATCCTCCTTATTTCCGATACGCGGCGAAGGTCATGCGGTTGATGCCGATGCTCTTGCCGACGACGCCGAAGTCGTAGTCCTTGTAATGGGTGGGCTCGGTATATCCGGCCTTGGCGGCGTTTTCCTGGCTGCGGAAAACCTTGTCGATCTTCACGGTGCAGAAGCGCGGGGTCAAAACGTACTGGCCTTTTTTCAACGTGTTCTTGCTCATTGGTGTCTCCTCCTTACCATTCATACGGGGCCGGGGTGCCGGCCTCTTTGCTGTAAATGTTGATCGTCGCCATGAGGAAAATCGCCCGCTTGGAATACCTGCCGTTTTTGGCGGTTTCGGTCTTTAATTCCCGCTGCAGCTTCTCGATCTCCGCGTTGACGTTTTTCATTTGGCGTGTCCTCCTCTTTTGTCTTTGTGCCCTCATTATAAACCGATGCGGTTTATAAGTCAAGCAAAAAAGAAGGGGCCCACGGAAGATTTTTTTCCTCCGTGGGCCCCTTCTCGGTCAATGTTGTGGTGTTACTCCCCGGCGGGCTCCGTTTCGGCCTCCGTGGGGCCGTCCTGGGCCGCTGCTGCGACGATCTCGCCAGGGGCGGGCGTTTTACCGTCGGGAGGTTTGCCGTCGCTCTGGGGCGTTTCTGTGGCCCTGACGATGGCCTCGCCGATGCGGTCGCCGACCGCCTTGACGATTTCGTCCACGTCCACGCCGGCGGCCGGGGCTGTCGCTTCAATTTCGCCGACCAGCAGGGCGGGGGTGCCGCTCTCGATGTATTCGCGGGCCTTGACGTTGTTGTTCCAGTATTCCTTGGCCTTTTCGAGCCCCTTGTCGATCATGTCCTGGATTTCCTCCGCCGTGAAAAGGGGCTTGATTTCGTCCGGGATTTTGTCGTAAATCCACCCGGCGACCTTTGCGGATTTCAATTTGCCGGTGCCTCCGCCGAGCTCCTTTTCGGCCTCCGTGACCAGGCCGACGATGATCTGCAGCAGATTTGCCTTGACGGCCTCCTTGGCCTCCGCCTTTTCCTCCGCGCTGGCCTCCTTGATGGCCTTGGCCCGCTTGACGATGACGTCCACGGCCTTGTAAATGGCGGCGATGTCGGCCAGGATCAGGACAACGGCCGCGACGATGATGTGGATGTGGTTGATGATCTCCATGTGTTCCTCCCGGCTTTACGCCTTGGTCAGATATACGGACGAAACGAAGCCCACGGTGGCGCCGCAACGGATATAATACCATTTCACGCCGCCGCGGATGGAATAATACCCGTAGTTGTTGACCTTGGTGCCCTTGCTGATGGACTTGATGACGCCGTAGGCGGTGCCGGGGCCGTAGCGGATGTTCAGCCCGGCCGCGGCTTTGACGGTGTACGTGCCCGCGATCCCGCGGTCGAATTTCTCCGCCGGGAGCACCTTTTTCCCGGTGTCCTGGGCGGGGGCCTCCGTGGACGGCTTGGCGGGCTCTGCGGCCGGCTCGGTGGTCTTGCCGAGCAGTTCGTTGACCTTGGCCTGGACGGCGCTGTAAGCGTACCCTGCGGCCTGCAGGCGCGTCCTGCGCTCCGATCCGTTGCCCCACTTGCCGGCGATGACCTCCTTGGCGATCTCCTCGATGCTCTTGGTGGTCTTGTCCGGGTCGTTCTCGGTGGGGACACCGGCGCCGCCGAGGGCCTTGGCGATGGCTGCGTAATTCGGGGCGATGAAGCCGCGGATGTAGCGGCCGTTGACCTGCATCGTCCGGGTGGCGACCTTGCCGCCGGACGTGTTGCCCTCCGTGACGACGAAGGAGGAGCTGCCGGGCTGCGTCACGATGCCGATGTGGTCGCCGTCGCCGCGGTTGTCGCCGGCGCCGGTGTCCTGCCAGTCGTAAACGACGGCGTCGCCCAATTTGGGGACGTAGGCGTCGTTTTCGATCCAGATGCCCTTATCCTGGGCGATCCTGATGAAGCGGTTGACGCCGCATTCCGTCCCGGTGTGCTCCGCGATCCCGGCCTTGATCCACGCCGCGGAGACGGTGGTGGCGCAGTAGGCGTCCGTGACCTTGACGGTGTACCCGACGGCCAGGGGCTTGTGCTCGTTGTAAATCTTCAAAATCTCCAGGTGCTTGGCGCTTCCCTTGGTGGCGCCGATCCACCCGTTGATGATGTCGCAGACGTGCTGCCGAAGCTGCTGCTCTGTCATTGGTTTCCCTCCTATGCTCAAAAATTCGGGATTTCCGGGTCTTGGTTGACGGCCTGGGTGACGGTGTCGTCGATCTTCCCGTCGATGGCGTCCTCCAATGCCTGGATGTCGATCTCCACCTGCTCGATCTGCTCCGGGGTCAAATATCCCCCGATGGCCAGGCGGAATTTCACAATCGCCATTTTGATCTTGACGATGTTCTCCATTTTCGCCTTGGCCTCATACGATACGATGGCGGAGCCGAACACGCCGCCGGTCACGGCGATCACGGCGGCGAAGAAGGTAACGTCCACGCACAAAAACGCCGCGATGGTGCCGATGGCGACGGAAATGGCGAAAATGATGCCAGCGCACAGGAGGAGCTTCTTGCTGGCCTCCATGCGCTTTTTGCGCTGCGTGCTTCTCATTTCCGCCCCTCCTCAATGGACGCCAGGATTTCCTGCTCCAGGGCTTTCTGGGCGTCCTCCGCTTGGGTGTAGCTCTCCATCGCTTTCTCCAATTCCCCGTTGGGGGGCGGTTTTACGATGGCATGGTGAAGCCAGAAAAACAGGCGGCCGGCTGCCCGGCGCCTGTTGGCCTCTGCGACGGCGCGAGCGTGCCGCTGCTTCTCCGCCTCTTTCTTGCGGGCCTCCTCCGCCTCCAGTTTCTTATCGAAATACCTGGTGATGTACTTGAGGGCCACGCCCGAAACAAGGCCGGAGACGACGGCGCTGACCGCGACGTTGATGATGGTCTCAATCGTCATTTTCTGCTGCCGCTTCCTCTCTCTTAGCCGACAGCAGGCGGTCTATTGACGCCCCGAAGATGCGGTCATAAATCCAAAACATGATACGCTGCATGTCTGTCCCTCCTCTCCGTCGCTGCGGCTCTAATCCGTTTCGCCGGTCGCCTCGATGTTACCCAGGAGCCGGTTTACGCGGTCGTTGATCTCCGCGGTCTCCTCCTCCTGGCATACGGCGCCGAGCTGGTGCAGGCTCTCCGCCTGCGCCCTGATGATGTGGTTTTGTTTCTCCACAATCTCCGATAACTCTTGAATGATTTGCAGATGGCTCATTGCTGTCGCTGCCTCCATAGCGTTCTTTCGCGTGCAGGTATATCTCATTCAATCGGGTGCGGAGGTTGGCGTTGGTACAATGCTGGATCATTCCCTTGTACGATGCGACGCGCCTGTCGAATGCCTCCCGCGTCATTTCACCCGTGAACAGCTTGCGGCTGATGGCCCGCATGGCCTCCTTGATCCGCCGGACGGTGGCCTTGCGGAGCTTCAGCTCCCGCGCCGTGACCATAAAACCGACGAATTCGATGCGGCCGACCGGGCGGATGGCCGTCTTGCTGTTCAAATCCAGGTGCAGGACGTCCTGCAAAAACTCCGTGATGGCCTGCAGGTATTCCTGGGCGGCCTCCTTTGACGGGGCCAAAATGACGACGTCGTCCATATATCGGACGTAATGGCGAATATGAAGGGTGTGCTTGCAAAACTGATCTAAACGGTCGAGGTAGATGTTGGCGAACAACTGCGACGTCAAATTGCCGATGGGCATTCCAACGTCGTCAAGCCAGTCGAATTCCTCCACGTCGTCGGGGCTCATAAACCGCGGCAGGCCGAATTTCTCGCCGTTGCAATTTATGATCATTTCCAACAACGCCATGAGGCGCGGGTCTGTGATCCTGTCGCCCAAAATCTCCAACAGGACGGCGTGGTCTATCCTGTAAAAATACTTGGATATGTCCAATTTGAGGTAATACCATCGACCCGGCTTTCCCTCCACCTGCTTCATCCAGTATTGTAACCGATGCGCCGCGGCCAGGCTGCCTTTGCCCTTGCGGCAGGCGTAGCTGTCCTCGATCATCATGCGGTCGAAAAACGGGTTTAATAGCAGGTATATCGCCCATTGGACGACGCGGCTGGCGCACGGCAGCGCCATGACCAGCCGCTTTTTGGGGACATATACCCAATGCCGCCGGTACGGCCCGAAAACAAATGTCCCGGCCCTGATCTGTTCCTGGATCGTCAACAAATTCGCGTCCAGGTCGTTCCCGAAAGCCAGGAATTCATTGCGGTATCGCTTCGCCTTGCGGGCGTGCCGGAAGGCGTCCTCTAACCAGGAAAAATCGGTGATCTGCAAGAAGGCGTCGCTGATGACTTGCTTTTCACTCATAAATAAATCTTCCGATCTGCGCTTGACGTTGCCGCCTCGGTCGGGACGGCCGCAGGGTTTTGCCTGGCCGCCCGCCGACCGTTTTCGCAGCTTACACCCATTTTTCCCGGACGGTCTCCCCGTCCGGGATGGATAACGGGCCCCTTTGACCCTTGCGCCTGCGGATGCCCGTGGGCTCTCCGCACTCATATCCGGCAAGGGGCAGAGCGGGGCGGCCGCCGATGTTCGCGTTGGCGTTGGTGCGGTCGTTGTTGAAGTTCAGATAGAACACGCCGTTGTTGGCGCCGTTGTTCCAGTTCCCGCCGCGATTCGCCACCCGGCTAACCGACTGTACTGGCCCGTTCCCAAATGGGGCCGCCCTATTTGGGGAGGCCCCGGTTTTCAAATGCTTTCTTGTACCCGCCGATCATGCTGCCGATCTCCTTGTTGTACCTGCTCCAGACATCCCTTTCGTGCATGGTCAACGGCGGGGCGAAGCCCTTGGCTTTCTGTTCCTCGGATGGCTGCCCCTGATCCGGCCCGGCTGTCCGCGTGCCTCGGTAGAAATCCTTGTCCGATGCGATGATGACGAATTCCTTGAGGACGGCCAGCTCCACGTCCAAATCCTCGATGGTGGTCTTTTTGTAATACTTGCGCTCCAATCGGGTCGCCAGCCGGTACATTTCGAGCATACTGTCCCGCATGATGTCGGCCAGCTTGCGGTTGCGGCGCGGGAATTTGTCCACCAACGGGAGGCCGTACTGGATCATTTCCCGGATTTTTTCCTTGAGGACGAATTTGCGGGGCTGCTCCGGCTCTTGGCCGGCTTCATCGTCCGGCGGGATGTAGCTGCCTCCGTAATTTTTGGGCGTCTGCCTGTTGCGTGCGTATTCCATGCAATCCTCCGAAAAAGGGGCCCGCTCCCGCGGGCCCCGTCAGTTTGTCTGTGATCAGTTTACGGTTTACTCATAAAAAGCGGGGCGGCCGCCGAGGTACGCGTAGGCGTCGGTGCGGTCGTTGATGAAGAGCAGATAGAACACGCCGCCGTTGGCGCCGTAGCTCCAGCGCCCGCCGCGAATCGCCACCCGCTCCGCGGCGCCGTTGTTGGCGTAGAAATAATCGCCCTCGTAGTCCGTGTCTCCGGGCTCCGGGGCCAGCGCCATGGCGCGGAGGTACAGGGCCGCGAATTCGGAAATGCTGCCGTCGATGGTCGTGGACGCGAAGGCGGCGTTGCGGCTGCTGTTGGAGGAGCTGCTGATGGTGCCGGTGATCCACTTCCATTTGCTGCTCACATAATCCAGCTTGACCGTGACCGCGCTGGCATAGGACGGGTTGGCGACGGCGTTGCCGCTGGAATTGACGATCTTCTCCGGCTGGACGAAGAGGTCGTCGTAATCCGTGGCCGCGCTGTTGATGGCCCGCCATTCGGCGGACGTGGCGCCCAGGGCGGTTTCGGGATCGGCCGCGTTGTTCTGCGGGATGACCTGCAGCTCACCCTCGACCAGGCGGATGCCGATCTGCCACTCCGAAACATTGCCATTCAGATCCCACACGCCGGCCATGGTGTTGTCGTCGCTCCACTTCATGGGGCCGGTGCCGGTGGCGACGTGGTTGATCTGGCCGGAGCTGTACGTGGTGGGGATGGCGACGTAGTCGGTCTCCCGGCTATCCTTGCCGAAGTTGTTGTTGCCCCACGGCTGCGTCCCGTTCCGCTTGGCCAGGAGGGCCAGGTAGGCCCACTCCGCGGCCGTGCTCAAATGGTGGCCGGCGCCCTTGTTCCGGCAATACGTGGTGAATTCGTCGATCTTCTTGTTGCTGCCGGGGTCCTCGCCGGCCAGGGAATACAGCCGGTTGTTGTGGATGACGCCCTGGAATTTGCCGAAGCAGAGGGTGTCCTTTTCGCTGTTGCTGATCATAAAGGCCGGGTGGACGGTGGTGCCGCCGGCGATGGCGGCGATGTTGGTGCCGACCGTCAGGGTGGCGCCGGACGTGATGGACGTGGTGGCCTTATACAGGACGCCGGCGACGCTGATGTATTCGCCGGTGGTGTAGGCGCGGGACGCCGTCATGCCGGCCTCCACGTGGCCCATGAGCTGCCCCAGGGTCTTTTTGGCCCTGCGGACGTAAATGCTGGGGAGCCCCTTGTCGTCGGTGACGACCTCATTGGTGGGGTAGACGGCCTTGACGGCCAGGGCGACGTTGTCGAATTTAGCCATTTGTAGCTCCTCCTTTTACTGGATGGTGGGGGTCAGGTCGTCGATGCTCCAAAGAACGACGACGACGTCGCCCATATCGAGGGGCACGGGCTCCAGGTGGGTCTCGCCCTCCTCCTCGACTTCGGTGTACTGGATGGCGGGGATTTCCACCTGGGCCACGTAATAGCGGCCGATGCCCACGCCGATCACGAGGTTGTTGTTGTCATCCGCGCACACGTCAACGGTGACGGGGATGTCCCGCTGCCGGTTGTCGCAGCGGATGACCAGGTCATCGTCGCCGAAGGCGATCTTCTTGCCGCGCTGCTCCACGGCGATCTTGGTGCCCTCGTTCTTTTCGACGATCTGGATGTCGTGCTCGTTTGCCATTTAGGTCATGCCTCCTTTAATTCTCAATGTGAGCGTCACGCTGGACGCGCTGCCGTCAAAACTGACCTTGAAGCCGTTGAGGGCCTTGTCGGTGATGTGGATGTCTCCGACCTCGCCGACGTGGGCCGTGACCTCCGCCTCGACGGTATAAAACAGGTTTTTCCGGGTCGTGGTCAACGCCACGGTGGTCGGGTTGTCCATCGTGGAATTGAACGGGTAGGCCGCGCTGTTGGTGAGCGTGACCGTCTTGACCTCGCCCGTGACCTCCGCGTCGAAGGATGCGTCGATCTGCTCCATGTGGGCGTCATTCTGCCGCTGCTGCTGCAAATTGCCCACAAGGAGGGTCTTTGCCCCCAGGTAGGCGTCCAGGATGCCGTCCTCCATGTTCCCGAAGTTCGTGGCGCTCTGGGCTGTGCCCTGCTGGATGACCTCGCCCTGCTCTTTCGTCACGGTCGAGGTGCCGTCTCCGTTGTCCACGATCCGGCGCCGGTTGGGGTATTGGGTGACGTGATCCTTCCAATCGGTATGATTATACATTGGCTTTCACCTCCTTTCTCACGCCTCCGTGATGGTAAATCTAAACCGGTAGAGGATGCCCTCCTGGACGCTTGTGCGGGTGATGGCCTCGCCCTTGCTGGCCCACAAATTCCCGTTTATGTCCCAAAGCTGGAGCTCAGATACGGTGATGGACGTGCCCACGGAGTTGTCGATGATGATGTCCGCGGTGATCGTCCCGTCCGCCTGGATGCTGATCTCCGGCTTGCCGGTTGTGTAGTAGGTGCTGCCGACCTTATACCGGGCGTATGCGATGACGCGCTCGGTGTACTGCTTGTAGCCCTGCAGGGCCGCTGCGGTCAGAATGCCTGCCATGGTGTGACCTCCTTAATCGGTATCGTCCCCGCAAAGGGGATAATCAAACGGCGCCGTGGCTGCGGACGCCTTGATGCTGATGATTGCGGAACAGTAGCCCTCTTGGCTGCCCAACGCCAGGAGAAACATTCGCAACGCCGGCCATAAATTGCCGCACGCGAACATTGCGGCCAGGAGCTGATTGATCTGGGCGGTGCTCATTCTCCGCCCCCGTATGCCGTCCACGTCCCGGACGGGGTCAAAAAATAGACCTTGCCGGCGGACGGGATGATGGCGCAGGAGCCGGGCCCGGCCTTGTCGGTCGGGATTTCATCCAGGTCGTCGATGCTGTCCAGGATGTACTGCCGCGCCGCTTTCTGCTGCTTCGTACCCTCCACGATTTCGTGAAATGCCATGTTTGGGAGCCCTCCTTTGCTCGTTTTTTATGTTGGATCATCTTCTCCGCAAAGCGGATATTGGAACGGGCTGACCGACCGGCCGATGGCGTTGTCGATCTCCGCGTCCTGCAGGACGCCGACGGTGTTGGTGTCCGGGTACGTGCCGGCCAGGCGATAGGGGAACGTGTACGCCTCCCGCGCCGGCTTGATTTGGACGGTGGCGTCCGTGGACATGTACAGGATCATCGCCTGATGGCTTGGCTTGATCCGCTTCAGCTTGGAAAAAACCGCGTCGTAGTCGATGGGGCTGCCGTCGCTGAAAATCTCCACGGCGAAGGTGTACGGCGCCACGTTTTCCGTGACCTTGGCCGCCATGCCGGTCAAGGTCTGGATGATGTGCTCGATCTTGGCCGGGTTCATGGGCTCCCGCGAGTTGCGCTTCAGCACGACGGCCCGGCGTCTCTCCTCCATGGTCTGGCCGGGCGTCGGGGTGATGCCGTAGCGCTGCTCCCAATACGGGATCGACCACGTGGCGGTTTCCGGGAATGCCTGGAGGCGCAGCTCCTCAAAACGGAGCCGGACGTTGTCCATGTCCGCGCCCATCACCTGGAAAATCCACTTGCCAACATAGGAACGGTCATAAATGGGCGAAATCCTGGACAGCATCCGCAACGCCGTCGGGCTGGTTGGGAAATGCTCGATGTCGAAATCGCTCATTGCTTAGTCCTCCTCCGGGTAGTAAATGGTGCCGTCGATGGTGATGGAATTGGTCACGGGGTAGTCGTCCGCGTCGATGGGGACGTTTTCCGTATCGTCGTTGACGGTCAGGGCCGAAAAGTCGGCCACGCCCTCCGTCTCCGTGAAAATGGAATGCACCCGATTCCACTTGACCGCGCCCTCCTCCTTGGCCTCGATGTAATACGTTTCGATGGCCGTCTTGAAGCGGGCGGCGACGTCGGCGGCGGTGGCGCCGTCCTCCGTCTGCAGGCCGTTGATGACGAAATCGAGCTTGCAATTATCGCCGGGCGCGACGACGACCAGGATGGCCCCCACGGGCGCAAGGCGCTCGATGGCGCGGTTTCCGGGGTGCATGATGTGGTCATACACGGCCGCCAGGATCGTCGGGTTTGCGGGCTGTCCGTTGCTGTCGAGCACGATCAATTTGACGTAATTGGGGTGATCGGTTTCGTAGTTGGCGTCCACCAAAACCGTCCCGACGCCGCTGACCTCCTTGGCCCAGCGGATATAATCCGCGTCACAGCCGACATAGCTTTCCCCGCTGGATTGCTCCGCCAGGACGATGCGCTCATAGAGTTCGTCGTCTGTCTCCTCCACGGTGCCGCCGGTGATCGGCTCCGCGTTGGTGATGCTCACGACGCCGGTGATCGGCGACGCCATGATGACGATGGTGTCGGCCGCCACGTTGCCGCGCAGGCCGCCCTCCACGGCCGTCACGGTGGCGTCGGCGGTGCCGTAGTCCTCTCCGGGTGATGCTGTACCGATGACGGCCAGCGCGTCTGTGGCGTACTCTATGGCCGGCGTATCGCCGACCGCAGGAACGCAGAAGACGGTGCCCGCCGGGATTTGGGTGCCGGGGACGCCGGTGATCGTGATCGTGCCGGAGGCGTGGTTGGGCGCCCGGCGCGTCAGGCCGACGCCTGCGGCGTGGTAGTCCATATACTGGCCGTATGACCAGGCCGGAAACATGATTTTCAACGTCTCGATCAAAATAAAATTGATCAGTTCGTCCTCCTCCAATGCCGTCGGCATGGTGAAGTCATACGGGAAGCCGCCCTCCACGTTGTCGATGTCCGCGGGCAGAGCTTTCATCATGCGGGCCTGGATTTGCTCCGCGGTCTCGCCGATGTACCAAGGCGGCGGCGTAAATGTTGGCCTTGCGATTGCCATTTTTTCACCCCCTTTTAACTGGTTTCAACGGCCACGGACAGGCGGATTTCGTCCAGGTCGCGGCCTTTTACTGCAAACGTCCCGAAAAGGCTTGTGCCCTCCCAGGAAAATTCAAAATTGCGGACGTGTTCGGTCTTGGGGTTGACCATGAGCGCCTCGATGATCGTGCGCTCGACCGACGCCTCCACGCTTGCGTGATCCGGCTGGGCTGCTGCATACTCCATTTCTGTCCCGATCCGGGTGGAATATGCCAGGAAGGCGTCCCGCTCTGTTGCGATGATCTTCATGCACCATTGCATGAATGCCTCCCGGCCCTCTGCCTCGACCATGCGATTCGCCCCGTCCCGCGTGAAATCTCCGGCGGTGAAGTCGAAGAACACGGAAGGGCGGTAATGCTCCC
>Ga0310786_10006167_pt1 | contig 16067 bp, 9 predicted proteins | sample AusTroGonzalo_MG_FD_203881 | JGI IMG/M metagenome (GOLD analysis project Ga0310786, IMG submission 203881) | Bovine rumen microbial communities from tropical cattle in Woodstock, Queensland, Australia - Gonzalo_03 (v2) (version 2) | ecosystem: Host-associated > Mammals > Digestive system >... | reverse complement strand
GTGATGGTGGTCGGAGTAGGGCAAAAGGATCGCGTCTATATGATGAAATCGGAATTGCCTGAGGAAGAGACCTTGCTTATCTATTCTTCATGGGATGGTTACTATAAAGACCCTGAGCAAGTGAAGGTGAACCCTCAATATCTGATGTTTCGTCAAGAATTCCACAATGTGGTGGACATTCATACCTCAGGTCACGCGGACAGACAAACGATTAAGGATGTGATAGAAACAGTCAATCCGAAACAGGCTGTTATCTGTATTCATAAAGATAAAGACCAGACACTCGAATCTCTGAATCTGAGTGACAATCTCAAAAAGAAAATCGTTAATCAGACGTTATTGACATTGTGAAGATTCTCCATCTCTCTGACACACACAATAGGCATCAGCTACTGACGAACTTGCCGGCAGCTGATGTGATTGTACATTGTGGTGATTTCACAGAAGATGGAACCCCAAAAGAGGTGCTTGATTTCCTTAACTGGTTTATTGATTTGCCTTACAAATACAAGATATTTGTGACTGGCAATCATGACCTTTGTTTAAGGGGTGCAAAGGACATTGAGGATTTGCCAGACAATGTGTTCTTTCTACAAGATAGAGGTGTAACGATTGAAGGCATAAAGTTCTTTGGCATCGCATACGATCATTCGGAAAGCCTCATTCCTGAGGATACGGATATTGTGGTAACTCATGAGCCACCCATGATGATTCTCGATAAATCGGCTGGCATCTATTGGGGCAATGCACCTTTATTCAAGCGTATCATGGAGGTGAAACCACGATACCATTTGTTTGGTCATGTACATGAAAGTTATGGAACAGTCAAACAAAACGGAATCGTATTCTCCAATGGCGCTGTGCTTGATGATCATGATAGAATGTGCCATCCCCCTAAGGTTTTCATGATATAAAACCAAGTTCCCCAAAAACACAGATAATCTAAAAAAGTCACGTGGTCTCGTGGTCACGCGTCTTTTTTTTATTTTTTATGCATTCCCATTTGTCTGTATAATAAAAATTGGGGAAATTATTTGTTGGTGTCGAAAATAATACCCACTCGAGCCAAATCATCGATTGGCTCGGGCCAATGCATCGTTTGGCTCGAGCCAAGGATTTAGGGGACTCTATTGATAAAACTGACATGACCATATATCGTCACACCATCTTCATCGTTCCATTGCACTTGGGATAATCGCTACAACTCCCATAATTCCTTACCAGAGTTGACGCCTTTCTTTACCACTCGCTTAATCATGGGTTTACCGCATAGTGGGCAAGCGGGTGCATCGCTTTGGACGCTTTGCTGTTTGCGATAGGCAAGGGCGTTCTGCTGTCAGGCCCTCGGTGAACCCTCCTTCGACCTTGAACACTTCGAGTTGGCGTTCTATCTGACGATTCAGCTGAGGACAAGGCGGTTGCATAGTACAAGCAGACAGTTGGCAACGATGAGAGAATTTTCACTGTTGAGCCAGTGCCATAGAGATAGGTTTGTGGCATACTGATGCAAGATGGAAGAGGGGAGGAGCCCTCTTCCATCACACCAATTATTTTGCCTGGATGTTTATTTTTGGAATGCGACCGTCTTTCTGTCGCTGGAACTCGTGGATGGCGGTGGTGCGACGGAAGCCATTGCCACCAGAGCGGATGCTGTCGTGATAAAAGAGGTAGGATTTGCCCTTGAAATCGATGATGCCTCCGTGGATGGTGAAGGAGCTGGGAGACTCGTCAGCGATTAAGTGAGCATAAAACAAAATTTTTTTGTTTTTTCGGATGTGATTTGTTTGGATATTCCAAAGAAAGGTGTTACCTTTGCCACAAAATATTTCAACAAACACAAATCACTATATAAACGATATGATTATGAAAAAATCTATTATTAACATGGCAGCCAGCGGTCTTTGTGCCGTGGCTATGACAGGTTGCGGAAACGCAACAAGTAATCAACCAGAAGCTACGGCGGAGCAGGTAAGGACTGAGATTTCTGCTGACAGCATCATCCAACTGACGGAGCCTGACAAGACGCTGGAGGTGTCGCTGATGCAGGCGCTCAGTGACCGTCAGTCGCGTCGTGAGTTCTCTGACAAGCAAATCTCGCTCGAGGAGATGTCAACGCTCCTTTGGGCTGCCAACGGCATCAACCGTGAGGATGGCAGACGTACAGCTCCTTCGGCTGTCAATTCGCAGGACATCGACATCTATGTGTGCATGGCCAGCGGTGCTTATCTCTACGATGCCCAGCAGAGCCAACTTGCACGAATCACCACGGAAGACCTGCGTCCAGCAGTGTGCGGTCAGCAGGAGGTGGATGCACCTGTGTTCTTCGTGCTGGTGGCAGATGTCTCACGCTATCCTGAGGGCCTTGCCTCTCAGCGTGCAGCAGTGGAGTCGTTGGCTGCTATGGATGCCGGATATGTGTCGGGCAATATCGGTCTGTATTGTGCAGCTGCGCAACTCGCCACCGTTCCTCGTGCCTCAATGGACAAGGAAGCATTGGCAAAGGCGCTCAACCTGACAGACAACCAGATTCCTTTGCTCAACAACCCTGTGGGGTATATAAAATAGCATCAACGATTCGGAGGGGTCACTTGGTCCCAGGTGAACAGGTGATGATTCCCACTGCGTTCTCGGGCATCATGACATCAAAGGAGCCTTTCACGTTTCCGATGCGCTTGGTTTGTGGCGTGATGGGTTCGTGATAGCTGAACGAACTTCCTACATCGGGGTGGCTGGAATAATAGTTTTGGTCACCCTGATTCTTGATGCTGGTGTCGTGGGAAGTGATGTATTCCATCTCGACAGAGTAGGGGGAATCGGTGTTGAGCTGAATGCTGACCAACTTGTCTTTTGCCTCCGCATTGACGAACTTGATATAGACTTTCCCTGTCTTTGTGTCGATGGTGGATGAGGTATATACCTTTCCATCGGTTTCGCTGCCATTCATCACGTCGTTGCACTTCAAAGCCCTGTTGCCTGCCACGGAGAACAGTTGCTGGTAATAGTAGTTGGTGGTGCGCCAAAGACCACGATTGTCGAACCAGATGAGGTTGGCTCCCCATTTGTTATATCCCTTTTTGCAGAAGAGTGGGGCATAGGCAGCCATCACCACCATGTCGGAATTGCGTTCCAAACTGAGCCAGTAGGCGGCTTCTGCTAAGGTGGATTGGTAGGCATTGTTGGTGCCGTTGTTGGCAAACTCTCCCACAAACACACGAGTGGGCCTGCTGCGGTCGTAGGTCAGCCCCTGACTGCCACGTTTGGCGCCTGGAGCATATCGGTTGCCCTGGGTGAAGAACCAGTCATCACCTTTGTAGTAGTGCTCATCCACGTAGGTGTCGGGATATTTCTCGTCAATCTCTGCATAGTTGTTGTCGAACTCTCGTCCTGCATCACGGGCTCCAGCAGTGGAGACGATGATGATGTCGGGATATTGTGCCTTGACGGCCTTGTACATGATGTCGAAACGTTCCCAGAACTCTTTTCCCTGGTTCTCGTTGCCAATGCCCAAATACTTGAGATTGAAGGGGGCTGGATGTCCCATTTGTGCTCGTACCTTTCCCCATGTGGAGGTGACGGGACCATTACAGAACTCGATGAGGTCAAGGGCGTCTTTCACAAAGATGTCGTGGAAGCGTTGACGGTCAACCTCTGTCTCGAGGGGAGCGATATAGGAATGTCCCACAAACTGGCAGGTCACGCCATTGTTGAGCACTGGCAGTGGGCTGGCTCCCAACGACTCTGCCATGAGGAAATACTCATAGAAACCTACGTACTGCGATGTCAGGTAGCCCCAATGATTGCGGAAGGGGATGCGTTCCTCGGGCTTGCCGATGGAGTTCTTCCAGAACACCTGACCGAAGTAGTTGGGACCTTCGGATGCACATCCGCCAGGGAAGCGCATAAACTTGGGGTGGAGGTTGGAGAGCGCCTCCATCATGTCCTTGCGCAGAGGTCCTGCCTTGCCGTTCTTCCACAGGTGTGATGCCTCGGGCAACAAGGTCACAAAATCGAGGTAAAACGTACCTGCTGCATCGCCCATGATGACGAGGCGACTATCTGTTGAACGCAATGCCTTCAACGCTCCTGTGTACTTCTTCCAGTCATTGGTGAGCTTCGAGACCTTCACGATGTTGGAGTTGAGCTGTCCATTGATGTCCTCCAGATAGATGGTGACTTTTCCCTTGTATTGTTCGCCTTGCAGGTAAAGTCCGAGGTCGTACTTCACATTGGCCTCAACAGCCAATGAGGGACGTTGGGTGTTGTTGGAGTAGGTGGCTCCACGATCACGTGAACTGGGCGTGATGCCATAGCCATTGGCGGCAATGCCATAGCCTTTTCCTGCCGACTGGATGTCGAACTTCACGCAATACTGCATATAGCGGAGTTCGTCGTCATATTTATCGTTGGGGTCATAGTCATACTTGCGCTCCAACGCCTTGATGAGGGGATGGTCACTCACGGCATGAGCCTGTCCGACTGCGCCTTCCTTGTTCACCACTGTCCATCCGAAGAAGATGGTGTCGCTCTGTGAAAATTCGTTGGCTGGACCATCAGGCACATTGTATGCCTGAAACGAGTTGTTCTGAATCATCTGGGCACAAATGCCGCCATCGAGCGACTGATTGATGTCCTCGAAGAAGATGCCACTGAGGGTAGGGCTGATCTCGATGCCCATGTCCTTCACATCGACGGTTAGTTGACGCTGCTCTGTCTGAGCCGATACCTGTGTCAGCCCACCTAACATCATGGCGGCTGCCATCCAAAGTTTTCTGTCCATAAAGTTTGTATTCAAGAAGTGATAGGTTAGAGATTGCAAAGGTACGATTAAGTGGGCAGAATACAAAAGAAAAGCAGAAAAAAGAATGGATAGCATAAAAAAGGGGGCCGCATGGTGCGACCTCCCTTTCGTTTATGGATGATTTGAGCTTTCGATTATTCACCCTTTACAGCTGCGATGCCTGGGAGTACCTTACCCTCGATAGCCTCGAGGAGAGCACCACCACCTGTAGAGATGTAAGAAACCTGGTCAGCAAGACCGAACTTGTTGACACATGCTACAGAGTCACCACCACCGATGAGAGAGAATGCGCCTTCAGCAGTAGCCTTAGCAACAGCCTCACCAATAGCACGAGAACCTGCGGTGAAGTCTTCACACTCGAAGCAACCAGCAGGACCATTCCAAAGGATGGTCTTTGCGCCTTCGATGGCCTTAGTGAACTTCTCACGGCTGATAGGACCGATGTCGAGACCATCCCAACCTTCTTCAATAGCGTTGGATGGGAATGTCTTAATCTGAGCGCCTGGCTTCACTGAGAAAGTAGAGAAGTCGTAGCCAGTGCAGCATACAGAGTCCTCACCGAGAACGAGGTCTACGCCGTTCTCCTTGGCCATCTTCTCAACGCCAAGAGCTACATCGAGCTTGTCGAGCTCAACGATTGAGTTACCGATTTCACCACCATGAGCCTTCATGAAGGTGTAGGTCATACCACCACAGAGGATGAGCTTGTCCACCTTGCCGAGAAGGTTCTCGATGATACCAATCTTAGTGGAAACCTTAGAACCACCCATGATAGCCACGAATGGACGCTTGATGTTGTTGAGCACGTTGTCAACAGCCTGCACTTCCTTCTCCATGAGGAGACCGAGCATCACGTCGTTCTTGTCGAAGTAGTCAGCGATGACAGCAGTGGAAGCATGCTTGCGGTGAGCAGTACCGAAGGCATCCATCACCCAGCAGTCAGCATAAGAAGCGAGCTTTTTAGCGAACTCCTTCTGGCTTGCCTTCATGGCCTTCTTAGCCTCGTCATATTCAGGAGTGCCCTTCTCAACACCTACTGGCTTACCTTCCTCTTCAGGATAGTAGCGGAGGTTCTCGAGAAGAAGAACTTCACCAGCCTTCAAAGCAGCAGCCTGAGCTTCTGCCTTCTGGCAGTCGTCAGCGAACTGAACAGGAACACCAAGTGCCTCGCTCACAGCAGGAACAATCTGCTTCAGTGAGAGCTCTGGCTTTACCTTGCCCTTTGGCTTGCCCATGTGAGACATGATGATGAGCGCACCGCCTTTCTCAAGGATGAGCTTGAGGGTGGGGACAGCACCACGAATACGAGTGTCGTCAGTGATGACGCCATTCTGGATTGGCACATTGAAATCTACACGCACGATTGCCTTCTTACCGGCAAAGTTGTACTCATTGATTGTCATAGTCGTTGTTGTTTAAAATGTTTATTACTGAATGTATTTCTTAACTGTCAATTGTCAACTCTTAACTCTTAATTCTTAATTCTCAACTCCCTAATATTGTTCATTCTCGTTTGGGAAGCTACCTTCTTTCACATCCTCCACATAATGTCCGATGGCATCGGTCATGATGGTGTTGAGGTCGGCATAGCGGCGAAGGAACTTGGGAGAGAAGCCACGTGTCATGCCCAGCATGTCGGAAATCACGAGCACTTGGCCATCGCAACCACTACCTGCACCAATGCCAATCACTGGAATGCTCAATTCGCTGGCCACTTGTGTCGCCAACTTGGCTGGAATCTTCTCTAAGACGATAGCAAAACAGCCTGCATCTTCCAGAGCATGTGCATCACTGATGAGCTTCTTTGCTTCAGCCTCTTCCTTGGCGCGAACGGTGTAGGTGCCGAACTTGTTGATGGATTGAGGTGTCAAGCCAAGGTGTCCACAGATAGGAATACCAGCATCCAGAATCTTGCGTACAGCAGGGATGATTTCCACACCGCCTTCGAGCTTGAGGGCATCGCAGTGTGTCTCCTTCATGATGCGGATGGCGTTGGTGACCGCCTCTGTCTCATTCACCTGATAGGTGCCAAAAGGCATGTCGCAAATGACCAATGCACGCTTGACGGCACGAACGACGGCCTTGGCGTGGTAGATCATCTGGTCGAGTGTGATAGGAAGGGTGGTCCAGTTACCAGCCATCACATTGCTGGCTGAATCGCCCACAAGGATGATGTCAATACCCGCATTGTCGGTAATGGTGGCTGTTGTGAAATCATACGATGTAAGCATGGCAATCTTCTTGCCCTCGGCTTTCATCTGAATCAATCTGTGTGTTGTGACCTTACGTTGGTCCTCTACTAAATATCCTGCCATTGTTGTGGATTTTCTTAACAGGATGCAAAGTTACACATTATTATTAAAACTCAAACAATAAACGTGCATTTATTTGTCGTCTTGTCAAGTAATTTGGCACTGCGTATTGATGATTTGTAATGTCTGTAACCCAATAATAACTGTTCACATTCGAAATGTCGAGGATGTTGAACACGTCCACACCCAGCCAAATATTGCGGAAAGCACGTCCCATACCTGTGTAGATGTGCCTGTCTTCATTCTTCAACAGACGGTAGCTGATGCCCAAGTCAACACGACGATAGCTGGTCATACGGAACACCTGCTTTTCACGACCAGAGTGGGGTGGTCCGAAGGGGAGTCCACCAGAATAATGTCCCTGAATGGTCATCTTCCAACGGTCGGTGTTGGGGAAGTAGTCGCTGAAAAAGAGGGCGCAGTTCAGACGCTGGTCGGTAGGACGTGGCACTGATTTGCCGCCATCAATCTTTTCCTCGGTCTTCATGATGCCCACACTCAACCATGAGTCGGTGCCTGGCACAAACTCACCATAAATCTTTAAGTCAAGACCTGCTGCATAACCTTTCGAGATGTTACCTCCATAATAAACCACACGCACATTGTCAATATTATAGGGCACCAAATTGCTCAAAGCCTTGTAATATGCCTCTGCTGTGAACTTGAACGGACGTTCATGGACTCTGAACTTATATTCCATACCCAGTACGAAGTGGATGCTTCGCTGGGACTTGATGTCCTTGCGCAGAAAAGCAACGGTGTTGTTGTTGACCGTCGTGGTGTCTCGCATTTCCTTATAGAAAGGCGTCTGATAATACAGACCTGTGGAGAAGCGATACGTCAGATTCTCGTTCTTGGCTGGGGTGAATGCCACTGTAGCACGAGGCGAGAAGAGGGTCTCCTTGTTCCAATCCCAATGGGTGAGGCGGGCACCATAGTTCAGCACCAGACTTCCATCCTCAAATTCATTCCTCCATGTATCTTGAATATATAATTCATAATGCTTTGATTTCTCGCTATTTACTGAAGACATATTATAAATAAGATCTAAGCGGTCGGAGGAGTGGGGAAGGGAGTATCCTGCCGAGTCACGCAGCTCCCATTCACGCATCGTTTCGTCCACTTTTTCCATCTTCATCAAAGCGCCATAACGCAACCAATGGCTGGTGAAGCGGTTCTGACCTGTGATACCCACACTGGTCATGCTGGCATTCAGTCGGTTACGTGCATGTTCATGATAGGTGCCGATGCCCAAACTCTCATCATCACCATCATTATTCAACCAGTATTCACCATTGATGTCGTAAGTTTCACGTTCCTTCGTCTTGAATCCTGACCAATTGAAGGTCAAGGAATTCATTTTGTTGAAGTTATGGGTGATGGAAGCAGCTCCGAAATACGTGTAGAACTTGTCTTGTTCGCTACCATCGAAATAGACCTTGAATTCCTTCAAATCCTCAGCTGTACCAAACTTGGTCGTACGGTCGCTGGGCGTGAATTTATAGTTATTGGTGGAAATGACACCCATCACATCAAATGTCCAGCGCTGGTTAGGGCTCCAACTCATATAGGTCTGATAATCAAAATCTCGTGGGTCATATTCTCCCTTTGTTTCCAAAGTTCCTAACAAGTTCTTCATGGTCTTGTATCGCACAGCGTGGGTCATGGAAAATTTCTCTGTGCCAAAGCCAAGATAGCCACTGGCACCCAACAAACTGGCGCTCACACTGGCTTCAAAGCCTTTCACTTTCTTATAGGTGATGTCCAGCACACTCGACATCTTCTCTCCATATTTCGCCTCGAAACCACCAGCTGAGAAGCCAATACGCTCCACCATATCAGGGTTGATGATGCTCAAGCCCTCTTGCTGGCCACTACGAATCAATAGGGGACGGTAAACCTCTATTCCGTTGATATACACAGAGTTCTCGTCAAAAGAACCACCTCTTACATTATATTGTGAAGACAGTTCACTATGCGTCGAAACACCTGCTTGACTGGTGATCAGCCTTTCCACGCCACCACCAGAAGCATTGCCCATATGCTTCATGTCTGCCATGCTCACATCGGTCATAGTACTCGTCTGGCGACGAATATCTGTCACTTCCACGCCACCTAATTCATAACCCAGCGAAGGCAACATCACATTCAGCGTCACAGAATCCACAGGATTCTCCAAGACACGTTTCCTGGTCTCATAACCCAACATGGAAAACACGACCACCATCGAATCAGCACTCTCGCACGAGAAACGGAATTCTCCCTTCAAATTACACACAGCACCACATCCAGTGCCTTCCACACGAACCTGAGCTAATTCAATGGGCGCTTTCTGATCGTCAATCACTTTACCTTTAATCACGACCGTCTGGGCGTGACCATAAGCCATACCCAGCATCCACAACAGCAGTGTTGCGCTTATATATTTATAAATAATGTGTCGTATCATTATACGATTGTCGTTCTCAATTAATCTTCTAACATTTTTAATAACGATACCACAGCCAATATATTGTATCTTTCAAAAGAAAGAGGGGACACCACTAAGGATGTCCCCAATACTTATTTAACATAACCGCGGTTACATCTAAAAGTGACATTTACTTTTTAGTTTTCTCTATAACGGGTTGTTCCTTATATTTTGTCGCCCAATATACAGCCTGCTGTTCATCTTTTGGTACAATCTCACCTTGATGATAGATTGCAGCAAGTTTGAACTGAGCATCCTTATGTCCTTGCATGGCAGCTTTCGTCAGCCATTCAATTCCCAATTCATAATTTTGCAAAACCTTCTTGCCTTCAATACAAAGAAGTCCCATGATGTACTGCGCCTCTGAATGTCCAGCATCTGCAGCTTTCTGATAATACGTCAGAGCCAGCTCCACATCCTTAGCCTTGTAGTATTTATTTCCTTTCTTATAATTCTCTTCCGCCTCCTTCTTCACACTTTCCAGATCAGGCATATTTTCCGAGGCATTCTCCGATGTGACCTGTGCCTGCATTCCCATCGCCATACACATGACAGCGATAAACAATAAACATTTCCGTTTCATGTTTTATTTATTTTTAAGTGATTAATAAAAGAGATTTGAGATTCTCATCGTTCTTATTTTTCGTCACAATGATACTTGAAGTAGTCCACGTCAACGTAGCCGCCAACTTTCTTGGTGGCATAGTTGAAGATGCCGAACTTGGAGCCCATGAAGAAACGGCGATAGTCGAACACCATGCGATAGTTCTTCGTACCAATCTGTGTCCATTGTTCACCATCGAGACTATAGAAGAAATTGGCAGCGTCGCGTCCCCCACGTTCACCTGCACGGAAGTCGCCATCGACACGTAACCAGATCTTGGGCTGCTTGGCATTGACCAGCTTGGTCAAATCGACGGTCTCAATGACCTTCTCTTCAACCTTTGTCACAGCTTTCTCACGTTCTGTCAGGCTCACCTTCTGTTCACTCATTTCAAGCGTCAAGGTCTTGCCGTTCTTCTTCACCGTCAACACGCCACTGTCACCATTGAAGTCGCTGAGACCGGAACAGTCGCCGTCTGCCATCTTCGAGAGATCCATGCAGATATAGCCGCTACAGGTGGGTCCTTCCATACGCTGAGTCAGCGTGTTGGGCGCCAAATAGAGATTAGGCACAACGCGGCTCGTCTTCAGTCGCAGGAAGCCTGGACGCTCAGTCAGGCTCCAAGCCTTGTCCACAGGATTGTGGTTCCACTGCCAGTGGAGACCTAACTTAGAATCATCGAATTCATCGGGCAAAACGATGCCCTTGACGGGTTGTCCGCTCTTGTAAGGACGCATGACTTCGGGCACCTTGTAGTTCTCATCGCCCAACATTGGCCAGCCGTCAATCCAGCGTACTGGCGACAGAGTGAGCACGCGCCCTACCCCACCACGGTCTTGGAACATGATGCCATACCAGTCGCCCTCTTCTGTATCGACGATGGTGCCTTGTGCAAGATAGTAGAAACCTCCGAAGTCGCTCTCCAGAATAACGTTCTTTTCCCACTTGGCATTCAGATCTTTCGTACGATAGCAGACCTCACGACGATGGCGACCGCCACCATAAGACTGGCTGATGAGCATGGCATAATAGGTGCCGTTATGCTTGATGACACGAGTACCTTCCAACAGACCATTCTCGTCTTCTTCACGTTGGAAATAATGACGCAGGCTGCCTTCGACAACGCCCTTCAGGTCACGTGTCAGCTGGCATACCTCACCCGTTCCGAAGAACACGTAGGGAGTGCCGTCATCATCGAAGAACAAGGTGGCATCGTGGAAGTGGCGAAGGCGAGAGTGAATGGTCCAAGGGCCCTCTGCCTTAGGAGCTGTAAAGATATAGGTGTCGCCCATCGCACCCTGCTCGTTGGGGGCCAAGAGTGCCCAGAACTTGCCATCGTGATATTTCAATGAAGTGGCCCACTGACCACGTCCATAAACGGTGCCAACACCCTCCCCTTTCTGCTGGTCGAGTGGCAGAGAGAAGGAAAGATCATACTTAGGAGAGTCTGTCAGTTTGTCGAAAATGTAACCTACAGTCTCCCAGTTCTTTAGGTCTTTCGATGCCATCACAGGAGCACCTGGCATGAGGTGCATGGTGGTGCTGACCAGATAGAACGTATCACCCACACGGATGACATCAGGATCGGGCACGTCAGCCCACAACATCGGGTTTTTAATGGGTTTCTCCCTTTCTGGCTGCGCTACCCCCATGGTGCACAGCATACTCAAAAGCAATAAAGTAAATAGTTGTTTCATTTTGGTGTTATATTAAAAGATTATTGGTTGTGTAAAACAGTTATGGTCATACACTCGGTTAATTTTACTTGCAAAATTAACGATTATCTCCGATTTTACACCCATTTCTGTACATTTTTCTTGCAGAATATGCTTGTATTTAATATAAAATGGAGCTGGATGCCACATACTCGCTGCAATTCTTCGGCTTAATTAAAAGAAAAACGTAACTTTGCACGCAGTTTAAGAAATCTAAACATATTAATTAAAATAAAATGAAAACAATCAAATTCTTTGTTTTGACGCTGGCAGCAGCAGGTCTGCTAACAGCGTGTGGTACAAACGACAAAAATAACGATGAGACAAAAGTGCACAACGTCATGACGGTGCAACCTCTAAACCGCCAAGAGACAGCGGTGAAGAATTTTTCAGGCGTTGTGAAGGAGAACAGCACAGTGAGCCTGAGTTTCCGCACTCCGGGTCAGATTATGCACATATTGGTGAAGGAAGGCACGTATGTCAGAAAAGGACAATTGGTTGCCACCCTCGACACCAAGGACTATCAGTTGCAAGTGGATGCCGCACAGACACAGTACGACCAATTGAAGAACGAGGTGGAACGACTGCGCAAGTTGCATGAGGCCAACAGCCTCTCGGGCAATGACTTTGAGAAGGCAACAAGCGGACTGGAACAGCTGCGTATACAGTTGCAGAATGCCAAGAATCAGCTGAGCTACACCCGACTGACGGCTCCCGTGGATGGTACCGTTCAGAAAGTAAACTTTGAACCTTCAGAGATGGTTAACGCAGGAACGCCTATCATGGACATTGTAGATACAAAAGGTTTGGAAGTGGAAGTGAACATCCCTGATGATGTGTATCGTTTTCTGAGCAATACCACTGAGGCTTACTGCATAGCTGCAGGCGAGCGCTATAACCTGCACAAGAAGAGTGCATTGGCCAAAGCAGATGCCAACCAGTTGTTTACTGTGAAATATGCCTTTGACGGAAAACTGAGCCCTGGTGTGAACGTGAATGTGTACATAGAGATGGGTGGAGATATGACCGTCAGTGGTCTGTCTATTCCTGCCCATGCCATCTTTGAGGACGGTGGCAAGACCTACGTCTGGGTCGTTGAACAAGGCAATATTGTGAAGCGTCATGCCATCACAGCCAGAAAGGTTGATTCAGAAGGTATGGCTGTGGTGGAGAGTGGCATCTCAGCTACTGACCAAGTGGTAAAAGCCGGTGTAAAAGCACTGCATGATGGTGACAAGGTGAAGATTGTCACACAGCGCAACACGAACGTAGGAGACCTCTTGTAACCATTAATAATTGATAATTGAAAATTGATAATTATGAATGCAAGAGCACTGACAGAATTCTTTGTCAAACGACCGATCATATTCTGGAGCCTTGTTATAGGTATCCTCATCATGGGCATATTTAGTTACATTGAAATGCCCAAATTGGAAGACCCTGCTGTTGCTGTAAAGCAGGCCTCAGTGGTGTTGGTTTATCCTGGCGCCACAGCTCACGAGGTGGAACTGGAGGCTGTGCAGGTGATGGAAGACGAGTTGCGCACGCTGGCTGATGTGAAGGAACTGAATACAGATTGCCGTCCGGGCATGGCCATCATCAGCGTAAAATTCCAGGACAAGGTGAAGATGTCCGAGATGGAACAACATTTCGACCAGCTACGCCGCAAGGCCAACGACGTCAAGTCCAAGTTACCTTCAGACTGCTATGCCCCCATCGTAGTGGATGACATGCTGGATGTTTATGGTCTTTTCTATGCCTTCATGGGAGATGGCTATAGTTATTCCGAGATGGAGAAGTATGCCAAACTGGTGCGCCGTGAGCTGCTGACGGTGAAGGGTGTGAAGCGTATCAACATCATCGGCACACGTGCAGAAGTCATTAACATCATTATTGACAAGGAGAAGCTGGCACGTACGGGCATCCTCCCCACGCAGATTATGCTGGGCCTCAAGAACGCTGGCAAAACGGTCAATGCCGGTAATTACGAAAATGGCGACGACCGTCTGCAGATTCGCGTGAACAACGAACTGGAAGACGAACAAGACATCGCCAACTTGTTCATCAGCACCACAACAGACAAGCAGATTCGCATTGGTGACATTGCCAAGGTGGAGCGTACATACAAGGAACCACAGACAGACGGCTTCTTCGTCAACGGCAAGCCCGCCCTTGGCATCTGTATCACACTGAATGACGATGCCATTGTACCCGATGTGGGTAAGGCTATTGACAAGAAACTGGCTGAGGTGATGGATCGAGTGCCCGTGGGATTCGAGACTGACAAGATATTCTTCCAAGCCGACCAGGTGACAAACGCTGTCAACGGTTTCCTCATCAACCTGCTGGAATCCGTGCTCATTGTGATTGTCGTACTGATGTTCAGCTATGGCTTCCGTGGCGGCATGATCATTGGCACCAGTCTGGTGCTGGCCATCTTCGTGACGTTCCCTATCCTACTCCTGGCCGACAGCACCTTGCAGCGTATCTCACTTGGTGCATTCATCGTGGCAATGGGTATGCTGGTGGATAATGCCATTGTGGTCATGGACGGCATACTGGTAGACAGGAAACGAGGGCTAGGTCCCAAGTCATACCTATATAATATTGTCAACAACACGGCGCTGCCTATGCTGGGTGCAACAGTCATTGCCGTACTCACCTTCTTCCCCACATATATCTCCAAGAGCACGGCTGGCGAGTACTGCCGCGACCTGTTCCTGGTGCTCTGCATCTCGCTTCTGGCTTCATGGGTGATGGCGATGGTGCAAGTGCCGTCCTGCGTGGCGGCATGGATGCCATTACGTTCGAAAGAGAAGGCCAGTGACGGAGAGGTGAAGGAAACGAAACTGCAAGGCTTGATTCGCAAGCTGATAGGCAAGCTCCTTGATTTCCGATATGCCACGATTGCCGTGATGGTAGCGCTGCTGGTTGTCTGCGGATTCGGTTTCACAAAAGTGAAGCAGGTATTCTTCCCCGACTTTGACTACGGCCAGTTTGTGATAGAGTACCACCTGCCCGATCAGGCCAGCCCCGACCGTGTGCGTGAAGACTTGCTGTCCATCACCGACACGCTGCTGAAAAACCCGAGAATTGACCGCGTGGCTGCCTCCATGGGTTCATCGCCTGTGCGTTACAGCTTGGTGCGCCCAATGAATAGCGGTAGCAGCAATGATGGAGAGCTTATCGTTGACTGCAAGGATTTCAAGACCATGAAATCCGTCATCAAGGAAATCCGCCCACAGCTACGTGCCGCTTATCCCGATGCCTACATCCGATTCCGTAATTATAATTTCAGCATCAGCACCACCCACACTGTGGAGGTGGAATTTCAGGGACCTGACCCCGAGGTTCTGCGCAATCTGGTGCATCAGGCCGAGGACATTATGCGAAGCTCGAAGTACGCAGATAGCTACTCTGTACAGAACAACTGGCAGAACAAAGGCAAAGCCATCGTGACCAACTATGTGCAGACGGATGCTTTGCGCAGTGGACTGAACCGTGAGGACGTAGCCAGCGCATTGATAGCTGCCACAGACGGATTGCCTGTCGGTATTATCAGCAACCAGGACAAAAAAATCATTGTCCAGATGCAGGTACGTAATGAAGATGGTTCTAAAATCAAAAACATTACAACTATACCAGTCTGGAGCACCCTGAATCTTCACATCAACCCAGAAGAAGTCAAGGGCTTGATGATGGGCACCACGAGTGTTGAAGAAATAGAAAACCGACTGACCAACAGCATCCCATTAAGTACTGTAAACAGCGACATTCACTTGGAATGGGAGGAGGACTACATCTTCCGCCGCAATGGACAGCGCACCATCCAGGCCGAGTGCGACCCGAATCCCGACCTCGAAGACGCGACACCCAGCAAAGTGGAGGATGACATCCGCGAGGCCATCGAAGCTATCGAGTTGCCACAGGGCTATTCGATGTCCTGGCAGGGCGAAGGAGGCAGTTCTGGCGAAGCTGCCAGCTCAATATTGGGTCTCTTCCCCCTTGCCTTCGTGCTCATCCTGGTCATCATGCTCTTGTTGTTCAATAGCTGGAAGCAGGTGCTGACCATTGTGTTCTGCCTGCCCTTCATCCTTGTCGGCATCGTACCAGCATTGCTGCTCTTAGGCATGCCGTTCACCTTCATCGCCATTCTCGGTGCAATGGG
>Ga0310786_10006166_pt1 | contig 16068 bp, 10 predicted proteins | sample AusTroGonzalo_MG_FD_203881 | JGI IMG/M metagenome (GOLD analysis project Ga0310786, IMG submission 203881) | Bovine rumen microbial communities from tropical cattle in Woodstock, Queensland, Australia - Gonzalo_03 (v2) (version 2) | ecosystem: Host-associated > Mammals > Digestive system >... | reverse complement strand
GCCCGGAGGAGCCGCGCCAGCATCCGGGCGAGGGTGCGCTACCCTACTATGCGATGCGCCAGTTCGTCATTGTCCGGAACGACCTCCAGAACGCCGGCAAGGCCGCGAACGAGATAAAGCGGATGATGGCGGAGGCGGGCGTCGAGAAGAAGGTCATCCGTCGAGTGGCGGTTGCGGCCTACGAACTCGAGATAAACATCTGCATCCACTCGCTCGGCGGAACCCTTACGTTCATACTCGACACCGAGAAGGCCACGCTGATCGCCAAGGACAGGGGGCCGGGGATCGAGAACGTGGAATGGGCGTGCCGCGACGGCACATCGACTGCGAACGACTGGATTCGCTCGATGGGTTTTGGCGCGGGGATGGGCCTTGCGAACTCCAAGCGGGTCTCTGACTCTTTCGACATCCAGTCCAAGGTGCCAACCGGCACGACGGTCGCGTGCACCTTCTGCATCGGCGGTCAGTGAAAAGGCCGGCGGTGGTCTAGTCTGCGTTTTTTCGCCGTCGTGCGGCGACGATGCGTAGAAGTTCCTTCATCTTCGACGCCGGATCCCTGGCGCGGAGGTGTTCCACGAATTCCGCCTTGCGAGAGTCCGCGGCGGAAAACACGGCCCGCGTGCCGACGACGTCCACGCCCCCGATGCCTGCGGCGGCGCATGCCGCCCGCAGCCGTGCGGCGCGCACGAACTCCTCCGCCTCGGGCGGGAGGGGGCCGAAGCGGTCTTTCATCTCCATCTCCAGGGCCTTTACGGCCTTCGCGTCCTCGGCCTCCGCGAAACGGCGCATGAGCGAAAGCCGTTGGGCGTCTTCTTCGATGTAAGAGTATGGGATGCGCGGGCTCGCGAAGTCGAGATTGAGCTTCACGTCCACGACCTCTTTCGGCTTCTCTCCCTTCATCATGGAGATTGTGCGGCGCAGGAGCTGGCAGTAAAGGTTGAAGCCGACCGCCGCGATGTGCCCGGACTGCTGTGGCCCGAGGAGGTTGCCGGCGCCGCGCAGCTCCAGGTCGCGCACGGCGAGGTTGAAGCCTGCCCCGAGCCCGCCGTGGCGCCTTATCGCGGCGAGGCGTTCGCGCGCGTCGGAGTCAACGATGCCCGACGGCGGCAGCAGGAAGTATGCGTAGCCCTGTTTCGACGATCGCCCCACGCGCCCGCGCAGCTGGTATAGGTCGGCCATTCCGAATGTATCGGCCCGTTCGATGAGGATCGTATTCGCGCGTGGGATGTCTATGCCGCTTTCCACGATCGTCGTCGACAGCAGGATGTCGTATTTGCCGCGCTCGAAGTCCCGCATCTTCGCGGCAAGAGTCTGGGAGTCCATCCTTCCGTGCGCCGTGACGATGCGCGCGCCCGGGCAGAGCGCCGCGAGGCGCTTGGCCGCCGCGGAGATCGTCGCAACGCGGTTGTGCAGAAAGTATACCTGTCCGCCGCGCGCGATTTCCGCCTCTATCGCCGCCCTGACGGTTTCGTCCGAATCCCTCGCGACTACGGTCTCTACGGCGACGCGTTCGCGAGGCGGCGTCCTCAGCAGCGAGAGGTCGCGCGCCCCGGTCATGGAGAGGTAGAGAGTTCGGGGGATCGGTGTCGCGGACATGGTCAGCACGTCTGTAGAGGCTCTCAGTCCCTTCAGGAATTCCTTGTGCCTTACGCCGAAGCGCTGCTCCTCGTCTATGATGATGAGCCCGAGGTCCTTGAAGCGTATGTTCGGCGTAAGTATGGCGTGCGTTCCTATGACAATGTCGCAGACGCCGGCGGCGAGCCGTTCGAACGTGCCCTTGTGGGCGCCGCCGGACTGGAAGCGCGACACCGACTCGATGCGCAGCGGGGTTCCGTCGAATCGCGCCGTGAAGGTCTCGAAGTGCTGTTCGGCGAGCACGGTGGTGGGGGCGAGTACGGCGACCTGCTTGCCGTTCATCGCCGCCACGAACGCGGCGCGCATGGCGACTTCGGTCTTGCCGTAGCCGGCGTCGCCGCAGACAAGGCGGTCCATTGGCCGGTCAGATGCGAGGTCCCTGTCTATGTCGGCGATGGCCGCCGCCTGGTCGGGGGTCTCTTCGTACGGGAACGCGGCGTCGAACGCCTCCCTTCCTTCGCAGGCGACGTCGTAGGCGAAGCCGGGTGCGGTTTCGCGGCGCGCCTGCGTCTCCAGCAGCGCGGCGGCGAGGTCCGTGACCGCCTTCTGCGCGTCGCGTCTGTCCTTCTCCCAGCGCTTGCCGTCCAACCTGTGCATGCGGACGGCTTCGCCTTTCACGCCGACGTACCTTGAGAGGAGGTGGGCGTGCGCGGCCGGGACGTGGAGCTTGCCGCCGTCGGCATACTCTATCGTGAAGACCTCCGTGCGCCGGCCGTCCACCGAGATTTCCGAAGATCCGACGTAGCGGCCGACGCCGTAGTCGATGTGCACTACGTATTCGCCTGGCTCCAGGTCTTCGAAGTCGGCGAGGCGCTCTCCGGCGGCGGCAGCGGCGCCCACTCGCCGACGCGTGCGTCGTTTCGCGAACACGCGGTCGGATTTCGCGACGACTGCGAGGACGGGTGAGCCGCCGGATATTTCGAAACCGCCGGAAAGCGCATCGACCTTTACGACTAGGTCGCCCCGCCGTTCCGCGGCGGCGAGATGGCTTTCAAGCCTGCGCCGGGCGGACTCGAATAGCTCTGGGTGGTGCGCTTCGCCCGCGCCAAGCTCGGAGAAGCCCGGCAGCGGCGTCGTCTGGAAGCCCCATGTCGCGACGCCGCCGGGCGCGGGGTCGCCGGTGTACACCGTGAAGATGTCGCTTCGCCCGCGCAGTAGGTGGGCGCTTCCGTATTCGCCGTGTTCTAGCGCCAGGACGGCCGAGCCCTCCGGCAGGATGTCGACGACCGAGCCGCCGCGCCCGGCCGATTCCGGGGCTTTCACCGGCATGATTTCGCAGAAGTCGATCTTCCCAGCGGAAACCTGCGTCGATGGATCGAAGGTGCGGAGGCTTTCAAGTTCGTCCCCGAAGTATTCCGCTCGCACCGGCATGGCGTCGCCGGGGCTCCAGAAGTCCACTATTCCGCCGCGCACCGAGAAGTCGCCCGCTTTTTCCACCTGTGGCAGTCGTTCGTAGCCGGCATCGGCGAGTTTCGCCGCGAATTCCGCGAACGGAGGCGCGCCGTCCGGGGTGGTGCGCAGGACCGCCGCCGCACAGTCTGGAGGCGGCGCCTCTGCGGCGATTGCACCGAATGGTGCGACAACAACGCACGGATACGGGTTTACGCTCCATGCGCGAAGGGCCGACGCCGTCTTTATCCTCAGACCGAGGGCGGTTTTGTCGCCTGGGACGGGTGTAGGGAACTCAAGCACGCGCAGCCCCGCCGCTTCCGCGAGGATGTCCAGATCGGCGGCGAGCCTGTCCGCTTCGGGAATGCCTGGCGCGACGGCGAGGACGACACGGCGCTCCATGGCGAGGACGGTGGCGAGGAATGCGTCCGCGGCGCCGGTTAGGGACGGAATAGCCACGGCCCCTCGGGAAACGCCCCCCGGGGGTGTGAAAAGCGATGCGAAAGCCTTTAGCGCATCTTTCATGATGTCGTAAAGAGTATTATACCATAAAATGTAGTGTAGGATGTCTCAAGTCCGGGCATTGGGACATTATGTCGCGAAGTTTTGTCGCACATTGTGACGCCGGGCGTTGGTATGGCGTTCTTTGTGTGCCAATTGCATAGTTGGCACAGCTTTTGCAAGAAGTCTGACGTCGCTCATGGTGAGCGAAGAAAGTTGAGAAGAAAACTATGGCAAAAGTTCTTGGTATCGATCTTGGCACGACGAATAGCTGCATGGCCGTCATGGAGGGCGGCGAGGCAACTGTCATTCCAAACAAGGAAGGCGCGCGCACGACGCCTTCGATCGTTGCGTTTACGAAGACGGGCGAAATTCTCGTGGGCCAGGCGGCGAAGCGCCAGGCGGTTACGAACCCGAAATCGACTATCTATTCCATAAAGCGCTTCATCGGCCGCCGCTTCAGCGAGATGACCGACGAGATAAAGATGGTTCCCTACAAGGTCGTCGAGGCGCCGAACGGCGATGCGGCGGTCGAGGTGAACGGAAAGGTCTACACGGCGCAGGAGATTTCCGCGATGGTGCTCCGCAAGCTCAAGGAAGACGCGGAATCGTTCCTTGGCGAGAAGATCACCGAGGCGGTCATCACTGTTCCGGCGTACTTCAACGACCAGCAGCGCCAGGCGACTAAAGACGCCGGCAAAATCGCCGGTCTTGACGTGAAGCGCATAGTGAACGAGCCCACGGCGGCGTCGCTCGCGTACGGCCTCGACAAGAAGAAGAACGAGCGGATCGCCGTGTACGACTTCGGCGGCGGAACGTTCGATATCTCGGTGCTCGACATCGGCGACGGCGTCTTCGAGGTAAAGGCGACGAACGGCGACACGCATCTCGGCGGCGACGACCTCGACCAGTCGATCATGAAGTGGATGATCGAGGATTTCAAGGCCCAGCAGGGCATTGACCTCGGCGGCGACATGATGGCGCTTCAGCGCCTGAAGGAAGAGGCAGAGAAGGCCAAGTGCGCGCTTTCGACGGCCACGACCTACGACATCAACCTGCCGTTCATCACGGCGGACGCGAACGGCCCGAAGCACCTGCAGGCGACGCTCACGCGGCAGAAGCTGGAGACGCTTACCATGGACCTCGTGAACCGCACGTCGGAGCCCTGCCGCAAGTGCCTTGCCGACGCCGAGCTTTCTGACGTTGACGAGGTGGTTCTCGTCGGCGGCCAGACGCGCATGCCCCTCATCCAGGAGAAGGCGAAGAGCCTTTTCGGCAAAGAGCCCCACAAGGGCGTCAACCCCGACGAGGTCGTGGCGATGGGCGCGGCAATCCAGGGCGGCATCCTGAAGGGCGAGGTGAAGGACGTGCTGCTTCTCGACGTGACGCCGCTCACGCTCGGCATCGAGACGCTCGGCGGCGTGATGACGCCTCTCATCGAGCGCAACACGACGATTCCTACGAAGAAGAGCCAGGTGTTCTCGACTGCGGCCGACAACCAGCCCGCCGTCACGATCGCGATCTTCCAGGGTGACCGCAAGATGGCGCGCGACAACAAGGCGCTCGGCAACTTCAACCTTGACGGCATTCCGCCGGCGCCGCGCGGCGTCCCCCAGATCGAGGTGACGTTCGACATTGACGCGAACGGCATTCTCAACGTCTCGGCGAAGGACCTTGGCACCCAGAAGGAGCAGAAGATCACCATCACCGCCGCGGGCGGTCTCTCGAAGGAGGAGATCGAGAAGATGCGCAAGGACGCGGAGGCTCACGCCGCCGAGGACGAGCGCCGTCACGCCGAGGTGGAGGAGCGCAACAAGGCCGACGGTCTCGCGTTCCAGGTCGAGAAGACCCTTAGGGAGTCTGGCGACAAGATCGCCGCCGACAAGAAGGCGCCGGTCGAGGCCGCGCTCAAGGAGCTCAAGGATCTGCTCGCCAAGCAGCCGCCCGCGCCGATTGCGGACATCAAGGCGAAGCAGGAGGCGCTTATGAAGGCGATGGAGCCCGTCGCGCAGGAGATGTACGCCTCGGCGCAGGCCCAGCAGGGCGCGCAGGGCGGCGCGGGCACGCCGCCTCCGGGGGCGGGGACGCCTCCGCCAAGCGGCGACCAGGGCGGCAAGAAGGGCGGCGACGATGTCGTCGACGCGGACTTCACGATGAAATAAACCACCCAACTGCCTAACTACCAAACCACCTAACTATCTAACCTAACCAAAAGGAGAAAACGAAAAATGAACATCAGACCACTCGGCGATCGCGTTCTCGTTGAACCGATCGAGGAAAAGGAGCAGAAGGTCGGCGGCATCATCATCCCCGACTCGGCGAAGGAGAAGCCCATGCAGGGCAAGGTTGTCGCCGTCGGCAAGAAGCTTGACAAGGACGGCAAGGAGATTCCGTTCGACGTCAAGAAGGGCGACACGGTCCTGCTGCCGAAGTACGGCGGCACGGAGGTGAAGCTGGGCGACAAGAAGCTGCAGCTCGTCAGGGAAGAGGACCTGCTGGGAGTTCTCGAGAAGTAATGACGGACGGGACATTCGACGCCCGGCAACCGACAGTCGGATGTTGGCTGTCGAATGTCCCAGAAAGCCAGTTACCGTAATTTCATTGAAAACCACATTGAAAGGCTAATCAAAAATGGCTAAGCAAATCAAGTTCGACGCCGAAGCGCGTCAGAAAATCCTCGCGGGCGTCGAGAAACTCTCGAACGCCGTAACCTCCACGCTCGGCCCGTCCGGCCGCAACGTGATACTCGACAAGAAGTTTGGCTCGCCCCAGATCACCAAGGACGGCGTGACGGTCGCCAAGGAGATCGAGCTGCCCGACCCGTTCGAGAACATGGGCGCGCAGATGGTGAAGGAAGTCGCCTCGAAGACGAACGACGTCGCTGGCGACGGCACCACGACGGCGACTCTGCTCGCCGAGGCGATCTACCGCGAGGGTCTCAAGAACCTCACGGCCGGCGCGAACGCGATGGCGCTGAAGCGCGGCATCGACAAGGCTACTGCGGCCGTGGTCGATGCGATCGCCAAGCAGTCGAAGAAGGTCAAGACGGCCGACGAGATCGCGCAGGTCGCGACGCTTTCGGCGAACGGCGACGAAGAGATCGGCAAGATGATCTCCGAGGCGATGGACAAGGTCGGCAAGGAAGGCACGATCACGGTTGAAGAGGCCAAGACGCTCGAGTCCTCTCTCGACGTCGTCGAGGGCATGCAGTTCGACAAGGGCTACCTCTCGCCGTACTTCGTGACGAACCCCGACGCGATGGAGTGCGAGCTGGAAGACCCCTACATCCTGCTCTTCGAGAAGAAGATCACGAACCTCCAGGACATGCTGCCCCTGCTGCAGGCGGTGGCGAAGTCTGGCCGTCCGCTCATGATCATCGCCGAGGACGTCGAGGGCGAGGCGCTCGCGACGCTCGTCGTGAACAAGCTGCGCGGCACGTTCTCCGTCTGCGCCGTCAAGGCGCCTGGCTTCGGCGACCGCAGGAAGGCGATCCTCGAGGACATAGCGATCCTGACGGGCGGCAAGCTCATCAGCGAGGACATTGGCGTCAAGCTCGAGAATGTCGGCGTCGAGATGCTCGGCCGCGCGAAGAAGGTCGTGGTTGACAAGGACAACACGACCGTCGTCGACGGCCTTGGCAGGTCTGCGGACATCAAGGCCCGCGTCGAGCAGATCAAGCGCCAGATCGAGGAGACCACGAGCGACTACGACCGCGAGAAGCTCCAGGAGCGTCTCGCCAAGCTCGCGGGCGGCGTTGCGCTCATCAAGGTGGGCGCCGCGACCGAGGCCGCGATGAAGGAGAAGAAGGACCGTGTCGACGACGCGCTGCACGCCACCCGCGCGGCGGTCGAGGAAGGCATCGTGGCCGGCGGCGGCGTTGCGTACCTCAGGGCCCAGAAGGCCATCGAGGCCCTCAAGCTCGAAGGTGACGAGGCCGTTGGCGCGGCAATCATCTCCCGCGCGATCGAAGCGCCCCTCCGCAAGCTCGTCGGCAACGCCGGGCAGGAGGCCGCCCTCGTCATCGCCAACGTCAAGAAGGCGACCGGCACGAACGGCTACAACGTCCGCACGGGCGAGTACGCCGACATGTTCAAGGTCGGCATCGTGGATCCCGCAAAGGTGACGCGCTCGGCTCTGCAGAACGCGGCGTCCATCGCGGGATTGCTGCTCACGACCGACTGCATGGTCACCGACATCCCCGAGAAGAAGGACGCCTGCGGATGCGGCGGCCACGGCGGGGCTGGCGGCATGGACGGCATGATGTAAGCCGCTCCGGGTGCGAGTCCCGGGCAGGCGCCGCTGGTTGACATACCGGCGGCGCCTATGCTATACTATACAGCACTTCGCTTCCCGGAGCTTGCGGTGGGATACTCAAGTGGTCAACGAGGGCAGACTGTAAATCTGCTGGCTTACGCCTTCCAAGGTTCGAATCCTTGCCCCACCACCAATCAATTGGAGACGCAATGAAAAGCTACAACGTCGGTCTAGTGGGTGTCGGCGCAGTCGGCACGGAGATGATCAAGGTCCTGAAGGAGCGGAAGTTCCCGTGCGGGAAGGTTCAGGTTTTCGCCTCCCGCGAGCGCGACGAGAAGATTCTCGGCGAGACTTATCACGTGCTTCCGGCGACGGAGAAGAGCTTTGACGGGCTTGACATCGTCCTTTTCGCGGGCAAGACCGACATCGCGATTCAGTTGAAGGACGCGTGCGTGAAGGCTGGCGCGAAGATGATTGACAACTCGCGCGCTTTCAGGCAGGATCCGGATGTTCCGCTCGTGGTGCCGCAAGTCAACGCCGAGGACCTCGACTGGAACAAGGGCGTGATCGCCAACCCGAACTGCACGACGGCTATCATGCTCGAGGCGGTGGCTCCTCTTCACAGGGCGAAGGGGCTTAAGCGCCTTGTCGCGGCGACCTACCAGGCGGCGTCGGGCGCGGGGGCGCCCGGGCTTGCCGAGCTTGAGGACCAGATACACGACTACGCGGCGGGGAAGCCTCTTACGGTCAAGGCCTTCCAGCATCAGCTGATGTACAACCTCATCCCCCACATCGACAAGTTCGACGAGACGAACTGGTACACGCTCGAGGAGCTCAAGATGCGCAACGAGGCGAGGAAGATGCTGCATCTCCCTGACCTCAGGCTTTCCTGCACGTGCGTGCGCGTGCCGATCGCCCGCGCGCATTCCGAGTCTCTTAACCTCGAGTTCGAGAACGAGATAACTCCCGAGGAGGCGCGCGAGATCCTGCGCGGGGCCGAGGGCGTGAAGGTCGTGGACGATCCGCTCAACGGCGCATATCCAATGCCTCTTGACGCGACGGAGAAGTACGACGTGCTCGCGGGCAGGATTCGCCGCGACATCTCGCGCGACGACGGGAAGGGCCTTGAGATGTTCGTTTCCGGCGACCAGCTTCTGCGCGGCGCCGCCCTCAACGCGGTTGAAATCGCCGAGCATCTCGTCAAGCGCGGTCTCGTCTGATGTACCTAAAGCAGCTCGAGATCACCGGTTTCAAGTCTTTCGCGGACCGCACGCGGCTCGACTTCGAGCCTGGGCTGATTGCAATCGTGGGGCCTAATGGCTGCGGCAAGTCGAATGTCTCGGACGCTATACGGTGGGTTCTCGGCGAGCAGAAACCGACGGCGCTCAGGTGCTCTAAGCTGGCGGACGTCGTCTTCAACGGCACCGACACGCGCAAGCCGCTCGGCGTGGCGGAGGTCTCGATAACGTTTGCGGAGTGCGAGAAGGAGCTCGGCACAGACTACCACGAGGTCACGGTGACGCGCCGGGTGTACCGCGACGGCACGGGCGAGTATTTCATAAACAAGCAGGCGTCCCGTTTGAAGGACGTGCAGCACCTCTTCATGGGCACCGGCATCGGCACGTCGTCGTATTCCGTGATGGCCCAGGGCCAGATCGACGCGATTCTCTCGTCGCGTCCCGAGGACAGGCGCGCGGTGTTCGAGGAGGCCGCCGGCATAACGAAGTTCAAGGCCGACCGCAAGGAGGCCATGCGCAAGATCGAGCAGACCGAGCAGAACCTCCTGCGCGAGGCGGACGTCCTGCGCGAGATGAAGCGCCAGATCGTGTCGCTCCAGCGTCAGGTTGGCAAGGCGCGGCGGTGCAAGGAGCTTCGCGACGAGCTGCGCGGGCTGGACGTGTACGTTTCGCGGCAGAAGATACGGGCTTTCGACCAGTCCCTTGAGGAGAATGCCGCGAACCGGCAGGAGGTCGAGCGGGCGATTGCCGAGGCGCAGGGCGTCGTGGCGGAGGCCGAGAGCGAAGCCCAGGCCCTGCACGCGCAGATACACGAGCTAGAGGAGGGCCTGCAGTCGCTGGCCTCCAGGCAGGCGGCGGCGGAGGCCGAGTACGCAAGGGCGCGCGAGGTCATAGGCGTGAACGCTGCGCGCGTCGAGGAGTACCGCGCATGGGCTGACCGCGACAGGGCGGAGATAGAGGCCTCCCGCGCGATGCTCGAAGAGGTTCGCCTGCAGTCTGAGTCGCTTGCCCAAAAGACCGCGCTCCTGACCGATTCGCTTGCGGCCGCGCAGGAGACTCTGGCGTCTGCGGAGACAGAGTTTTCCGGCCTCCAGGCGAAGATTGACGCGGCTCGCGCGGACGTTGCGGCGAAGCGCCGCGAGGTCGCTGACACGACGCGCACTGGTTCGCTCGTGAACGACGCGGAGGTGAGCCGCAACGGCGCCGTCGAGACCTGGAAGGCCGGCACGACGGTGACGACGATGATGAAGCGCGAGGATCTCATGGCGATCGTCTCTTCCGCCGAGGACGATTTGAGGGCGTTGGAGCTCGAGCACATACCGGCGTCGCAGAGACTTACCGAATGCCGCATAGCGGCAAGCCAGATGGAGCAGGAGCTTTCATTCGTCGGCCAGCAGGGCGAGGCGGCCGGCCGGCGGAAGGACGAGATAGAGCGCTCCATCCGGGGGCGCGAGGAGACTATCCGCGGATATGAGGATTCCGTCGCGAAGCTGACCGAGGAGTCTGGCGGGCTCATGGCGCAGCTCGACGACTTGAAGGCGGCGGCGGCCTCGTTCGTGGACCTCATCAACGAAGCGAGGGGGCGGCGTTCGGAGATGCTGGAGCGCATTGCCGCCGCGGACCGCGCAGTCTCGGAGAAGCGCGCGGCGCTGGACGGTGCGCGCGACTTCCGCGGCAGGCTCGAGGTTCAGGCAACCGAGGCCTCGATGCGCCGCCAGAACGTCTACGAGCATTTGCAGGACGAATACGGGCTTTTCGCCGACGCGGTGATGCGCGAGCCGGACCCAGAGTGGAAGAATGGCGTTGTCCCGCCGATGGAGGAGTTGGAGGGTACAGTTGGTCGCCTGCAGGCGGAAATCGCCGCGCTCGGGCCCGTGAACATGGTCGCAATCGAGGAGTGCCGCGAGCTTGAGGAGAGGTACGCGAAGGAAAAGGCTCAGGAAGAGGACCTGCTTGCGGCGAAGGCGAGCCTGCTGCAGCTCATCGGCAACCTGAACGATACCTCCGGCACGATGTTCCGCACCACCTTCGAACAGGCGAACAAGAACTTCCAGGCGATGTTCACGAAGCTCTTCGGCGGCGGCGAGGCGAGGCTCGAGTTGCTCGTCGACGAGGAAGACCCTCTTGAAAGCGGCATCGACATAATCGCCCGCCCCCCTGGGAAGCGCCCGCAGTCGGTTACGCTGCTCTCCGGCGGCGAGCGCACGATGACGGCTGTCGCGCTGCTGTTCTCGATATTCATGATCAAGCCCGCGCCGTTCTGCATGCTGGACGAACTGGACGCCGCGCTTGACGATGCCAACATCGGCAGGTTCGTCGACAGGCTCAAGGAGTTCCTGGAGAAGTCCCAGTTCCTTATAATCACACACAACCAGCACACGATCGCGGGGAGTGACCTCATCTACGGGGTATCCCAGCAGGAGAAGGGCGTGTCGCGCGTCATATCCATGAAGCTTTCCGACATCGGTGTGAAACGGCGTTGAACGGAGGAGTCATGAAACTCGACCCCGCGAAGATGAAAGACTGGGAGGTGGCCGAGGCCGCCGAGGCAGGTATGCGGACGGCCGCCGAACTTGCGGCAGCGCTTGGCCTTGAAGAAGGCGAGTGGGAGCCGTACGGGCGGCATCTTGCGAAGATAGACGCGGCGAAGGTGCTGGGGCGCACAGGCTCAGCCAAGCGCGCGAAGTACATAGACGTGACGGCGATAACGCCGACGGCGCTCGGCGAGGGCAAGACGACGACATCGGTCGGCCTGGTCGAGGGGCTTGGGCTTCTCGGGCGCAGGGTCGTCGGGTGCCTGCGCCAGCCTTCCGGCGGGCCGACGTTCAACATAAAGGGCTCGGCCGCGGGCGGCGGTCTTGCGCAGGTCATACCCCTGCCGGCGCTCTCGCTCGGGCTCACCGGCGACATAGACGCGATCACTAATGCGAACAACCTCGCGATGGTCGCGCTCAACTCGCGCATGCAGCATGAGCGCAACCACGACGACGCATGGCTCGCGGAGCGCGGGCTTAAGCGGCTCGACATCGATCCCGGCCGCATCCAGTTCCGCTGGGCGATGGACTTCTGCGCGCAGGGCCTTCGCAGCATAGACATAGGCAAGGGCGGACGGTTGGACGGGTTCCCGTGCGAATCTGGCTTCTACATCACCGTCGCCTCCGAGGTGATGGCGGTTCTTTCGATGGCGGCGGACCTCAGGGACCTCAGGGAGCGGCTTTCTCGCATAATCGTCGCCTACTCGAAGTCTGGTGCGCCGGTCACGACGCGCGACCTGGAGGTCGACGGGGCGATGTGCGCGCTTCTCGTGAACGCGATAAAGCCCACGCTCATGCAGACTGTCGAGGGCCAGCCTGTCCTAGTGCATGCCGGGCCGTTCGCCAACATCGCGATAGGGCAGAACTCTGTCATAGCCGACAGGCTTGCCTGTGCGCTCGGCGACTACGTCGTCACCGAGAGTGGCTTTGCGAGCGACATGGGCTACGAGAAGTTCTGGAACATAAAGTGCCGCTGCTCGGGTCTAAAGCCCGACGCGGTCGTTCTCGTCGCAACCGTCAGGGCGCTCAAGGCGCACGGTGGCGCGCCGAAGGTGAAGGCTGGCCTGCCCCTCGACCCGGTTTATACCACGGAGAACCTGGAGCTTCTCCGCAAGGGCTGCGACAACCTTCTCGCCCACATCGACATCATACGCCGCTCGGGCGTGCAGCCGGTTGTCTGCCTGAACGCGTTCCACACCGACACGGAGCGCGAGCGCGCGCTTGTCCGTGAGGCTGCGGAAGGCGCGGGCGCCGCGTTTGCCGTTTCCGACCACTGGCTGAAGGGCGGCGAGGGCGCGCTCGATCTCGCCAAGGCCGTCATCGCGGCGTGCGACGCGCCGAATTCGTTCGCCTACCTGTGCGACCTCTCGGAGCCGCTTAAGGACCGGATCGAAAAGCAGGTTCGCGAGGTCTATGGCGGCGACGGGGTTGATTTCAGCCCCGAGGCCGAGGCGAAGCTTGCGCTTCTGCAGGCCGATCCAGAGACGGCTCGCCTGCCGGTCTGCATTGCGAAGACGCAATACTCCCTGTCGCACGACCCGGCGCTTCTCGGCCGTCCGAAGGGCTGGAGGATGCCCGTGCGGGACGTGCTCATCTACCGAGGCGCAGGGCTCGTCGTTCCCGTGGCCGGCGAAATCAAGCTTATGCCCGGCACCTCCGCGTCGCCTGCGTACCGCAGGATAGACGTGGACGTCGAGACGGGCCGCGTGAAGGGCCTTTTCTGAAAACTCTCCTCGTAGGCTACAAGGCGCAGGACCTCGGCGACCGGGCGGAGTTCGCCGGGGCCGTATGCCATGCCCTCGACATCTACCACGCGAAAGCCATCGAGAGGGCGCGGCCGGACGTGCGCGCTGTTTGCTCGCCGCATCTGCCGGAAGGACCGTGGGACTCGATACGTTTCAGGACCGGGCCGAAGCTGATGAGCGGCGAGCTCGCGCTGGACATGCTGCAGGAGGTCGCCGCGCTTTCCCGTGGCGCCCGCATTTGGGGCGGCAGGGCCGCGAAGCCGGAGGTCGTCATAGACTTCGTCGGGCGCGAGCGCGACAGGAACGATCTTCTCGCGAAGATCCGCGACCGCCCCGACAGGGTAAGGGATTTCTCCGCGAAGTGGACATCGTCGGTGCCGGGTGGCCCGAAGGTGGAGTTCACGTCCGTGCCTGGCTGCTTCTGCCACCGCCGGCACGACGAGGGCGGGCTCGCCCTCGCCGAGACTGTCGCGGCTGAGCTCGGCCGCCGCGCCGCCGGCGGCCCCGTAAGGTTCCTCGACATGGGCTGCGGCTGCGGGCTAGTCGGCTATCTTGTCGCTTCCGTCGTGCCCGGGCTTTCGCTCGTCTGCGTCGATTCCCACAGCCGTGCGGTTGAGGCGGCGCGCATCAATGCCGCGGCGCAGGGGCTGGATCCGGAGATATTGCTTTCCGACACCGGCACTCCGCCCGAGTACGACGGCACGTTCGACGTGTTCGCCGGCAATCCGCCGTACTACAGCGACTATCGCATAGCGGATGTCTTTCTCGAAACGGCGGCGCGGGCCCTGAAGCCGGGCGGAGTGTGCTACACCGTCGTCAAGAACGACGCTGGTCTCAGGCCCGTGCAGGAGAGGCATTTCCCTTCCGTCGAGGTGATACGCCGCCGTGGATATTGCGTGTTGAAGTCGCTCAAACCCGGCTCGAACGCCGATGCCGCGCATTCCGCGCCTCCATTTATGGTATAATACGCAGTCATGGACCATGCCAAGATATGTGCGCTTCTAGGCGCTTGTCTCTGGCTCGCCAATCTGCAGGCGAGCTGGTATTGGCCTTTTGGCGGAGACAGCGAGGATAGACCGCGCCTTTCGACCCTAATGGAGTCGGCGTCGACCCTTATCGGCGAGGCGAGCGACCTGGCCGACGACGGCAAGACGTCCGAGGCCGTCGAGAAGTACCGGCTTGCGCTGCAGGAGCTGGACAAGGTCGAGGCCGAAAACCCCGAGCGAGCCAGGACGCGCGAGTTCGACACGCTGCGGACTAAGAGGGCATATGTGTCAGCGGCGATCGATTCGCTGCTGCTGGAGCAGGTGCGGGACAATGCGCGCCCCGTGGCCGTGAGCGACACTTCCGCGCTGGAGCGCAGGCTCGCCGCCGAAAAGGAAGGCAAGGCCGAGCCCGCCGCGCAGGCTGACGAGGAGGCCACGCCAGAGGAGGCCACAGAGTCGAAAGGGCCTGCCGACGAGAAAGTCGCCGAAGAGTCGGAAAAGCCGCCGCAGGCGAAGAAGCCCGTCGCGAAGAAGTCGAAGAGTCCGCAGGCGGCGAAGGCGCCCGCGCCGAAGCGTGCGCGCGCGAGGGCCGCGGCGAGGCCGAAGCAGGCGAAGGTGCTTTCGCGCAAGGAGCGGGCGATGCAGGCTATCGGCGAGGGCGACTACGCCGCGGCCGACAAGATCATCGCAGAGATGCTTTCCGAGATACCGAACGACGCGGCGGCCCTGAACTTGCGCGCCGTGCGGGAGATGGCCGAGGGCAAGCGCGAGGACGCAGAGCGCACGCTCGACAGGGCGATACAGTCCAGCCCGCGCAGCCACTACGCCTACTACAACATGGCCGTGCTGATGCTCGGCGACACGCCGCCGAACGTCGACGGCGCGAGGCGCTACTATGAAACAGGCCGCGCACTCGGCGGACCGGTAGACGCGGAACTGGAGGCCGCAATCGCGAAATGATCGTAGCAGTCCTAGCGAGTTTCTTCCTTTCGACGAACGCGACGCCGGCCGAGATAGTCGCCTCGTGCAGGTCGATGGTGCCTGCCAACGTGGAGCTGAGGGGCAGCCTGATTCTGCGCAACCGTCGCGGTGTTGTCATGGCCGAGCACACATATGTGCTGACACGGACGAATTCGACGACAAGGCTTGAGGTTGACGGAAAGCGGTTTGACCCGCCTTCCGAGAACGATGCCGCCCGCGACTCGATATGCGGGACCGACGTCTCGTGGAGCGACGTCTCCTTGGACTACCTTTGGTGGGATGATTTCTCGTTCGACGCCGAGCGCGAGGGCGAGACGATTCATGGCAGGAAGTGCATGGTCCTGCTGATGAGGAAAGGCGGGCGCACGGTGCGCGCGTGGGTGGACCGCAAGACCGGTTCGCTAATGCAGGCGGAGGAGCTTGTTAGCGGCAAGCCCGTCCGCCGGATGTGGGGAACGCGCGTAAAGAAGTTCGGCGAACGCTGGATGGCGAATGTCATGGAAGTCGAGACGATCGGCTCCGGTCACAGAACAAAAATAAAAGTGGAGGAACTGAAATGAAAAAGATACTGAAATTCCTGTTCATCGCGGTCGGCGCGGTCCTCGCGCTTGCGCTGCTGCTTGTGCTGACGCTGCCGCTCTGGCTTGGTCCGATCGCGCGCCCGTGCGCGGTTCCTGCAGTCGCTTCGCTGACTGGCGGGGACTTCAAGCTCGACAAGCTGTACCTGAACCCCTACACGGGGCGCCTGGAGGTCGGCGGGCTGCTGGTCGGCAACCCCAAGGGATACGACGAGCCGGTCGCAGTC
>Ga0310786_10006163_pt1 | contig 16074 bp, 8 predicted proteins | sample AusTroGonzalo_MG_FD_203881 | JGI IMG/M metagenome (GOLD analysis project Ga0310786, IMG submission 203881) | Bovine rumen microbial communities from tropical cattle in Woodstock, Queensland, Australia - Gonzalo_03 (v2) (version 2) | ecosystem: Host-associated > Mammals > Digestive system >... | reverse complement strand
GATCACCGCGCCATGGCGGGTCTCTCCCGCGGCGGCGGCCAGACCTGGAGCACCGTTACCTCCAACCTCGACATGTTCGGTTGGCTCGGCAGCTTCTCCGGTCTCTTCGGCATGCAGGGCGCTGTTGAAAACGCCTACAACGGAGCTCTCAAGACTGCGAAGGAAGATCCTTCCAAGAAGCTCCATGCCATCTTCATCTCCCACGGCGAAGCTGAAAACGCCGATGGTCCGCGCAACATCGCGAACCAGATGAAGGAATACGGCCTCCCGGTGACGTTCTACATGTCCCCCGGCACGGCCCACGAATGGCTGACCTGGCGTCGCAGCCTCCGCGAATTTGCTCCGCTCCTGTTCAAAGGAATCGACAAATAATCGCGTGAGTCATCCTTCGGCTGATTTTTCAGCCACTTGATTCCCGGCCGAACACCGCCTCAAAACGGTGTCCGGCCTTTCTTATGCCCGGAATTTCCCCGCTTCCGATTGCATTTCCGCGGAAAACATGGTACATTATCGCAACAGCATTTTCAACAGGGCTTGAGCCCGGAAGGAACGGATCGTCGAACATGACGAACGAGGGGAAATGGAAACGGTTTTTTGACGGCCTGCCGCCGTGGAAACAAAACGCGCTGGCGGTCCTTGCGCTTGTCCTGGTCGCGGCGATGATGCCGGTTGTCTTCTTGTTGTTGGTGCATCCGGCATTTCTGCTTCTGATCCTGTCTGCTGTTATCGTGATGTGCCGTCTGCTTCATTTCCTGTTCAAACAATATATCCGTCAGGCATTGCTGCGCGGGATCCTGACCGCGATTATCCTGAGTTTGGTACTGGGGTTGTCTTTCATCGGAGCCCAGCGGTATATCAAAAATAAAGCCGGAGTATGCTGTTCCGACTGCTCAAACATCCGCGAAACGCTCTCGGAATCGATCCGGAAACGATTCCCGGAATACGATTTTTCCTTCGGAGAAAGACGACTGCTCATCTGGTCAAGCCGGCATGTGACGCATCTTTGGATGGAGACCTCGGAACCGGACCAATGCCGGGAGATCGCGGCTTATCTCCGGTCATTGAAAACGGAGCATGAGATCCGGAAAAAGATCATGCTCCAAATCGTCGACTGGAACCAGTCGAAAGCCCTCCATGACGTCTACAACTGCGTGTATCCGGTTTGGATGCCAGGCAGGGAAATGAGGACGATCCCGCCCGTCTTCGAGGTAACGATCGAATGAGCGGCACGGCAAACGGAGCGTGCCGCGGGATCACTTCTTCGCGGAGGAGATCTTCTGCAGGAGGTCGGCGATGTTTTCCGTGCGGAGCGGCTTCAGCAGGATGCCGGTGAACGGCGCGGGATCCTCGCGTTTGCACATCTCCACGTCGGCGGTCAGGGCGTAGACCGGGAGGTCGCGCCACATCGGATTGCGGCGAATCTCCGTGGCGAGCTCCGGCCCGCTCATGTTCGGCATCCACACGTCGGTAAGCACGGCGTCGAATCTGGTGTCGTTCATCATCGTCAGCGCGTCCTTGCCGGACGTGGCGGAGCCGATGTCCTTGACGCCGAGCTTCCGGCAAAGCGCCTCCAGCACCTTCAGGTTCAGCTCGTTGTCGTCGACCAGCAGCAGAGAGAGATTCATGTCCGCGGGAAGCGCGTACGATCCGCTCTGCTGTTCCAGTTCGGCGGGCGCTTCGATCTGGTACTCGATGTGCGGGAGTTCGACCGTGAACGAGCTGCCGACGCCGAGTTCGCTGTCGATCTTGACTTTGCCGCCCATTTTCGCGGCCATGAGGTTGCAGATGGAGAGTCCGAGCCCGGTGCCGCCGACCTGATTTTTCGTACGGATGCGCACGAACGGCTGCATGAGTTCGGAGAAATGGCTCTTGTCGATGCCGATGCCGGTATCCTGCACAGTGAAAGCGAGCAGTCCGGTCTTCTTCCCGTCCGCGTCCGGGGTGAACCGGAGATGCAGGGTGACGCCGCCTTTTTCGGTGAACTTGACGGCGTTTCCGATGAGGTTGAAGAGGATTTGGCTGATGCGCTGGGCGTCGACCTTCAACCACGGGATCTCGTCGGGGACGTCGAGCTTCAGATACAGGGACTTGTTGCGCGCGGCGTCGCCGACGATGGTGAGGACGGATTCGGCGAGGCGGCGGAAATCGCACATGGCGGGGTAGAGCTTGAGCTTGCCCGCATCGAGCGAGGCGAAGTCCAGCACGTCGTTGATCAGCTGCATCAGGGTGTTGCCGCTGAAGATGATGTTGCCGAGGTATTCCGTGGCCTTTTCCGGCGGGAGTCCGCCCTGCTGGAGCAGTTCGGAGAAGCCGATGATGGAGTTCAGCGGCGTGCGGATGTCGTGGCTGACGCAGCTGAAGAAGAAGCTCTTCGCCTTTTCGGCGGAGATGGCCTTGTCGCGTTCTTTTTTCAGGTTCTGCGTAAGCTCGTACTTCAGGAGCATCATGTTCGCCGTGTGCTGGAAGTTGCCCAGCATCTCGTAGTCAGTCTGCGAGAACGAACGCCACGGGTCTTTGAAATAAATCGATACCGCGCCCCACACGCGGTCGCCGTGCGAGAGCTTGAAGGAGCAGCGCGTCCCCATTCCGGTAGCACGGACGAGCTGTACGAGAAACGGATCCTCGAGCTGAATATTCTGAATGTCGTTGTCGACCGTGACATCACGTTCTTCCAGCCTGGAGATCCATTCTTCGTCGAAGTTGTTGCATTCGCGGACCTTCATAACGACCGGGGAGAACGGCTGGCCGCCGTCTTCGAAGCCCCAGGTGGCCAGGAGCTCCACCCCGTCCGGCCTGAAGTGGATGAAATTGCCGCCGTCGGCCGAGAAGTAGCCGGCGACGACGCGGACGACCTCCTGGAAAGCACGGCTGTCTTCTTCGGTCTCGGAGAGGATGGCCTCCATGCAGGCCGAGCTTGCTTCCTGGCGGCGCATGCGGCGGTCGGATTCGGTGATATCCACGGCAAACATGAAGATATAGGAAAGCGTGTTCGAGTCGTCGAATACGCCGTGGGCGTCGATCTGCCAGAGCTTGCCGTTGATTTTCCGTTGGACGGAGGACGTGCGCAGACCGTTCATGATCGACTGGAGAAGCTGCGGCTTCACCTCGCGTTCGAGCAGGGCGATCGAGTCCTGGTACGGCTTGTTACAGCGGAGCAGGCGTCCGGAGCCGTCGAACATCGCCACGGGGATGATGGTGTTGTCGATGAGCAGCTGGTTTTCCTGTTCGCGGCGCTGAAGCTCGCGCATGGCATTGCAGCGTTCCACGGCCATGGAGAGCAGCGACGCGGCGGCCTGCACCATTTGGAGGTCGGCGGGGGTTAAAACGGTCCTGAAGTTGACGTAATGGACGGCCAATCCGCCCCAGAAACGCCCGTTGATGGTCACGCGTGCGATCATGGCGGTTTTGGCGCGGCAGCCGACATCCGGGAAATCGGCGTAGAGCGTCTCGGCGTTCTCGAACGCAAGCACGGGTTCTTTGCGGTTTTCGCGGCACTGCTTCAGGATCGGGCAGTTCGGATCATGCTTGCCGAGGCGATCGACGCCGGGACGCTCCCATTCGTTCGTGAGGCGGAAACCGTCCGAGGATTTCTGCGGGAGCATGAGGACCCGGTCGCAGTGCAGGGTATCCAGCAGCTGCCCCGCCAGATAATCGCAGAATTCGCGGATGTCGGGATTGTCGTTGAAGTAGGAGAGGATGTTCATCTTGAACTTCTCGACCCCGTGCAGCTTGCGTTCCTCGGTCACGTCGTGCGCGATGCCGATCAGCATCTTCCCGCCCGTATCGGTGCGGAAGGGCATCAGCCATTTTTCGAAAACGTGCCAGCCGACCCCCGGCACGACCTCTTCAACATCGGCATGGATCAGATCCCTCGAGTTCATGGCGTCTGCGTGTTCCGAGATCAGCTTGTCGGCGATCACCTTAGGGAAGATGTCGTAGTCGGTCTTGCCGACAACCTCGGCGCGCGTGCGTCCGATCATGCGGCAGAACTTGCGGTTGCACATGGAGTAGCGGAAATCGTCGCCGGCGTCCTTCACGAAGAAGGACATGGGCAGCGTGTCGATGATCTGCTCCAGCAGGCGGTTGGAGTCCGCCAGGTTCTGCTGTTCGCGGATGCGGTAGAGGATGGCGGCAAACGTGTCCACCATCATGAGGCGGGGCTCGTTATTGTAGGCGGGGAACGGCATGCGGCCCGTGAACTGGATGAGCATCGTGCCGATGTAGCGCTTCTGGTTGAAGATCTCGAACGCGAGCTGGCACCGCGGATATCCGGGGCATTGTTCGGAGATTTCGGCAAGTTCCGGCACGTGGGCGATCTCAGGGATCGCGCAGGCGTGATTTTCCTTCAGGATCGGCTTCATAAAGCCGACCAGCTTTTCCTTCAGTTCGGGCGTGAGTTTCGGCAGGGTCTCCACCATGTCCGGGCGCACGAATTCCATCTGCGCGTTCATCTCGCGGTCCATCCAGACCATCCGGCAGCTGTCGAATTCGCGGAAGATGATCTCGCTGATGATCGACATGACGGTATTCAAGTCGGTTTCCTGCTGCGTCTTCTTCAGGATTTCGGCGTTCGCCGCCTCGTACTTGTGGAAGAACGTTTCGGCTGTCACGTCCTCGGCCATGCCGAGGATCAGACGCCGTCCGGTCTTCGGATCGACGTACAGGTTCTCCGTGAACTGAATGAACTGCGGGAATCCTTTTTCGTCCAGCATGGCCAGCCGGAACGTCTGAGCCTGGCCGCCTGCTTCGATCGTTTTCTCCGAACGGCTCCGCCACGCGGATGCCACAGGAGCGGGCAGAAAGTCTTCGGGCTTTTTTCCGGGAATATCGTCATGGTCGATCCGGAACGTCCGTGCGAAAGACTGGTTCGCCCGTGCAAACCGTAACTCGCGCTCGACGTCCAGCACATAAATGCCGAGGGGCATGTTGTTGGCGAGGGTGAGCAGAATGCTTTCCCGATAGAATTTCTCGTTTTCGGCGACATCCTTCGCCAACTGGACCGTGAAGAAAAGAACGCCAGCTTCGGTCCCGTCGGGCAGGACAATCGGCTGCATGACGGATTCAAACCACGCACCGGAGGATTCGGAGCAAATGTGGAACGAAAGTTCGAATCCAGGCAGAGAAACGCGGCATGCGCCGTCGCCGGACTTCACGGCGTCCGCCGGGATCAGGTCATCCAGAGCTTGCCCGGCGAGCTCGCCGGAACCCCGGCCGAACGCCTTTTCCGCAACGGGATTCCCGTACAGGATCACACCGTCCCGCCCGCAGACGATCACACCGTCCGAAAGGTGGCGGTATACTGCATCAAATGCCCCGGAAGCGAGGCGGATTTGTCCGTTTTTCGTTTGTTCCCCGGCCATGGTTTTCGCGCATTCTCTAATTAAAGACGTAAATACGAAAATAATCACATACTCTAACACTTCTTTTATAAAAAGTCAAGTCGAAAAAACGGATTCGGCCGGTAAAAAAGCATGAAATATTTCATCATAAAGCAACCCGGTCGTTTTTTCCTTTCTTTTTTCGCCCATTCGGTTGATTTTTGCTTCACCGGCTGTATGTTATACGAAAACAGCAGACCGTCGCACCTTCACGCCGGACACTACGAACGTCCGAGCCAACGACACTTTATTCCGGCCGCGCCGGGAAAGGATCCGCCCAGTGAACATGAAATCTCTGTCCCTCGGAATCGCTCTCACAGCGGCCGCCGCCGCGCTGTCCGCCTGCACGCAGAACAAATGGTCCGCGCCCCCGGGAGGGTATTACAATTATATCTACATAACCCCTCATTGGGAGACACAAGCTTACGATCTAAACGTCAATCCGCTCTCCACACGGTCGGACCTCCAGCGCGCCGCCGTCGACATCCTCCGTCCCCTGCTCCCGTACTACTCGGACGGGAAGGCACGGCTGCATCAGGGCTACACCGGCGCGAGCTACCCGGACAGCACAGCGGAAATGGAAGCCTTCTCCCGTCCGGTGTGGGCGCTCGGCCCGCTCTGGGCGGGCGGCGGAGGCCGGGATTCCGAGCTGTGGAACACCTTTATGCGCGGGCTGATCTCGGGCACCGATCCGGCAAATCCCGAATACTGGGGGAATGTCGGCGACTACGACCAGAAGATCGTCGAGATGGCGTCGATCGGGCTGGCGCTGGCGATCGCACCGGAACAAGTCTGGGAACCGCTGACGAAGGAACAGCGGGACAAGGTGTACAACTGGCTGAACAACGCGAACCTCCGCAAGGCGTGGCCGTGCAACTGGGAGATGTTCCGCGTGGTCGTGAACCTCGGATTCCGCCGCGTCGGGCGTCCGTACGACAAAAAGTCGGTCGAATCCGCGCTCAACGCCATTGAGCCGTGGTATCTCGGCAACGGCTGGTACACCGACGGCGAAAACGCCCACGCCGACCACTACAATTCCTGGGGCATGCACTTCTACTGCCTGCTGTACGCCGCGCTGATGAAAGATGAAGACCCTGTCCGCGCCGAGCTCTACAAGGAGCGCGCACGCATCTTCGCGCAGGACTACATGTATTATTTCGGCGACGACGGCTCCGCGATCCCGTACGGACGCAGCCTGGCCTACCGGTTCGCCGAAGCGGCGTTCTGGGCGGCATACGCCTACGCGGACGTCGGCGGGATCGAGCCGGGCGTGGTAAAGGGACTCTTCCTGCGGAACATGCGGAAATGGCTCAGCCGCCCGATCTTCGACACGAGCGGCGTCCTGACGGTCGGCTACGCGTACCCGAACATGAGCATGGCCGAAAGCTACAACGGATTCGGCTCCGTCTACTGGGGCATGAAGTCGTTCCTCGTGCTCGCCCTCCCCGAAGACCATCCGTTCTGGACCGCCGAAGAGCTCCCGATGCCGGAGCTGCCCGCCTCGCGCCGCATGGACGGCCCGCACTTCATCGCCCAGCGCGACGGCGCGCACGCCGTGTTCTTCGCCGCCGGGCAGAAGCCGCGCATGCAGCACACGCACGGCCAGGCGAAATACGAGAAGTTCGCCTACTCCAACCTGTACGGATTCGGCGTCCCGAAGGGGCCCTACGGTCTTTCCCAAATCGTCCCGGACTCCATGCTCGCCGTCACCGACGCCGGCAGCGACCGCTACGCCGTGAAGCGCGACACGAAGGACTACGAGGTCACCGACGAATGGATCCGCACAGACTGGTCCCCGCTCATGGGCGTCACGATCCGCACATGGATCATCCCCGCCCTGCCCTGGCATGTCCGCATCCACGAGATCACATCCGACCGGCCGCTCCGGACCTTCGACGGCGGATTCGCGTTCCCCGCCGACGGCGTCTCCGTGAAGACCGACCGCAAATCCGTCTTCACCTCGCAGCCAGGCGGCATGTCCAGCGGGGCTTTCGACATTTCCGGCGGCCGTACCGCGGTCAACCAGAGCACGGAGCCGAACACAAACCTGATCCTGCCGCGAGCGACGATCCCCGGACTTCAGGGCGATATCCCGAAAGGCACGACCACGCTCGTTTCCGCGTTCTATTGCGGGAGCGGCGACCGCGGCGCAACGCCGTCCGTGACGACCACCGCCGACGCATACACCGTCCGCATCGGCGGCAAGACCGTCGTGATCCCGCGCAAGAAATAGAGCGAATAAAAGAAAAATTATTTAAGGTTTTTACGTTTTTTCGCTTGACACTTCCCGTTTTCTGTGTATATTAGGCTTTTGACGGAACAAACATCCTGTTTTAAGCTCAACCCCTAACAGCAAGGAAACACCTATGAACCGTAAAACGACCGGAAGCATGCTCCTCGCCCTGATCGCCATGACCATCGGCGCGACTGCCTGCCAGTCCGCCCCCGTGCCGGAAGCCGATCCCGAAGCCTCCGTCAAGGGCACCATGACCGTGAACATGAACGACAAGCTCAAGATCTCCGACACCATGTTCGGCATCTTCTTCGAGGACATCAACTACGGCGCGGACGGCGGCCTGTACGCCGAACTCGTGGCGAACCGCGACTTCGAATGCACCCCGGCCGACGCGCGCGGCTGGAGCTCGAAAAAATTCTGGGTCGCCGACGGCTCCATCAAGTTCGACATCGCCACCGACGATCCGATCCACGCAAACAATCCGCACTACGGCGTGATCTCCGTCGACACGGTCGGCGCACGCCTCCTCAACGAAGGCTTCGGCGGGTTCCGCTACGAAAAGGGCGCGAAGTACGACTTCTCCATGTTCGCGCGCCAGCAGGGCGACAAGCCCGTGAAGATCGAAGTCGGCCTCCTCTCCGACACCGGCGCGGTCCTCGCCTCCAAGACGGTCGACGTGAAGTCTAAAACGTGGGACAAGGTCTCCGTCACCCTCACCGCCTCCGCCGGCAACTCCACCGCCCACGCCTGCGGCAAGTTCTACCTGAAGCCCCTCACCGCCGGCGCGGACGCCGCCGTCGACATGGTCTCCCTCTTCCCGCAGGACACCTTCAAGGGCCGCAAGAACGGCCTCCGCAAGGACCTCGCCCAGACGCTCGCCGACCTGAAGCCGCAGTTCGTCCGCTTCCCCGGCGGCTGCGTGGCGCATGGCAACAGCTGGCAGGACGACTGCTACTACTGGAAGGATTCCGTCGGCTCTCTTGAGGAACGCAAGCCGATCAAGAACCGCTGGGGCTATCACCAGACCCGCGGCCTCGGCTACTTCGAATACTTCCAGTTCTGCGAAGACATCGGCGCGTACGCGCTCCCGATCATCACCGTTGGCGTCGACTGCCAGTTCGCCGGTCGTCAGCAGGCCGTCCCGATGGACCAGATGGGCCGCATCGTGCAGGATGCCCTCGACCTCGTCGAATTCGCCAACGGCAGCACCGACACCAAGTGGGGCGCCCTCCGCGCCAAGATGGGCCATCCGAAGCCATTCGGCCTGAAGTATATCGGCCTCGGCAACGAGGAACAGATCACCGACGCCTTCGAGACTCGCTTCAAAATGGTCAACGACGCCCTCATCGCCAAGTATCCCGACATCGTCGTGGTCGGCACGGTCGGCCCCGGCGCGTCCGGCGGCGACTATGACCGCGGCTGGAAGTTCGCCCGTCAGGAGAAGCTCCCGATCGTCGACGAACATTTCTACATGAACCCGAACTGGTTCGTGGACAGCGCGCAGCACCGCTATGACAACTACGACCGCACCGGCCCGAAAGTCTACGCCGGCGAATACGCCGCCCACGCCCAGGGCAATCCCCGCCCGAACACCATCGAGACCGCCCTCGACGAGGCCGTCTTCCTGACCGGCGTGGAACGCAACGGCGACGTGGTCGTGATGTCCTCCTATGCCCCGCTCCTCGGCAAGCACGGCAATATGCAGTGGACTCCGAACATGATCTACTTCTCGAACACCAAGATCGACAAGACCACGACCTATGAAGTCCAGAAGCTCTTCGGCGCCAACGCGGGCACGAACTACCTCAAGAATTCTCTTGACTTCGGCAACGCCCTCGACCGCCGCCAGACCCTCCGGGTCGCCGCCTCCGCCGTCCAGACCAAGGACGGAGACACGGTCCTGAAGTACGTCAACACCCTTGACCAGGCCGTCTCCATCACCGTCACGCTCGACAACGGCAAGAAGATCCCCGCATCCGCGAAGCGCACCGTCCTCACCGGACCGGTCTTCACAGGAAAGGATTACACCCTCACCGACAACTACATCAAGCTCGGCGAAAAGTTCACCGTGAACCTCCCCGCCCACTCCATGACCGTCATCCGCTTCTGAGCGCGATGCGGTCCGTCTGAGCGGACCAAATGACGAAGCCTGTTCCGGTCGGATTGCCGGGACAGGCTTTTTTCCAAAAGAAACAACAACTGATTCGCGGCGAACAGCAAGGCGCAGACTCCATGGCATCCACGAAAGAGTATCTGACATTTGTCCTGGACCAGCTTTCCGGGCTGAACGGGATCACCTGGCGCGGGATGATGGGCGAATATATCCTGTATTACCGCGGCAGGATCACCGGAGGCATCTACGACGACCGCCTGCTCGTCAAGCCGGTCCCCGCCGCGCTTGCCCTCATGCCGGACGCGCCTCGTGAGCTGCCCTACCCCGGAGCAAAGGAAATGCTGCTGGTCGAGGACGTCGACAACAGGGATTTTCTCCGGGACCTTTTCCGTGCCATGTACGACGAGCTCCCGCCCCCGAAAAAAACGACAGGCGGAAGAACGAAGACGAAAAAAACAGGTAAAGATTGAGCTTGGGAAACGCCCGGCATCAAAAAAAAGAAAAGATTTTATTCGGATTATACAATATTTCGTTTTATCGAAACGTTATTCAAATAGATCGCGGCGTTCCGAGACGTGCTGGAAAGCAAAACGATGCTTTCATGTGCCGTAGCGGAGCACGGCACTGTTTCAGTGGAGGATTTGTCCTCCCCCGGACGCCGGAACAAGTTGAAATAAGACGGTCAGAACGACAGAAAGGAACCCCCGGCTATGAAAAACTGCACAGCATTCTTTCTCGCGGCATTGATGATCCCGGCAACGGCACTTTATGCACAGGGACGCGGCGGAGGCGGACGCCCGTCCGGAGGTCAGCCCGGCGGCGGACGGCCCGCAGGCGGAACCGTTTCCAGACAGCCCGGCGGACGCCCGTCCGGCGCGACTCCCGGTCAGCCCGGAGGACGTCCCGGCGGCTCATTCCCCGGTCAGCCCGGCGGCGCGGTCCCAGGCGAACGGCGTCTCGGCGGCGCGGTCGTCATCCCCGGCGGACGTCCCGACCCGCGCCCGGCGATCCCGTCCAATCCCCGTCCGCCGGCGCCAGTCGGTCCCGGCCCGGTGATTGTCCGTCCCGGATACCCGGTCGTCGATCCGTGGCCCGGCCGCGGCCGCGTGATCGTGGTCCCGCGCACGACCGTCATCGTCACGGAGCCGGAAGTCGTGCAGGAAGTCGTCACGGAGACCGAGACAGTAACAACGACCGCGCCCGCGGTCGAGGTGAAAGTCGAGGAAAAGCCCGCAGTGCAGGCCCTTCCGGTGAAAGCGGGCGATTTCCAGCTGGTGCTGATCGAGGACGATTCGGAGGACGCCACGCCCGCAGTCTGCTACAAGACCGGTGAGGAGATGAAGTTCACGTTCTCCGTGAACAAGATCGCGCAGACGCCCGTCACAGGCAAGCTCTTCCTGAAGTGGAAACGTTCCGGCGACGACGGAAAGACGGAGAGCGGCCGCACGGAGATTTCGGCGGACCAGGCCGTCACGCTCGCAACTATGATCGATCGGCCCGGATTCGTCCGCATCGAGGCGTCGCTTGAGGACGAGGCCGGACACGACCTGAAGAGCAAATTCGACGGCGGCGCAGGTGCGGAGATCGAGAAGCTCGCGCAGGCCGTGCCGGAACCCGAAGACTTCGATGAATTCTGGGCGAAACAGCTGAAGGAGCTCGCCGCTGTGGACGCCGTGCCGGAACTCAAGAAGATCCAGGCGAAACAGGACGGGTTCGACGCCTACGAGGTCAAAGTGCCGTGCGCCGGACCGCGTCCCGTGACCGGCTACCTGATCATTCCGACCGGCGCGGAGCCGAAATCCCTGCCCGCGAAGGTGCATTTCCAGGCGTACGGCGTACGCGACCAGGCGGTCCCGGACGGCGTGGCAGGCACGGTCTACTTCGACGTCAACGCGCACGGGATCGAGCTGAGCCAGCCGAGATCCTACTACGACGGCATCCGCGCCCAGCTCGGCCACTACGCCTACAACAACGCCGAAAACAAGTCCCCGGACACCTCCTATTTCCGCTACATGGCCGCCCGCGTGGTCCGCGCGTTCGACTTCGTCAAGACTGTGGCGGCATGGAACGGCAAGGACCTCGGCGTGATCGGCTACAGCCAGGGCGGGCTTCAGGCCGCCTGGGCCGCCGGACTCGTCCCGGAGATCACCCACGCCGAGATCGGCATGCCGTGGTGCTCCGACGCCGGCTGCGAAAAGGCGGGCCGCCAGCGCGGCACCTGCCCGGACTACCAGCCCGGCCTCGACTACTACGACCCGGTGAACCACATCAAGCGCGCCCCCGAGACCTGCCTGGTCGACATCGTGCGCGCCGGCCTCGGCGATTACGTGGCGCAGCCCTCCGGCGTCGCCGTGCTGTTCAACAACGCCCCCGGCAAGAAGCGCGTGATCTACTACCAGAACTGCGCCCACGCCGAGCCGAACGACCTCTCCACGCCGATCATCATGCGGACGGAGGACTGGCCGGAAACGGCGGAGTGAACACTTCCCGGTGGGCCTGACCGGCGGAACCGCGGCCCGAAAACTCCGTTCCTGTTTATGCAGGGGCGGAGTTTTCCTGTTTTTTTACTCAAAAAGCCGGAAAAAGTTTGCATAATCCGGGATCAGGAGGTATTTTAATAGATAGCCGGATGCATTCGCGCCCGGAGATCCTCCCGCATTGAACAGAAGAAATACCTATGAATATCTTTTCCGATCCGCTTTCCCCGTGGCGGCTGCCGCTGCGATTCCTTTATCCGGCCAACTGGTGCGCCGAAGGTTTCGAAGAGGACCTGGCGTGGATTCAGCAGCACCCGGAAGCAAGAAATGCGGGCAATATGCTGACGGACAGCAGCGGGAAACAGGTCTGGCGCATTGAGCTTCCGAACGGCCACGGTGCCGTGGCATACAAATTCTGCGAGGGGAAATCCCCCAACCGCTATATCCTGCACCTGTCGCATCCCGGCCGCGAATGGCGTAATTATCAGGCGATCGCACGGATGGGCGTTCCTTCGGGCGAGGTCCTGGCGTTCGGCGAGACCCGCAAACACCACTGGAGGTTGAAAAACTCGTTCATCATTACGCGATTCATCGATAATACGCGCAACGGGACAGACTTCATGCCGGGCGGCAGACTGCGCGACGATGAGGCGATGCGGCGGCGATTCTGCCTGCTGATCGCTCCCGAGATTGCGAAAATGCACAAGCATGGCTTTTTCCATAAGGCGCTCCACCCGCGAAATGTCCTGTACCGCGGCGACACGCCCGATACGATGGAGGTGTTTTTCATTGACGTAGCCCGGTGCAAAATGCGGTTCTCCTGCCGCATGCCGCACGTCATCCTGTTCGATCTTTACACGCCGCTGCTGGACCTGAAGTTGCCCGCGGACGAGTCCAAGGCGTTTCTGGAGGCGTACCACAACAGCATCCCGGACTGCCCGTTTACGTTGAACGAACTCGAACACCGTCTGACGCACTATAAGCGGCACGGGAAGGTCTTCGATGTCGTGAACAGCGGATCTGCGAAATAGCGAGGTCGCCTTCTCCGCAAGCAGCACGGGAAGGTCTTCGATGTCGTGAACAGCGGATCTGCGAAATAGCGAGATCGCCTCCTCCGGCGAGCTTTGACCCGCTCAGAATATCACATTTGCCCTTTTCTGTCGAGCATGGAACAGCCGAAATCCGTATGAGGATCGAAAATGTACGCTTTTTTTTCGTTTCCGGTTTGACTTTTCGGAAAAGAGGTGTACATTAAAATCATTCGAACATTTCGGGGCGTAGCTCAGTCTGGTTGGAGCGCTAGGTTCGGGACTTAGAGGTCGCTGGTTCGAATCCAGTCGCCCCGACCATTTGCAATAGTAAGGACTTTTGAGACGCGTCCAATGAGACCGCACATCAAAAGTCCTTTTTTATATCTCTTTCCTGGTTAATGCGATATCTGTGTATTCCAGTAGTTTTGTTCGAATTGGTCAGTGGTCTGCAATTTTAGCTTTCGGTGCGGACGCTTAAAATTGAAGAATTCAATATATTCCCGAATCGTTTCGTCCAATTTTTCCGCAGAATTGTAAGGACTCTTGAGACATGTCCAATGAGACCGCACCTCAAAAGTCCTTTTTTTTCTTTCCCGGTTAATGCGATATCTGTGTATTCCAGTAGTTCTGTTCGAATTGGTCAGGGGTTTGCAAATTCAGTTTCCGATGTGGCCGTTTGGAGTTGTAGAACTCAATATACTCCCGAATTGTTTCTTCCAGGTCTTCCGCAGAATTGTACCGATTGTGTGAAAGTTCTTCCCTCTTCAAAAAACTGAAAAACGCTTCCGCCACGGCATTGTCGTGAGGTGTTCCCGGATTCGACAGAGATTGCCTGACTCCAAGTTCGCGGAGCATTTTCCGAAATTCATAAGCCGTGTATTGGGTCCCCTGGTCACTGTGAAAGGTCAGTCCTTCAGGGCGGTTTCTGGATTCAAATGCCTTCAGAAATGTCGTCCTGACCAGATCCGTTTTCATTTCAGGAGAAATCCCGTAGGAAAGAACTTTGCGGGAAAACAAATCGATCACAACGCATACACCATAAAATTCATCGTTGACTCTGGCATAGGTAATATCGCTTACCCAGAACTTATTCGGAGCATCCTGCGTAAAATTCCGTTGCAATCTGTTCCTCCGGTATTTGTATTTCCTGTGTGTCGAATTAAAAACACGAGGCCTGTTCTGCTTGCACACCAGATTCATTTCGCGCATCAGGCGTTGGATATGTGCTTTGGAAACGGCAAGTCCCCGTTCTTTGAGTTTGACCTTGATCATAGCAGCCCCGAAGCGTTCTCCGCTTTCATTGAATTCTATCTGAATATACGGACGCAGCAGATCATCGTTTTTTTCATATTGAGTCTTTTCCTTTTGTTCTAAACTGAGACGATAAAACGTCGCATGAGACAAATTGAGAACACGACAAAGAGAACGAACCGGAAACAGGTTTAACAAACGCTTAACTTCTTCAACTTTTTCCTCGTTGGTAGCAGATGTAGTACAACGGCACGAACGAATGATTTTGTTCTCCTGTCGCAACGATTCAAGTTCCCGCGTCATTTTATTGAGTTGCCCGGCAGTGTAAACCTTTCCGGCTTGACTGGTAGCAATTACTGCATTTTGAGCCTGCCATCTGATCAATGTGCTTTTCGCGATCTTATATTTTGCACAAATCGCCTTGGTAGAATGGTTCTCCGCATATTCCGCCAATATCTTTTTCCGTTCTGCCTGTGTGTAGTACCTGCGAATCTGGATTCCTTCGTCATTTTTGGCGGCAGCTTCTTTCAGCCACTTCTTGACGAGTGTCAAGCAGACACCGGTTTCAGAAGAGATCTCCTTCAGGGTTTTGCCTTCCTGCCGAGCAGCAAGGACACGTTCATGTGTTGCACGATCAAATTTCTTCTTCATTTCCCAATTCCTTTCTTTTGTTGGTTATGGGTTGAGGAGGGAAAATATAATCAAGCACAAAACGTGCATTTTTCAACCCCCATTTCTTCATTGCTTTACACCTTTCACTTGTTTCTCTACGATAATCATTATGGTGATATGGAATACAGATTATTTCTGAATTATGGATATCTACCACTAAATTCAGTCGAGGGAAAAGACTCTCGAAAAAGTTTCTTATTTTTTTCAGAATCAGACTTGATTTTCAGTCATAGAATGCTATAGTACTACAATATTGCCTATATCGTGTAATATCAAACAGCCCAAATCTATAGGAACAAGGGCATATATCTTGTCTAAATGCAGAGGATGCCGTTCTTCAGGTCTGGAGCATCAAACAACTATAGGAGATTTCTAAATGAACAAAACAATATCTAAAATCGTTCAGATAAGCGATATTGTTCAATGGAATGAAAAAAAGGAAATAGAGCTTTCGCCTAAATACCAAAGAAACAATGTTTGGAATGAGAAAGCTAAAGCATATTTGATAGACACCATAGTTCGAGGGCTTCCAATCCCGCCGATTTTCCTTCGACAAAAGATTGATATCAACACAAAATCTACAACCAGGGAAATCATTGATGGGCAACAGAGAATAAGAGCAATTCTTGAGTTTGTTGTTGACGAAAAGTTTGCTATTAAGAAATCTCATAACAAGGAATATGGCGGCAAGAAGTATTCTGATCTAGATAATGAGGCTCAGGAAGCGATTTTGGAATATGGAATCGTTGCAGAAGTTGTTACGGAGAAGGATGAGAGTTTAATATATGATATGTTTGCTCGCTTAAATTCGAATAATTATGTATTGAACAAGCAAGAAATACGTAATTCTAAGTACTGGGGGGACTTTAAAGTTTTGGTTTATAATCTTGCTTCAAGATACAGAGATTTCTTTTTG
>Ga0310786_10006161_pt1 | contig 16075 bp, 11 predicted proteins | sample AusTroGonzalo_MG_FD_203881 | JGI IMG/M metagenome (GOLD analysis project Ga0310786, IMG submission 203881) | Bovine rumen microbial communities from tropical cattle in Woodstock, Queensland, Australia - Gonzalo_03 (v2) (version 2) | ecosystem: Host-associated > Mammals > Digestive system >... | reverse complement strand
AGCCACACATTCTTCTATATCTTCAGCAGTTCCACAGCATCTTAGATTGTTAGCGGCTATTGTATATACATATCTGCAGTATTCATCGTATAATGCACGCTGCCATATATCAGAAGGACCATTCATAAGCTCAATAATCTGATTATCTGTCATATTCTATTTTCACCCCTTTGAACATGTTCGTTATTCATAATCGCTCTTTAGGCTGGTAAGTGGACATATTTTTTTTAAATTCAGAAAAAATTATTTTAAGCGAGAAATATATTATGATTTATGCAAAGATATGCATATATAACACATCTACAGCCAACAAGCGGAATGTATGTTTTAAAATTAGTATATCACAGATAAAGTAATTAGTCAAAATAAAAGAGAAATTGCCTGTAATGACATTTCGTAACATTATATCGCCATTTCTTCGTGTGAATACGTGTAAAAAATGCCTTTTTCTTCACATGAATCCGCAAAAATGCAGATCACAATAAACGGAGCCGAAAAAACCGACTCCGAATATCTATTTCCCATATTTGTAATGAGTTCAGCGGTCTGATAATTTAAGATTAGAGCTTCCGGCATTCTCCCGCCTTTTCAACTAACATAGATTCAGTTTTACTAATTTTTGTTTACACACTTTTTTATATATCCATGAAAGTCCTTGACGTCATTATTATGTTCCTCATCAATTAGTCATATAACGATTTTATATTATGGATTATAAAAGGTGTTTGTAATATATTGACAACAAATTTATTCTATGTTATAATATATACAAAAGCAAAGGTGCTTCTCATTTTTGAGAAGCACCTTTTCGTATATAAGGGAGGTATCACTATGGCTGCATTTGACAGGATTTGTTCGGGAATCCCCGAAATGGACACAGCGCTTGATAATATAAGGCTCGGCGACAATGTTGTATGGAGAGTTTCCGAACTTTCGGAGTTCAAACTGTTTATGGAGTCATAAACGTATACCCTGATGATGATAACTATTGACGGGGAGGTCATTTATTTTGAGCAGTTTATACAGGGGAGTTACGTTATCTATATATACTTCATGACTCGGAACATCATACGGCGATTTCTGACAATGTGTAATTGTATCCGAAAATTGTGAAGGGATATCCTGCCAGAGAGTTCCACCAAGAGCAACGTTGATAAACTGAATACCACGACATATTCCGAGAATAGATTTATTAAGCTGCATAGCATATTTTAGGAGAAGTATTTCCATAAACTATGATGAAACAGCCGATGCAATTTTGCATCGGCTGTTTTTTTACATGTTGTCAATTATTATTGCAACATTTTAAAAGCCAATACACCACTTATATGAAACACTTTTTGCTGTTTCAATAGCCATTGGGCTAATGCAATCATTACTATTAGGGGATGACGGGCGACGTTCAGCCAACATTTCACCACGAAAAAAGCATATTTCACCACATATCCGACTACTCATACAGCTTTCATGCTATAATGAAGAAAAATCGAAAGGACTGGTATATATGAAAAAGTTTCTGATAATATTTATTATTCTCGCGGCAGTCGTAGGTGCAGCTTGGTTTCTTCTGCTTCGTCCCGAAACGATCTCGCAGGAAACACTTACACAGGATTTTGAAACGCACCGCAAGGCATATGATGATATTGCGCTGTATTTGAAAGGTCATAATATCACCACGGAGATCACCGATATACCGATGGCAGGTAAAAGCTATGACGGTGTGGCTTATGAGGATTCGGACGAGTATCGTGCTTTTATGAACGGTATCTATGTCATTATGGAAGAAGATCATGATGCGATCATTTCTGACGGAAAGACTGTAGAATTTGTTTATCACAGCACGGGGGGAAAACTGCGTAAGCTCTACGGCTCGGTGATCTATAACGGTGAGAAAAAAGTCGAGGGAAAAGTAACTGTTCCGCTGACAACGGACGGCTGGCACTTGTATCTTGCACAGGGGTGATATCATGCGAAAACAGATACCGCTGCTGATGTCAGCTGTATTGCTGCTGACAGGCTGCTCTGCAAAGATAATTCAGTATGAGCCAAAGTCCGTGGATAACACTATTTATACCCGTGAAAGCGCAGGTATCCGTCTGCAAGATGATTTCTATGGTTATGTAAATTTCGATTTTCTTTATGGCACGGATATTCCCGCAGATATGTATGAAACCGGAACGCTGCGAACGGCACAGAAAAATGTCGATGATATGCTTTCGGACGAGATACTTTTTATCGGAAAGAATAATACCCCATATCCCGATGGCAGTGATGAACAGATAATACATGACCTGTTTGTGCAGTATCTTGATACGGAAAAAAGAGAGCAGATCGGGGTTACGCCGCTTGAAAATGGCTTTGATATGATAGAAAGCGCACGGACAGAAACCGACCTTATCCATATCTGCGGTATGCTTTACACGGAATACGGCGTTTCGGTCTTGCCTTCGGTCGGTGTTACGCAGGATTATTTTGACATCAGCAAAAATATCCCGTATATCGGGCAGATGCAGTTTTCCTATTCGGCTAATGAACTACTTAACGGAAAGGACAACGCAGAAAACTTGCAGGAGCAATTGGCGGAGATACTCAAAGCTCTCGGTCACGAAAACGCCGAGGTGATTGCCTATGATACTGTTACGATGCTTCTTGATATTGCAGCAAGCACCGCAGATATGAATAAAATGTCGGTGGAGGATATGTACAATATCCGCAAGCCTGAGGAGCTTAATCCGCTTGTATTGGAGTATCTTGAAGCGGTCGGAATGGGCGGCAGGAATATCAATATTCTTGACCCCGTACAGCTCGAAAAGATATGCTCTCTGCTGACCGATGAAAATCTCAGCCTGTGGAAATCTCTTGCCGAGTGTACGCTCATCTACGCATATAAGGTCGTTCTACCGCCCGACTATGTGGGGGCTTTTGAACAGAATGACTATTGGACGGACGAGAAGAAGGCGGTACAAATGACAAAAGCTTTTCTTGCGGACGAGGTCGGGAATATCTACGCCCGAAAATACTGCGATGAAAAGACCTTTGCGGCTGTTCGGAATATGACAGAGAATATCATCTTAGCGTACAGAAAATGTATCGAAGGTTCGGAGCTTCTGACGGAAACCGACCGCGCCGAATGTCTTGCAAAAATAGAAAATATGAGCGTAAATATCGGCTGTCCAAACGAAAAAGCAGATAGAAATACAGAACTATCGGACGATCTGCTTGAAAGTGCCATAAGTATCAAAAGCGGTTCTGTTCGGGAAATGATTTCCTCCGCAGATAAAGCCCCGAAATCCGATAAATGGGGTATGCCTGCGTATGCGGTCAATGCGTACTATGACCCGCAGAAAAATATCATAACAGTTCCGATGGGTACATTCAATGCACCGATTTTCGATGTGAATGCCGACTATTATACAAATCTCGGCGGACTCGGTTCGATCATTGCTCACGAGATCGGTCACGCCTTTGACGCTGAGGGTATCCTGTATGACGAACAGGGAAACTACCGCCCTGAACGAATCAGCACCGAACGCACAGAACTGCTTTCCTATGCGGTTGCGGAGTATTTCGGCTGTATGCAGATCATGGACACGTTCTATATCAACGGGGAAACCACGAAGGTTGAGAACGCTGCTGACCTCGGCGGTATGCAGGTGATAGCCTCAATGACAGACGATAAGTACGAGCTGCGAAAGATATTCGAGAGCTATGCAAGATTGTGGGCAACGCTGTCCTTTGATACAAATGCGTCGGAGCAGATCGCCGATGATGTTCACAGTCCTGCCGAGATCAGAGTGAACGGTGTACTTGCAAGCGTTGACAAGTTCTATGAAGTGTACGATATTTCGGACAGTGACGGAATGTTCGTACCGTATGACAAACGAGTAAGGGTGTGGTGAGATGCTGCTTTTTATAAAACTATGCTTTCACAATATCACAGTAAAGCCGTTTCGCACGCTCGTGATCGTGCTGTGTCTTGCGGCGGTATCGCTGACCTTTTCGCTGTGCCTGACGATAAGCTCCGCTTCAAAAATGGCAGTCGTGGATATGATACGAAGCTCGATGGGAAGAACGGATATTACCATGCAGGCGGCAAATGGCTTTGATGAATTACCCGCGCTGCCCGATGATACTGCAAGTTTGCCCGTTATTCTTGCGAAATCATATTTTCAGGTTCACGATATCCATAATTTCAAATATGTGAAGAAGAAAAATATTTATGTTCTTGGTGTTGATACAGAACAGGCGGCAAAATTTGGATTTCTGCCGAAGTGTACCGCTCCGAAACAGAATGAAGCTGTTATCAGCTATGCGCTTTCACAGCGATTCGGGTATGAGATAGGTGATGAGATGACACTGCCCTGTGCGGACGGTACGGAGATCACGCTGAGAGTCAGCGAAATAGTGCTGAACAAAAATGATCTGTCCGTCATGCCGCTTGCAGTCATCACTGCACCCGAAACAGCAAAGTCAGTGTTGTCTGCGTCCGATGTTTCGGCAACGATGCTGTATGTTGATGCACCCGACGGAAAGGAAACAGAAACAGCTGAACAGCTCCGTGCGGAATATCCGGCACTTGACGTTTCTCAGGTCACCGGAACTCCCGAGTTTGAGGACAGCATACGCAGTGTAACACGGGCATTTTTCATCATTTTTGCTGTAACGCTGCTGATGATATTTTTTATCATATCGGCATTTGCAAAGAATATTGCCGCCGAACGGCTTGCCATGATCGGCACGCTCCGCAGTATCGGGGCGGAGAAAAGGACGGCTTCTTTAACGCTTTTGATCGAGTGTGTTTTGTATGGAGCATTCGGCGGTATTCTCGGAACGGTGCTTTTCTATGCTCTGAAAGATACGCTCCTCGGGAACATGATACCCCGCACTGATGGCATCAGCGGAAGTGTTCATGCGCCGCTCTATGTGCCTGTGATCGGGCTTGTGATAGCGGCGTTGATAAGCTGTGCGGTGTCGATCGTTTCCGTCATACGTACCTCACAAATGCCCATAAAGGATATCATTTTCGGCGGCAAAGACAGTGTTTACAGACCGTTTTTTTCGGGAACTGTCACGGGGATAGTGTGTATCATTGGCGCAGTTATCCTGTTTTGTGGCAATTTCGGGTTTATCCCCTCACTGATAGGTCTTGCGGCTTTTGTGATCGGGATATGCCTTGTTCTGCCAAAGATATTATCTGCGATTTCCTCGTTTACGGCACGGCAGACAGACGGCAGGAGCTTTCCTGTCATACGGCTTGCATTGATACAATCGGGAACAAAAAAGACTTCCGTCACGGGAACAGTCATTTGTACGGCAGTTGTTATGATGACGGCTTCGCTGTATATCCTTTCACGCTCGGCGGAAAAGTTGTATTCGGCGAGAAATTACGACTGCGATGCTATCATCACGGAGCTTTCGGAGCGGTCGGAGTATTATGATATCATTACGGCTGACAGCAGGGAATATATCTACTATACCTCTGAAATGACAGAAATTAATGGAAGTCTGGCAAATATAAACATATTCGGATATAACGGTTTTAAGATGTTCACAGGGCTTCATGATCTGCCCCAAACACTCGGGACTGACGAGATTGCTCTTGACAGGCAGATGATGAAACGGCTTGATATCCATGAGGGGGACAGCGTGGAGATTACGCTCAAACGTGATACCGTCCGTCCCGTGAAGCTGACGTTGAAAGCAGTCTCGGGGATAAACAGCGTATACTTAGATCAGCAGTGCAATGCGGCGGTCGTAAGCCTTGATACCTACAAAAGCGTGTATCACGATTATCCGTCCATGTTGCTTGTAAAGGGCGATATGGAGCTTATGAAAAGGCAGCTTATTGACAAGAGCGCGGAGTTTGAAACAGTAGAGGAATATTACTCTCGTACTGATGAAGAGTCGGAAAGTATCACAGGGCTGTTGGACGTACTTGCAGTGATCGGTGTTATGCTTGCGGTGATATCGGTATCGGGACAGCAGTTAATTGGCTTTGAGCAAAGGAAACATGAGCTTGCTGTGCTTCGGTCGCAAGGCATGAGCATATCTCAGCTTGCGGAAATGCTTATCTGTGAAACGATGCTGACCGCTGTTTTACCTGTGCTTCTATATTTATGTACAGGGCATTTTGTGATACGAATGATAGAAAAGGCACTATCCTCACTTGACATGGGAATACCGATCAGCTTTGAGCGTCCGGAGATAGCCGTATTTTTGTTGGTAATGTCAGCGGCAGTGATACTGACCGTGCTGATACCAATATTCTCGCTGAAAAGAATGAATACTGCGGAACAGCTCAAATGCGAATAGGAGGACCTATGGAAAACATCATCGAGATCAACAATATTTGCAAGAGTTTCGGAGTTAAGGATAACCGAACTCAAGTGCTGAAGGATATATCGCTGACTGTGGGAAAGGGCGAATTTCTATCGCTTATGGGAGCATCGGGCAGCGGCAAGTCTACACTTCTTTATCTGCTCGGCGGACTGGACACGCCCGACTGCGGCGAGATATTTCTGAACGGTATGGATATTGCAAAAATGCGTGACAAAGAGTTTTCAAAGCTCCGTCGTGATGGAATGGGTTTTGTATTCCAGTTCTTCAATCTGGTTCAGAATCTGACGGTGGAGGACAACATTCTTCTGCCGCTTGTGATGAACGGAAAAGAACCGAAGAAATACCGTGACAGGCTTGCTTCCATACTCGAAACGGTTGGGCTTTCCGACAAGCGCAAAAGCTATCCGAATCAGCTTTCAGGCGGTCAGCAGCAGAGGTGTGCCATAGCCCGTGCCGTGATCTATGAGCCGCAGATACTCCTCGCAGACGAGCCAACGGGAAATCTTGACAGCAAAAGCGGCACAGAGATCATGGAGCTTTTCAAGCGTATCAATCGTGACAACGGCATCACGATCCTGATGGTCACACATTCACGGGAATGTGCTGCATATTCCGACAAGGTGATAACCCTTTGCGACGGCAGGATAGTGTCTTGAAAAAGTGTCGGGAATGTGCTATACTTAAAAAGGGTGATATCTATGAGGATAGCAGTCTGCGATGATGAAAAGTATTTCCGTGATACGATCTGCGAGACTATAAACTCTTTTTACAAGAGCCTTGATGTGATATGTACAGCCTATGAAAACGGTGCTGCATTGATATACGCATTTGAAAAGGGATATCGTTTTGATGCAACATTTCTTGATATAGAGATGCCGACGCCAGACGGTATGGAAACGGCACGGCGGCTGCATGAATTCTCCCCCGAGCTGCCCGTCATCTTTCTGACGAGTCACACAGAGCTTGCTATGGACGGCTACGAGGTCGGGGCGTTCCGTTTTCTGCAAAAGCCGGTTATCCCCGAAAAGCTGACACAGGCTCTCAAAGACATCAGACAGCTTACATTGAAAACAAAGACCGTTTGTATCAGGTCGGAGGGTGAGGAGTATTACATCTCGCCTGACAGTATCATTTTTGCCGAAGCGGACAATAATACGGTGCGGTTCATCACATTGGAACGGGAATACAAAATGCGTATGAAGATGACCGAAGCAATGGTGACGCTTGATGATGTGTCTGACAATTTTTGCAGGGTACACCGTTCAGTGATAGTAAACCTTGCACATATCGTCAGCCGAAACGAAAAAGAAGTAAAACTCGACAGCGGAACGGTACTGCCTGTCAGCAAGAGCTACGGCGAAGAACTGAAAAAACGGCTTATGGACTATATCCGCCTGCATGCAAGATAGGTGATGTGTATGAAAATGATATATCAGCTTGCGCCGGTTCTGATACTGCTCGTGTACGGTGCGTCTTTCAGCCTGTGTACGCTTATCACGATGAATGATCTGTTTTACAGGAAAATAAAACGCATACCGCTTTTTCCAATACTGTCGGGTTTGATATTCGGCATTGCGGCTTTTATTGAGAATCTTTGGCTCGGCGTCATTTGGTTCACGCCGCTGTTTATTATACACACGGCGGCAGCATTTTTTCTGCTGACTGACAAAAACAAAGATCATTTGCTGTCGCTTATATTTGCGGAGCTTTTTTCCGCAAGTCTGATTAGCAGCGTGCAGACGGCGGTCTTTTCGGTATCAGAAGGAACGGAACGAACATTTGCGGAATTGAATTTGCTGTATTTTGCGGCGTATATCATTTCAATGGTGTTTGTTCTCCTGCTGAAGCGGCTTGTCCGCAGCGAGGACAGAGAACCGCTCGGCAGGCTGCAAATGCTCACGCTGACAGGAATAACGGTCTCGGTCACGGCAGTGATCGGCAGGAGCTTTTCTATGTCCGATTATGTCCCCGATGTATCGCCCGAAGCGGCTATACCTTCGCTTCTCATGCTGATGTCGGTTACGGTGCTGCTTCTGCTTTCGGTTAGGCAGCAGCAGGCTAAACGCTTCCGTGAAATGAGCGAGCTGAGCGAAAAATACATGACCGTACAAGCTAAGCATTTCGAGCAGACAAGGTCTGCCGATACCGAGATGCGTATGCTCAGACACGATATGAAGAATCATATCGCCGTGATGAATGGGCTTTACGAATCAGGAAAAACGACCGAGCTCGGAGAATATCTGAAAGAGCTTTCAGGGAGATTTTCTGAAACACAGGCTGTAAATATTACAGGCAATGAGATCGCCGATGCGATCATCTCGGAGAAAAGAGCTATTTCCGAAACGACAGGGGCAGAGCTTGTATGCGAAGGCAGTCTCGAAGGACTTGACATAAATTCGGTGACGCTCTGCACGGTACTTTCTGATCTTCTTGACAATGCTATAGAAGCCGCCGGTCAGACCGACACAGAGCGTATCGTCACTCTGACAGCCAAACGAACAGGCAGCTTTTATTACATCAGTATCGGGAATCCTTGCAAGCAATACGTTGATGTGTCGGCGGATATCTTAACGAGCAAGTCTGACAGAGAGCATCATGGACTGGGCTTGAAAAGCGTCCGCAGCGCACTGGAGAAATGCGGCGGAACGCTGGAGCTTTCCTGCAAAAAAGTCGGAACGGGGTATGCTTTTATGGCGGAGGTCATACTGCCGGCAAATCATATATAGCCGACAACGATCTCGGGATCCGGCATATCAGAATAACTGTAATAATCTTTGTGAAAGGCGCAGCAAAAAGTTGGAAATTCCTGAGGAGTATATTCATAGTATCATGTTTAAGCGATTTGAAAATATATAACTAAATAAGCCAGCTCCCGATATTGGAGCTGGCTTATTTTAATCATTTTAATACTTTCCGTGAGAGGCGCTTGCCGTCATACGATATTTGTAGTGCATTGTATGCAACATAACCGTCATATACAAGGTAGCCCTCAAATTCTCCAAGGAATGAGTACGCTTTTTCTTACGCTTATGCTCAGGTACAGTGATGCTGTTATTAGCTGCTGAAGTATCCGGTTTATCAGTTACAGGGAAGAATGAAAGCTGGCTATCACTTCCCATGATTACAGAAGTTTGTTCAGTTCTCCTTCCGAATAATTGTTTTCAGCTATGCCAGCTGTTTTTGAGCAAGAGCATGTTCTTCTTTAAGAATAACATTTTTATCTTGGAGAACAGCATGATCTGAAACTAATTATTGAATATTATGCTCAGACATACTGCGTTCCTCCATTCGGTTTATGATACATATATTATACCATAAAACTGCTTAAAAATCAGGAAATATCGCAGAGTTTTCTTAATACAATATGCTTGGTTTAACTTCACGGATAGCTTTAGGTTGTTCAATTTTTCCAGAAGCTATGGTGCTGCTGATGCAGCCTGTAAAGCACCTCTGAGAGCTTGTCATTGATGTCGGTGTTGTAGCCGAAGTTCCACTGCTGCTGTCCGCAGAGCATCTGACGTGCAAGCATATCCTCCCAGTAGTCCGTTCCGCCTGCGGTACCGTCCAGATCAAAGTCATAATCCAGTATTCCGTCTCCGTTTGCATCGCTGTAGGTTTCGGGACAATTTGCAATCTCGTTATTTACATCATTGTTGTAAACCATGAGAAGCGGATGATCGGTCGGATGATTCTGCACGATATTTCCGCCGTGCAGCGACTTTTTCAGGAAGTAGGTATAATTGGTCTTATACTGCGATGGATTAGCTCCTGCATAGGAGTTGTCATTGGTAACATCAACGTGATAGAATTTGCCGTCTATCTTGACCAGATTCCAGGCGTGAAAGCTGTGACCGATGTGATATGATTCTATGCCTGCTGTCGTAAGAAGCATGGTATATGCTTTTGCAAAGCCGTCACATACTGTTTCGCCGATGCCTTCTCCGCGTACATTCAGCGCATAGCTGAGGAATACCGATGAAGCCATATGATTCTCGGGATCATAAGTCGACTCTCCGTCAAGTCTGTCTTCGTATTCGCAGTGACGAACCAGCCAGTCATGTAGCTGACGCGCCTTCAGGGCATCGTTCATCCAGCCGCTTTCCGGCTGATCGGGATCGTAGTCTGTCTCTGTCTTTACGATATATTTGCAGAGATCCGTGCAGTAGTCATCGACAAATCCCACATTAACGCTTCTGCTGAAATGATTGCGGACAGCTGTTTCAATGGCAGGATTAATAACAGGCTTACTTATGCCGCTGCTGTCTGTCACATACTGCAACGCCTGCTTGCCGTTGACCTCATAGAGTGCGGGGCAGTTGTAAAATGCCGGATAATTATAATCAATGCTCGTCCATGAGCTGTCGGAGAGCTGTACGTGTGCCAGCGCAGTACAGTCAGTAAAGGAATTAGGAGTGATCTCTGTTGCACCGAGAATGGTCAGCGATGTCATAGAGGTACAGTGTCTGAACGCCTCCTGATCCACATATGTAATGCTTGCAGGTATGGTTACGGACGTTAACGGCGCATTGTAAAAAGCACCATGTGAGATTTTAGTGACAGACATCTCTTCATTCTGATTAGGTATGGCGACTGTAGACGGGATAGTCAGTGCTCCTGCAGAACCGTAATAATCGACTATCCTTGCCTGTCCTGTCTCCGTATCATAATAATACCTGATATTGTTGACAGTGCAGTAGCCCGAAGCGGCCTTTGCAGTGATGCCTCCGGGGATGACCGATAAAGAAGCTCCGAGAAATGCTGCGGTAAGAAATGATAAAACTCTATTGCGTTTCATATGTAATTCCTCCTTGAACAGTAATTGAAAATAATGCAATGATGAATTCCGTAAATCCTTCTATAAGCTCAGCGGAAGCTTAATTGCCGGAAGTTATTCCGTAATAGCCGTCAATGAAACCTTCAAAGGAAGTGTGCTGCTGATAGAACCAGAAATAAAGTGTCTCATCCATAATGTCATTCATCTCATCCATTGATTTGCCTGGATATATGTACTGATTCATGAAGTTGTAAGCATAAAGGTCTCTCAGGAAGTCGTATTGAAGCCACTTGCCGCTCAGATTATAGTCGTAGTCAAGGATACCGTCCTGATTAGCGTCCTTATAGGACTGTCCGCACTGTCCCAGCTGTGGCACAATGTAGTCATTGTATTTTCTGAGAAGGATATGATCATCAGCGTCGTCATACATCTTTGTAGCACCGTATCTGCAATTATGAAGATTCATCATATCAGTATCATTCTTCAGGAAATTTGCGTAGTATGTGCCGTAATTACCAACTGAGCCGTCTGTATCGTCAGCAAGAACATCGCACTGATAATACTTGTCGTCAATCTTGACTGAATTCCATGCGCGTCCGCCCTTGTCGATACAGGGACTGCCGCCTATGACATAGGATTCTATGTTCGCAGCAGAAAGCAGCATGGTGTACGCCTTGGCATATCCGACGCATACGCTTTCGCCGATGCCTTCTCCTCTGGTGTTCATGCCTGAACTGAGAAATACCGACGATGCAACGTGGTTGTCACGATCCATGAACTTCTCGCCGTCCTCATAGTCTTCAAACTCACAGTGACGGATAACCCAGTCATGGAGCTGGCGTGCCTTCAGTGCATCGTTCATCCAGCCTGCTGTTTCGGTGGCTACAACATAATTGCAGTAATCCGAACAGTAATTATCCACAAATTTAACGTTGGTACTGCTTGAGAAAACATTCTTAATAACATTGTAAATATTGCTATTCAGTACAGGACGTTTTACAGTCGCAGAAACAGACTGTAAATTATATGCGGGCGCACCGTTTACGTTTTCAAGGCTTATATCATTCCTGAATGCTGCAACGCCGTCAGCGTTTTTACAGCCATCTGTTATCTGAACACTTTCCAGATAAGGGCAGTTTGCAAATGCGTCTTCTTCAAGTATGGTATTGCCCTCAATGGTGACAGATTTCAGAGATTTACAATTCTGGAATGCCTTTTCTTTGATTGTTTTCACACCAGAAGGAATCGTAACGCTCGTCAGCCCTGAATTATCAAAGGCATGTTCTTCGATATATTCAAGGGAATCAGGCAGTGAAATGCTCTCAATAGGTGTATTCATAAATGCACAATCGCCGATGACTCTGATTGTATCGGGCAGTATAACGGAACGCAGATCCGACTTGTTGCTAAAGGCATTCGCATCAAGCTCTGTTATCGTTCTGCCATCGACCTCATCAGGAACTGTGAAAGAACGTCCGTAGCCTGCATACCTTACAAAGTAAGCTTCATCGGAGTTCTCGTAAAATCCGATAGCCATTAATTCTCCTACAACGTCCGTAGGATATTTTTTTACGATATACTCGCCGAGGTCCTCTTCCGCGCTGGCGGTGATACCCTCAGAACCTGAACATACAACGGGAAGTGCAGTAACTGAAATACCTGTCAGTGCTGCTGTCATAAATGAGATAAGTCTTCTGTTTTTCATGTGTAAACCCTCCTGAAAATAGTTTTTTATTTCCTGCTGTGAACTTCCTTGTCAAGGAATCAGCCGGTGAACGTAATAATTTTATTAGAATGTATTGTGCTCCTGTACAGGTGATACGCCTTGTTGCTTTCTTTTGCATTATTATATATTGTGTAAGCCATGTAAGTCAATAGAATTTCGGTAAGTTGCAATTTTACTATGGTAAGTTGTCATTTTGCTAAGGTAAGTTGAAATTTTACTATTGTAAGCTGCATTCATGATGAACCGCTCTGTTTTTTTTTAAGTTACCACACTGCATATCCGGCGGTCACGGACAGCCATTTCATGTGGAATTTTATTATAAATATTATCATGTTTTAATCCTTAAAAATACGGTCCGAAAAATATTTTTTTAAGAATCTGTCTGATATTTCTCCTCATCTCCGATTGTTTTTTATGGAGACAAATACTATCAGATCTGATTATTATACCCCAGTTTCCTTATAAAGAAAAATTCAAAAACAGAAAGGACAATGATCATGAACAAAAAAATCTCAGCACTTGTTACATCAATCGCTATGCTCGCTTCTTCAGCAACTTTCATACCAACCGTATCAGCTCAGGCTGAATCGCCGAGATCTGCTGACCTTAGCACATCAAGCTTTTTCCCGGGGATAATCAATCAGGGCGGAGTCGGCTCATGCGTGGCTTGCACAACTACATACTATCAGTTCACCTATGAGGCAAGAAAAGCTCTTTATCATCATGATCCCAGAGCAAATGCCGAATTCACCTACTCTCCCGCATCTCTTTATTCTCAGATCAATGACGGCTCAAATAATGGTTCATGGGAATACAAGGCATATCGTGTTTTAAAGAACAGAGGAGCTCTTACTGTTGAAGAAATGCCTTATGACGGATGCTTTGATATGAGATTCTATAAAGATGAGAATAATAAAAGAACATATTACAGTGACCCAACGGGAATCAATTATATAACCCAGAATGATTATGCATACAATAACATACTTCTGCACAGCACAGTAAAAGATGAAAACGGAAACAGATTAATCAATGAAAATGATTATGAAAAGGTTGATGTGTTCAAAGGTGAACAGCGCTACAGAAGAAAAGGCGAATATATTGAACAAGAAGAATATAATAATCTCAGCGCATCTGACAGAAAATATTATGTACCAGTATATGAAAACAACTATACTGATACACCGACAGGTCTTTACTGGCGCGTAGCAAGAACCTTCAGAGCTATCCCAAGAGATGAACAGTCTCTATTCAACGCCCTCAAAATGAGACTTGACAGCTATGAAGGCTGGTCTATATGCTCGCCTGACTCAGAACACAGATCAAAAGCACTGATAACTGAAGACACGACCGTAGACTGGGATACAACGAACACTAAAGAAATAGAAGATCAGTTCATCAGCAATATAAAAGATGCTCTCGATCACGGAAAATTAGTAGCTGCTTCAACCAGCTTCAATTACCTTGATTTTGAAGGAAATACATACCGAAAAAACAACGATGGTGTAAATATAGTATTCCAGAACGTCTCAAAATATTATGGATCCAGCGTATCAAGAGCCGGTCACGAATTCACGATCGTAGGATATGATGATACTATCGAATGCGATATAAACGATGACGGAGATACTACCGATCCCGGTGAGAAGGGCGCTTTCAAGATAGCAAACTCGTGGGGCACAGATTGGGGCAATAACGGTTTTGTCTGGGTAATGTATGATGCAGTACATGAAAAATCCGCCCTTAATGACTGTCCTGCTCCGCCGAAAACAAATGACACAACAACTTACAAAAGATACCCCGCTTTTGAAGAGGCATATGTCATCAACGTTTCACCTCAGGAGGTAAAGCTGGTTTCGGAGGTTGATGTAACTTCCCAGGATTACTACAGTCTGAGTGTAGATAACTATTCCTTCCATTCTCAGAAAATAACAAATGATATCATATCAGATTACTATTCTTATCCCGTCGTATTCAGTGGCCCGATCTACACTGATATAACAAGATTATGCGGCTCTGAGATCAACAGAAAAGACTACACGGTCAAGCTCAATTCAGATTCCAAATTCCGAACCACCAAAACAATCGTAAAGGGCATCCGCCTCAAGGACGACAAGGGCAATATCGTATCGGAGTGTTCATTTAAAAACGGTGATGTTTACATGAAGGAACTCGCCAATAATGAATCTCTGGAATACACATTATGCGTGAATTTTGAAAAAGGCGATCTGAATTACGACCACGAATTCAACGCTGATGATTACGGAAAGATAATGGAATACTTTGATATTTTAAGCGAAGAGACAACTGAAGATGAGAAAAATATAAAGATTGACAAAAAGTTCTCATCATTCCAGCTTGAGCTTCTTGACTCTAACGATGACGGTGTCATAGACGAAACAGACAGCAATTATTTTGCATCAATGCTTAATTCATAACAGCTGAAAAGAGAATAAAAAAATGTTGTGAACAGCTCGTAATGGCGCTGCTGATATAGAAGTATTTATAATAGTTGTTGAGAAGGTCCCTTCCTAAGAAGGGGCCTTTCTGTAGTAAGCGTCAAATAAACGCATCACACAGGATACAAAATACCCTCGCCAGTGGCGAGGGTATTTAAATAAGAATTAGTAAAACTTAATCTCTATTATTTAAAAAGGGCGGGATTATCTCGCCTTTTTTATATTAATTTACTTCAGATACTTAAAGTCATAGTTATCTCGCAGTTCTTTCAGCCGACTTTTAGGCGTTGAAAATCCAAAACGGGAATTATATTCCATGAGCATTTTGTAATCCGAATCCTGACATAAGATCACATGTTACCATGACTATTCATGGAGATAGCCGAAAGTTTATTATAATCAAAAGGAGTTTTTTATTCAGGACTAATAGCTCTAAGATCTTTTAATCCCCCCCGACCTAGCCGGGGGGATTAAAAGAAAAGCCACCTGTGAAAATCCTGCAAGTGGTTTTATCTGGCGGACAGAGAGAAAGTGGAAAAATCATTTTATTCATCGTCTGAAATGGCTATATAGCATAAGTATCACTCTTATCCTGATGATCATATAGCCAAAAATAAAAATTAATAAATATGCATTCAATAAAACCTGTGATAGTGTTTCTGTTCATTGGTATCACCTCTTCATAATTATATATTTTTCACCTTAAAAAGACAATATAATCGCTGTATACGAATTTTGGGAGACCCTTCGCAAAAGGTCTCCCAAAATAGATTTATG
>Ga0310786_10006160_pt1 | contig 16076 bp, 18 predicted proteins | sample AusTroGonzalo_MG_FD_203881 | JGI IMG/M metagenome (GOLD analysis project Ga0310786, IMG submission 203881) | Bovine rumen microbial communities from tropical cattle in Woodstock, Queensland, Australia - Gonzalo_03 (v2) (version 2) | ecosystem: Host-associated > Mammals > Digestive system >... | reverse complement strand
TGGCAAAAGGACGTGAAAAACTTGCAAAAGCACGTAAATTAAACGGATTGAAAGATTTGTTCAAAAGCAAAAGCGAGAAATCCCCTGTAAAAAAGCAGGCAACGCCAAAGTCAAAAAAGACATCCCAAAAGACTATGGCACAGGCAAAGAAAGCCGTTCGCAAGGAATTGACCGAAACAAAGAAAAAAGTTCGTAAAACAACGAGCAAAATTTTCTCAAACGCTCGCAAAAAAGCCGTAAAGGAAACTAACAAGGCACTTGCAAGCACCAAAAAGCGTTTGCAGAAAAAAGGATTGGCAGGGAACGATTGGTCTGTTTGCTATGTAAAAGTAAGAAACTATGAAACTGGCGACGTTGAAACAATGGAAGTTGATACAAAAGCAAATCTTCTACCCGATGTTGTTTCAAAAGCGGTAAAACAAGTTAAGGCAACTCTCAAAAAAGAGGGGAAGGGTCGTTTCATTACCGAAGTAAGAATTTCAAAAGCAGCTATATTCTAAAACTACAGAGCAATGAGACGAGAGAAAGCTACATATTTTGCATACCGTAGTGCTTTTGACGACCCTATTGAGGTAGCCAATTGGATTTACTCGTATTTGAAGAGAAAATTCAAGACAACCGATATTTGTAAAGATGATGTTGATGAACTTGTAAGAACTTTCAAAAAGCGTTACGAATTTGAACATATAAGCGACGCCATAAGTGTATTGAAAGGATTGAAATACAGCAAAGAGGTGGCAAAAAAATATGTAATTTCTTTCGACACTAATTTTGGAATGTATAATTTCTCGATAGAGAAACGTGAAGGGTTGAGTGGAAACAAAAAAAGCGACCCAAAGTCGCTTTTCAATGGTACTGCAATTGCAATAACTATTGAGAAAATTCCCGACAACTCATCTATCGAAGAATTATCACAAGGGGATTGTACGCCCTACAAAAAATGCCAACCGTCAAGACTTGCTCACCCAGTTGGGGAATTATTCTTTGACAAAGAAACAAAAAAAAGAATAAACAACCTAAAAAAACTAATAAAAAATTGGAATATAGAAGATACACATACATTTTCGTTGACTATATCCAATAATATCGGTGCTGAAGCATCAGCAGATATTGTTGAATCAGCAAAAAACGCAAATGAAATTAGTTACTATCTTAACTTACCCGAATACTCATTAAGAATTGGATTACACAATGTAAATGCAGGTAACTATAAAGGTATAAGAAACAGACCTAAAAATATAGCAGTTACACTGAAAGATATGCACAAAAAAGACACATTCAAAGCAAAAGATGGCATAAAATTGGAAGAGTATGTTTATTTATATTTCACAAAAGACAGATTGAAAAAAATAGCAGAAGCAATTTTATTTTTGCTTGAAAATGGAGTGTGGAATAGCGAAATTGCACCAGCAGATTACATAAATCCCGATGACAAAGAAAAATTTGATTCTAAAGAAAATTTGAAAGGTGTTTTTGAGCCTACACACGTTTACGTTGGTGATGATAACGAATGGAAAGATAGAAAGGTTGAAGTATTTGGCAATAATAGTGGTAGAATCATAAAAATCTATTATTGGGGAAATGGTTATAATGATAGGATCTCAAAGTATGTAGATAAAAATGATATTATCCCAATTAAACAAGTCGAACCAACACAGCAACCAACCGAAGCTGGTACATTTCCTTTTGCTCAACATTTGCAAAAACTATACGCACAAGGCGAAAAACTGGATTGGCTCAAAGCAAAGAAGATAGCAAAGGATTTCAACATAGAAACCGAAACGGAAATAATGCAGGCGTGCGAATTGGCTGTCGTTTTGACAGCACGGGAAATTGCACAAAACGGCAATTCCATACGCCAGCAATACGAGGAAATGAAAGATTTGTACGAACGACAGGTAACTATTCGCCCGCTCGATACAAAAAGTAGGGTTCTTCAGCAATACTCTACGCCCTGTCCGTTGGGCTATCTTCTTGGGCGTTTTGTCAATAAGAACGATAGGTTTTGGAACGGCAAAATTTTGGAGCCGTCGGCTGGAAACGGATTGCTTACCATTGCATTTCCGCCACAACAGGTTTGTGTAAATGAACTTGATGAAATACGTGTGGCAAACCTTAAAAATCTTGGATTTTCAAGCGTTACCAATCAAAATGCGTCAAACGATTTGGATTTAGCCATATTTCCCGACAAGTCATTTCGTGGCGTTATCACAAATCCTCCGTTTGCAAAACTGACCGAAAAAGACAAGATAGAACGCCACGGTTGGCAAATCAACACGCTCGACTATAAAATGGCAGTTCTCGCACTCGACAAAATGCACAACGACGGAAAGACGGCTGTAATTGTCGGCGGTAAACTTTGGAATGCCTATTGGAAACCGCTTAATGAAAGGTCAAGCAAACAGGTGTTGTTTGGTCAATGGAAAACATTTCTTGGGTATCTGTATGCCCAATACAACGTGGTTGACGTTATTTATATCGACGGCGACCACATTTATCAAAAACAAGGTACGAGCTACCCAATAGTCGTTATTTTGATTGACGGTCGGCACGACTACGATGAAGCTAACAAACCTCGTTACGTTTTCGACCCAAATCAAGACACTATAATAAACACATTCGACCAACTATTTGACCGTATAAATCCATTTTTAGAGGCAAAAGTCCAGGACGAAGATTCGGAACGAAAACGTAAATTACTAATTCTCGCACAGGCGAAAATTCGAATAGCAAAAGCAAAAAATAACAATTAAAAAATATACGTATGAAACTAATAGAAATACAACGGCATTTTTTCCGTCTTAAAGGTGAGCCAAACAAGGTTTGGTTCTGTACGGAAGCAGAAACCGATATGAAGCTGAACGTAACGGTTGTTCACTATATCCGTGCAAGCAAGTCAATGACATTGCCCGAAAATTGGCAAACGACCAAAACGCAGGAATTACGTGGTAATGAAATCAACAAGATTGAGAAAATTGAGGAAGGTCTTGGTATGGCGTATCGACCAGCTTCGCAAATCACAAAACTCGACACGCAAGTTCCCGACAGTATGGGCGACGACACGCACGAAGCGTTGGCAAAACTGAAAAAAGCCGTAGGTGGCGACGTAACAGACTTTGTTTGTGAACGCTTGCAATGGTCAAAAGATGATATTGAAAACCGATTGTTCGCTGAACAGGTTGATTCGGTTGCACTCGCAATCTACAATATGGAAGCACGCAAACAGGCAATCATCATTGGCGACCAAACAGGAATTGGTAAAGGTCGTATGGCGGCGTGTCTTATACGATATGCACACGTGCAAGGGCAAAAAGCGGTGTTTGTTACGGAAAAACCGAACTTGTTTACTGACATCTACCGTGACTTGAAAGATATTGGCTGTGCTTCGTTAAAACCGTTCATCATCAACAACGACCCGAAAGCAAACATCACGGAAGTTGGCGACAACGATGAAATAATAACGGTTTACAAGTATATGACCGACAAAAAGCAGTTCGATTCAATCATAAACTCAAAACGTATTCCCGATGGGTATGATTATGTGCTTGCAACATATTCGCAATTCACAACGCCAAAGCGTGATGCTGCAAAGATTGAATTTTTGCACGCAATCTGTGAGCCGAATACGTTGATACTCGACGAGGCACACAACGCAGGTGGAAGTTCAAAAGGAACTGACAGAGGCGGTAAATCTACGGTTGTCGGCTCAAACACGTTCCAAGCGTTCGCACAAGCCGTTAAACTTGCTAAAAACGTATGTTTCCTTTCGGCTACGTTCGCAAAACGCCCCGACAATATGCCGTTGTTCGCTTTGCGTACCTGTATTTCCGAAGCCGAATTGCCCGACGCTGAACTGATTGAGTCAATCTCAAAAGGTGGCGAAGCGTTACAGGAAATCATTTCGTCGGAATTGGTACACGAGGGGCAAATGCTCCGTCGGGAACGCACATACGACGGTATAAAGGTTAATTACATTTACCTCGACGAAAACGGTGAAAAGGAATTTGGCGTTCCCAACCTTGAAAAGGAACACCGAATTATGAGCGACAACATTACGGAACTAATCCGTGAAATCATTGGTTTTGAGAAAGCATACATTTCGCCTATGATGGACGAAATGAATGAAGACCTGGCGGACGAGGGAGAAAAAGCCGACAGCACAAACAAGGATTTGGGTGTTAGCCGTGCTTCGTATTTCTCAAAAGTATTCAATATCGTAAACCAAGTATTGTTCGCTATTAAGGCAGAAGCCGTTGCCGACCATACCATACGAAGATTGAAAGAGGGTAAAAAGGTCGTTGTTGCGTTCGCTTCAACATTTGAATCAATGATTAGCGACTTACACGCCGACGACGGTCGCCATTCGCTCGAAAACGAGGAAATCAATACCGATTATTCTGTGGCTCTATTGCGTGGACTTGAATCTACTTTACGCTATCAAAAGAAAATTGCTAAAGGAAAGTCGGAATTGAAGCTAATACCATTTGACGAACTAATTCCCGAAGCACAAGAGGAATATCTACGTATTGAACGCAAGATAAAGAATACAACGACAGGAATCACTTGTTCGCCTATCGACATAATAATCCGTAAGATAGAGCGTGAGGGCTTCACGTGTTCCGAAGTTACAGGTCGTTCACGAAAGATTGAGTTTACCAACGAACAGGGAACGAGAGGAAGAATAGTAAACCGCAAGCGTGAAAAGGCAAACGTGGCATTTGCAAAATTCCAAAACAATCAATCCGACGTACTTTTGATTAACACAAGTGGCTCGACAGGAGCGTCGGCACACGCAACCAACAAGGGTACAAACCTTAAACGTGAGGAAGTTAAACCACGTGTAATGATTATTGCACAGTACGAACTTAATGTATCAACCGAAGTTCAAAAACGTGGTAGAATTAACCGTACAGGTCAATTCCCCGAAATTCCACCGTCATACGATTATTTGATTTCAGCTATTCCTGCCGAACGACGTATGATGATGATGTTACAGAAGAAACTCCGTTCACTCGATGCAAACACGGCTTCAAACCAAAAGAACTCGACGAGCGTGATTGATACCGACGATTTCATCAACAAATATGGTGACGAGGTTGTAAAAGCATATATGCGTGACAACGAGGAATTTACTATGGCTGTTGGCGATCCTTGCTTTTTGTTTACTCCTAAACCAGTTGCAAAATCAGTTCCCGACGAAGATATTGCAAAGAAAGTAACAGGACGTGTTGCTATTTTGGAATCAAGCAAACAAGAGGACTTTTACAACAACGTGATTGGAAACTACAAACAGAAAATCAACCAGTTGAAGAATCGAGGCGAATACGATTTGGAAGTGGAAGCAATGAAACTCAATGCGGAATTTATCCGTGAAACTCCGTTGCTTGCACGTACAAGTGGACAGTCAGTTTTTGCCGATGCAGCATATAAGGGCGTGTACGAATGCGACGTTCTTCGAAAACCTTATACGAAAGAAGTTGTTTTGTCGCTTATTTCAAAGGCAGGAAGCAATCCAAAGGAAACGGCAAAGAAACTTGCCGACGAATTTAGAAATGCCGTCAAAAAGGAATGCGACAAACGATTGGCAGAAATCGAGGAGCAAAAGGTTCGTGCAGTAGAATCAATGCGTAACTCGCCTAAATTCCAAAAACTTGTAGAATCGGGCGAACGCACGTGGGACGAAATCCAACGTGATGTTGAACAAAAGTATGTGGAACAGTCGGAACGCAAACAGAACGAAACGAACACCAAGACATACAAGGCACGTATCATAGAGTATTTCTACGCTGGTCGCAGTTGCTTGATTGACTTGAATACAAAGGCGATATGTTTGGGTGCTGACGTGAATCGTAAGGCAAACAACCCTATGGCTCCGAGCAATATCACTATTTCATTTGCCGTTGCCAACTCTACACGTTCAATCGACTACAATATAGCCAACGAGGGACACGAAAAACTTATGGCTATACAAAACTACACCGATGATTTATGGCGTAACAATAGCGGTTATATAGACCTCGATAAACGTATTATCGACGATTGGGAGAAGATTACCAAAGAAGCGACTGCAAATCGTGAACTCCGTGACATTATCACAGGCAACATACTCAAAGGTTTTGGGAAAGCCCCCGAAAAATCAAGACTGATTTCGTTTACAATGAAAGACGGCTCTATCCGTAAGGGAGTTTTATTGCCGAAAGATTTGGAAAACAAAAACGGTGGTGGTTTAGTGGTTGCATTCAAACGATATAAACCAACGAAATGTAAAAAGATTTTTGAGGAATATCGTAATGAAGGTATAAAAGAACCAGCACTTGGCTTGAGTCTTGGATTTAAGTTGATAGGTGTAGGAGATAAATTGATTGTTTACATAGACTACGATATTGCAAAGAATAAGGAAATCAAACAAATAATAACAAACTCTGTTTGGTTGAAATATGGTAATGGTCGTGGATTTGAGCAAACATATTATCACTACAAGCGTGTATTGGCTATTGGTTGTTTCCTTAACGATAGTCTTGACGATTTCTTACAGGATTTGGAAAACAACAATATCAACGTGGAATTAAACGCACAACAGGCAGAACACTATTTCCCACAAGATACCGACGAGGAATCAAAAGCAAATACAGGGGAATGGAAAACACTCAAAGTTGATAAATCAAAGATTCCAGGAAACGGAACAAAAACCGCCGATGATAGCGACCGAAAAAAGAAGCTGCTCATATTGGCAAAGGCAAAAATCAAAATCGCACAAGCAAAACAGAAATAATTAACCTAAAAATTTTACAGTTATGAAAGTAGATTATAAAAGCCTTCCCGAAAGGTACGAAGAAATTAAAAAGCATTTGAGAAAAGAAACAGCAGATGCAGTAGAGGCAACTCTCCCAATTTGGGATATGTACGACGATGCGGATTTCCGTCCGTCAATAGACGACGTAATAACGCTCGTAAACAACGAAATAGCAAAAATCGACAATGCTCCCAAACAACAAAACAAAACAACGGAGAAAGAACCTAAAAAGGAAACTACTAAAAAAGAACCAAAGGAGAAGAAGCAACCAAAAGAAAAAGCACCCAAAGCGAAAAAAGAATTTTCGGGCGAATATGTGGAGGCACTTTGTCCCGAACTTGCACATATCAAGCGGTATTGTGCATTGCACGGTAAAAAAGTTTCAGAGGCACGTGAAACGGCACGTCGTATCCTTGCATCGTTGCAAAAAGCTATCGTAGAAAAGAAAATACGTAAAACATCGCCGTATGCAGACGAAGTAATGAAGATGCAGAAAAATCTCATTAAAATTCTTAATGCTCCGGGAAGCTACGAAATCAACATAGAAAATGTAGAGGGATTGAAAACCCTTGTAAAGAGTTTCGCTGTAATGCCGAACATTCGTCTTGTAAAGGCGTTTATTTCAATTCAGGGCAAAGAAAGCGTAAAAGAGAAAGCAAAGGATTTGTTAAAGAAGATTGAAGCGTCTAAAGACGACCATTTCAATTCTGAAATAGCAGAAATAAAACGCAGTCTTAACAATTACATCGACGGCAAAACCAACACGCCCGAAATATCGGCACAAACATTGGCTGGACTGTACGGCTTGTGTGGCATCGAATTAAAATGTTGTAAAAGCGGTTCAGCCGTTGGTAGTGCGGAATTTCTTGCAGCAAAGTTCAAAATTTTGCCTTTGAAAGGAAAGTTCAAAAAATTGATTGGCGACCCATCGGAACCATTCAAAATAATGATTTACGGAAAGGGCGGTAACGGTAAGAGTTCGTTGTCTCTACAATTCGCACAGCATTTAGCTGAACTTGGTAAAAAAGTTCTTTACGTGGCACACGAGGAAAAGTTTGGTTATACGTTGCAGGAAAAAATGCGTCGTTATAACATAGCACACCGAAATTTATTCGTCACTGATACACTTCCTACGAGTTTTAAGGATTATGACGTAATCTTTATTGATTCCGTAACAGCAGGAAAATACGAACCCGAAGATTTGAAGAAACTCGACAACAGCAAATCATACGTATATGTATTTCAATGCACAAAGGATGGTAATTTCCGTGGCTCGCAAGAATTTGAACACGATGTCGATACAACAATCGAAGTTGAATCATTCAAAGCAAAAACGGTCAAAAACCGATTTGGTGGCAATGAGGAAATCAATGTATAGTTTTCAATGCGACCTAATAACCAAAAGTTATTAGGTCTTTTTTTTATCAAACGTGAGCAAACGTGAGTAAGACATAATATATAATTTGTTAAATGATTGATTTTTAGTATTTTGCATTATAATACACATTTCCTCTTAATCAATGGGTCGAGAGTTCGAGCCTCTCCGGGGTCACAAGGTTAAAACCCTTGAAAATAAAGCACTTGCAAATTTCCGCAAGTGCTTTTTTTATGCCGTTAAACATTTTTTTTCGTTTTTTAGACAAAAATCGTAAATAGTTGTTTTTCAGTGTTTTTCGTTGTTTTTCTTATTTTTTCATATATTTGCAAACATAAAAACGTGAGCAAAAACGTGAGCAGATTTAACGTCTGTAAATGAATAACTTAAAGTTAGTTCACGTTTTGCAATGTGAGTAAAAAAGTTTACAATGAAACTAACAATTAAATTACTAAAGAACGTAAGCAACAAGAAGCGACTTCCTGTCTGTATTAAAATATCAAAAGACGGAAAGGGGGCGTATATCTCAACAGGAATATATCTGAATGACACAAAAGACTTTGTGGGGAAAGACGGTATAATAGTTGCAAAAACCGTACAAAATTCCAATGAAATCAACGCCGAACTGCAAAATTTGCTCTACAGGTATATAAAGAAAATAGACAGCGTACGGAACGCCGATAATATGACGTGTGACGAAATCAAGGAGTTCCTGCTTACAGACACTACAGTTCCCGATGATGAACTTACGTTTTTGGAATATGCTCGACGACAGGCAGAAACGTACAGAGGTAATTCGCAAAAGCTGATGTACCACACCATTAACCATTTGGAAGACTTTTTCACAAGGCCAATGTATTTTGAAGACATAACGGCTGGCGTACTACGAAAAATAGACGAGAAATGGGCGGAAACTATGACAATCAACACACGTGGTATTTATTTCCGAAATATTAGGGCAATATTCAACCGTGCCATAGACGACGAAATCACAACAAACTACCCGTTCCGCAAGTTCAAGATAAAATCGACGGCCAAGAAAAAACACGAGCTGCCAGTTGAATGCTTGCGGAAACTCGCACAATTGACATTCGCACCATCGGAAAACCTCAAAGAACTCGCACGTGACTTGTTTATGCTCTCGTTCCTACTGTGCGGCGTGAACCTAAAGGATATTTATAATTGGAAGAAAAACAAGCTTAAAAACGGCAAAATATGCTTTGTGCGGTATAAAATCCAACGCTTTGAACCCGAAACTGTCGAAATCACACTGCAACCCGAAGCACAGGCGTTGCTCGACAAATACTGCGGTAAGGAATACCTGTTTTCGTTCGCCGAGACATACCCTAATTACGACACATTCATAGGCAACGTTGACAAGCGGATACGGCTGCTACGCAAGGATATAGACTTCGACGAGCTTACATTATATTATGCACGGTACTCGTGGGCTACAATCGCCTACAAATGTGGCGTCGATGAAAAGACCATATCAAAATCGCTTGGCCACCAAGACACAACCGTGGCAGGAAAATTCTACATACTATACGACTGGTCGCTCACCGACAACGCAAATCGCCGTGTGATTGACTACGTATTTAAGTGATACATTATATAATGTAATTCAACACAAACCGAACTGTACCAGATTTCTTTGCAACTTTACCCGATTTAACCAAGACAAATAGGATTTCGACACGGTTTTTGGCGAAAATCTTACGGAACTATGGCGTTTTATACCGTTTTTTACGTGTTTTATCACGGTTTTATAATATTGACGTTGGGTCGCTTTCTTTTTCCTTTTTTGTTATTTCTATAAATTTTTCTATTTTCTTCTTAAGACTTTCGTCTTTACAATAAATTTTCGCTTCTTTAAGATATAATAATCTGTCGTCACAATCTTTCGTGGACATTGCTTTCATATACAAATCTTGCGAAATGCTCGATTCAGTAATAGCTCCAAAAACCTTTTTTGCTTCTTCTGTTGCCGTTCTCCGCAATTCTTCTTTCAAATCACGTTCTATTTTTACGACTTGTGCATAATTCCCAACAACAATGAATGTGGCAAGAATACCGACAAAGGTGAGAATAGTTCCATCTATGTCTATGTATAACCCGAACTTATTTTGGACAAACATTATAGCTCCTGCTGTCAAGAACGTAACAATTATTGATAAGACTACTAATCCAATAATTTTTAAAATATTACGCATATAGACTTCGTTTTACTGTTTAAGGTTTGATTTTAACTCTCTATGTTCAGATTGTAATTTTCTGTACTATTTCTAAAAAATTTTTTCAAATATCTGTTTGTCAATTTCATCAATGTAACATACTTCATTCGTAAAATCAGTAGTTAGAAATTTCTTGCCACTATGTTTAACTTGAAGTCCGTATTCTGTAAAACCACCATCCGCTCTTAAAATTCCTAAATCAAATAATTCCTTTGCAACTATCTTAATTGCATTATTACATACACCAGTTATGGCATTCTCATTCTCCAGTTTTTCATTCTTCATTATTAAGTCTGCAACTATTCTTTTGAAATTTGCGATTCCTGAATTTTCGTCAACAGCTCTAAAATCAGACATAGTAAGTTTTATACTATGTCTCAACATTTCGGACGCAAAAGATGTATTCTTATAACTACCATTGCAATCTTCAACAACGAGTTTCTTATTTAGCAATAAATTTATTGCTTTCTTAAAACTTGGAGAATCCTTACTGATATGTATTTTTTCAACGCTTTTATCGTCGTTTTCTTCTAAAATACGATTGGCAATTTCTATATCATATTGTATTTCATTATTCATCTTCATTGCTTCACTTTTTTATCTTTTTCTCCAGTATCTCAATGTATTGGTTAAGATGCTGAATCGTCTTGTCTTTCTCTAAACATTCGAGGCAGACCGTTTTGCGTTCCGTGTTCTTTATATACACGTCGGGGTATGTCACAATGTTCACGACTGGCTCGCCTATTGCATCGGCGATTTTTTCCAATAAACTAAATTTCATATCACTGTTACGTGATATGTAATTTGAATATGCCGACTGGCTTATTCCTAATTTGTCCGCTACAACGGATTGCTTGATTCCTTTGTTTTTGCGAATTTCCTCAATGTTTTTTTGAATGTCCATCATAATAATAAATTTAAGTTGTTGATATTCATTAAGTTGTGTTTTTTTTTAGAAAAATATCACAATTTGTGTTTGATATATCACAGAATTGTGATAATTTTACCCTCGCAAATGATTCAAAAAATGAAAGCGAATTTTTCAATAGAAACAACAAGTACTAACAACGACAAAAGGGGCGTGGAATCGTTTGCACAACTCCGGGCAGATGTTTCTTTTCATTCATTCTGCAACGTCCCTTTGTCTTTTTTATTGTGATACGGTATGACAACGGAACTATTACAATCACTCGCAGGAATCGCACTGACGATTTACATAGTAAAATCGGTTTTGGATTCGTATTTACTTTCATTGAAAGCGAAAAGAGAACAGGAGGCATATCAAATGCTCAACACTATAAAAGAAGATATAAAAGAAGATATGACGCATTTGGAGCACGAATTTCAGACCGACGGCGAACATACCGAAAACGAACAACAAACAAAAGAATAAACCTATGAGAGAGCACGGACAGATAATAAGTGGATTGGTTCACACCACCTCCGAACCAAGTAAGCATATTCGCAACAGCGTGCCCTCTCGTTTTTAATAAAAATGATTAACAATATGGAATTACAAGAATTAACAAAAAAGACAAAAGAGTTGCTTAAAATCCAGCATCAGAACTCAAAAAAAGAAATCGAACTCATAAAAGACTTATTAAAGACGTCACGCAAAGAGTTTGTAGGCAAGAAAATTTGCATACTTCCACGTGACCGTTATAATTCTTACGATTTTATTGACGTTATCGACATCAAGAAATCAAATTGGGGAAACGACAACCACATAGCATTCAAAGGAGTTTGCTACTCAATCACGCCACAGGGTTATATTGAATATTCAAAAGGTCTTAATCACAAGTACATTGGCGAGATGAAAAATATAGTAATCCTTTCCGACGAACAATGGAACGCAATAGTGCAATTCGTTGCAAAGGACAAGGAACTATGCGACGAACATAAACAATTCCTTGAAACTGTAACTAATAACAAAATATGTGACGGAGAGCGTAGAGTACACCGCATTGTTTGAGAGCCGTGCGGTGGCTCCGCCACTTTTTAATTATGAGTTATGAATTAGGAATTAAGAGTTATGAATAAAGTTCTACGGACAAGGCTTTGGAATATGAGGACGGTTAAAGTTGCAGGAGCCGACGGCTTCATAACTGCATATAATCGTCCAACAAGATTGTGGGATGCGAGTGGTAGAACTTTTTACTTAACGCACAATTCGATTGGCTTTCCGCAATGCGGACAGGTAACCGTGCCGTTGAGTGCCTGTGGTTCGTCAAGCAGTTCAGATGTACGTACACCTAACGCCTTTGCAATCTTTTCAAGACTATCGAGACGTGGATTCGCACCATCTTTGATTTGCAATGATAAAGCACCCTCAGTGATCCCAATTAGTGGAGCAAGTTGTTTTGCGGTCATACCTCGTGCTTTCAATATCTCTTTTACACGTAACATTCTCTATAATATTTGCCGTAAATGTACAAAATTATATTGTAGATACAAAATAATTACAGGCAAAATTAAGGTATATGTAAATAATTTTTCAAAAAACTATTGACTTATATTTAGTAATAACTATATTTGCATAAAATTAAATTTGTAAAAACTAAATTTTTACTGAAAATTAGATAAAAATGGAAACATTGAGAACGACATTCACGGTTGCAAACAGGCTCACAGGAGCGGTGTACAATGTTACAATGCCCGGACGTGTGGAGTACGACGAGGCAACCGACCGCATACACGAGTACCTTGCGAAAAAGTGCGGCTGCGTGGTTGATTTTTCGCTCATAAAGACTATGTACAGCGTACACACGCCAAAGACACCCGAAAACACCGTGCGTGACCTTATTCTCTACTTCAATATCAACCGTATTGCTGGCGGTGCTGAAATCGAGGACGACGGTGGTATAAAATTAACCATACTCGACATCGACGCAAGGCAGATGAGCGAACTGCAGCAATACATATACCAACACTACGGATACTACGACACCGAAACAGTCTTCGGCAACGTGTATATAAAACTAACAGACAACAGTAACAACTAAATTCTCACAATATGGCAAATTCAATTACAGGAATAGCTAACAAACGAAACGTTGAATCACGATTCATCAACGGAAAGGCTGGTTTGTCATCATTCTTGGGCGGTGTGGGCGACAACATAATCAACAAGTTGATACGAAAAGGTCTGCCCAGTATTGTGGTTTTCGGAACCACATTCTACGTGAAAGACGAGGTTGAGCGTTGGATGTTCCAAAACGCTAAACGCTTCGGAACGCTTTGTGACGAACAAGACCAACATTCCGTGGAAGTTGACGACGAAGAACCGAGTAAGCAGGTCACAGTGTCGGAATCGCCTAACGAAGGTTATAAATACGTAAGCACAAAGAATGCAAAAATTTATAATAAAACTAAAACACTGTAATAGTATGGCAAAGAAATCTACAAAATCGCTCGACAGGGCAATCAACAACCTTTTTTACGGCGACTGCCCGAAGTGCGGTTGTTCGCTCAAAGGAATGAGCTTCCAGTTCATATACGAGCAAAAAATGAAACAGGACAAGCTCAAAGAGCAGTACAAGTATGTGAAAAAGCCACGCCCTCATTTGAAATACTTTATAGAACACAATATTGACAAATGTGTTCTCAACGACAAGGAGCGTGAAATTGTAGCACAGCAGGTAAAACGCCACTATCCTCGCACGCACCAAAGCCGACTGGCTTCCGTAGTTGACCGTGAAAACACTTTTTACTGCACTGAATGCGGATATACGTTCACGATTCAGTTCGAGGAACCACAGGCACAGGACAATAACCAACAAAAATAAAGCACTATGGACACAGAGGAAGTTTGGGAATTCGAGAAACTCGGCACAATAGGCAAGCAGCAGTTCTGCGACAAGATGAAATGGAGCAAGTATATGTTCCGTACACGTGTGCACCGCAATCAAGTTGTTATGAAACAGCTTGAAGCTACTGGATACAAAACAACCGACCAAACCCTCACGCAACGTCAGGTTCAAATTATATGTGAAATCTGCGGTTATCCGCTAAAAAAATAACTTGATTATGTATTTCGACAACATTACAACGGCACAGGAACTTAAAAAGGAGTACAGGCGGCTATCGTTCAAATTGCACCCAGACCACAACAACGGCGACGACCGTGAGTTCAAGTCTATGCTGCAGGAATACCAGCAACGGCTTCGGAAACTCATAATCGAGAGCGGTCGCACCGACGAGCAAATATCCAACGGCGAACTGTCGGCGTTGATACAAATGCTCTTTGATTGGATGAAGGAGTACCGACCGCAGATGTACCGACAATTCAGCGACGTGCTTGAAAGTCCCGTGACGAAAGTAATGCTTTCGGTAAATGTGCTTCCAGTATCAATTGTCGAAACTATAAAAAAATTAACGGTGTAGTTATGGTTGTAAGCGATATAAAAATGGAAACGATATTCTCTACGCTGGTTCAACCTTATTCAGAGGAACAAGGTCAGATTAGCAACGTGTACTGGGGCGACTGCGTTGATTTTATGCGGAATTGTGCCGACAACGAGTTTGATTTGGCTATATGCGACCCACCATACGGAATCGGAAAAGACTGGAAAAAACGCAATAAGGGTGCTGTTTTCCAAGAAACATCGTACCAAAACGAACAAACGCCGACACAGGAATACTTCGACGAACTCAAACGTGTGTCGAAGAACAAGATAATATGGGGCTACAATTATTTCACACAATACCTCGGAAGTACCAACTACTTGATTGTTTGGGACAAACAATCAAGTAGTAATAAGGTATTCCACTACTCAAAATGCGAAATCGCCTACACCGACATCCACATCCCGTGCAATTTCGTAAGCATAGAATGGGACGGATACCGTATGGGCAAAGAGCGTGGTAAAAAGAAGATACACCCGCATCAGAAACCAATTGAACTGTACGAATGGTTACTGAACAATTACGGCAGACCCGAAAACCCACGTGGATTCAGAGTGTTTGATTCACATTTGGGAAGCGGTTCCTCACGTATTGCGGCTTGGAAACTTGGCTACGATTTCGTCGGTTGCGAAATTGACGATTTCTATTATCAACGACAAGAGGAAAGATTTAATGAATACATAAAAAAAAGCGTTTCGTCCGGCAAAGAAAAGTTACTGTCGAGTGAAATTCTGAATATCCATAATAATAATTCGGGCGGAACGCTTTCATCACAAGTAGGCACGTAAAGGTTGGCGTGTAAATAACATAAAAAAAATAGAAATATGGAACACGTAAGAGTATTACAAGACAAAGACATCCAGTCGCTCCGTGATATGCGGAACGAGGTGGAGCAAATGAACGAAAAGATTATAGAACGGATAACCACCGAGGGAATCGACGTTGAACGAAGCGACGAAGCAGTGTATATGGGCGTTCTTGTAAACTCTCTCGATAGAATAATTACATACTACGAATCATTGTAAACTATTTAATGGCTCTCAATAATATGGAAAAACATTACTTCAAACACGATTTTCTTGCCGACGAGGACAGCAAACTACAGGATTTGCTCTATGAACTCGGCAACGAAGGCTATGGAATCTACTGGCGAATAGTGGAACGCCTGTACCGTCAAAACGGAACTGTGGAATACAACCTAAAAAGGTTGTCGTACAATATCCGTGTTGATGAAAACACAATCAAAAAAGTATGCGAAGATTTTGGGTTA
>Ga0310786_10006159_pt1 | contig 16078 bp, 19 predicted proteins | sample AusTroGonzalo_MG_FD_203881 | JGI IMG/M metagenome (GOLD analysis project Ga0310786, IMG submission 203881) | Bovine rumen microbial communities from tropical cattle in Woodstock, Queensland, Australia - Gonzalo_03 (v2) (version 2) | ecosystem: Host-associated > Mammals > Digestive system >... | reverse complement strand
AATACCAACATCTTATTCCTCCATGTTCGGAATCCATACTGTTCTTACTTTGTCAATGTTTGCACGGCACCAGTCACCCTCTTTCGGTTTGCCATACCACGATTTAGACAAGCTAACAGCAAGCTGGATGACATTAGCCTTGCTTGTGCGATAACCTGCCAAATCGCGGAGCATGGCAAAAAGTAAAAGGTTGGTATCTTCGAAGCTGAGGTCTTGACCGTATCCGTTACAGTCGTGGACAAGCCAACAGATGCGCTCTTCGAGCGTGCCAAGGTTCGGGGCGTACCAGTCCACAATCTTTGGCCCTGAACGGCCATCAAACATAAAGCCCGGAGCCGTCACGACATTGAGCGTGCCATAGTTTGTGCGAATCAATAGATTCACTTCGTCACAGAGCGGATAACGTCGCGTGTCGTTTTGCACGACCTTTTCCAGGCATTCACGGCCCAAACCGCCAACAAACTCATAGCCGAGAACTTTCAGGCCGTACTTATGCAACCGTCTAGACATCTACCCCTCGCGTTCTACAATCTCTTCGTAGGTCCTGCACTTCTGCGGGACACGCCCCGCCATCATCTCGCAGATGAAGGCCATGTTGCACGCCATGTGCTTGTAGTGCGGGATTCCCGACTCGGGGTCCACAGACTCGGGGTTGTCTACGAACTCCAAGGCGTGGCGAAGTAGTGCATCCACGTAGCGGCGCATCTCCACGGTCTTCCAGTTGTCGGATGAACCGTATTTTTTGTTTCCGTACATGCGGACTTCGGCAACGTCCTTGATAATCTGCGTAGGCACAAGCGAAAGATGGAGCTTTCCAGCGTCAGCCTTTGCGGACTGGTCCTTGTTTTCCACATCGTTCATATAAGTTCACCTCCGTTCAATCAATCAGCCGCCGCGCACCACATCAGGTAAGCGTACACGGCAAGGTTCAGGGCCATAAGGGCCACGAGTAGCTTGAACATCAATTCTATGTCTGGATGGGGTCCATCAAATTAACGACCATCCTAGCATGACCCTTGCCGACATACACTCGGTCTGTCGCTGTCCACGACCTTCCATCGATGGTCATGTAAAGATTAAGAGCACCGTAAGTGTTAGCCAAATCATTCCTTGTAAAAATGTCCGTTGCGCTAAGGTCTATGTATTTTTTGCTGTTTGCCGGCACGATAGCATATTGACCACCGCCAAACAGTACCGGACGCGTCTGCGATGTGTCCGTATTTAATCGCCCCAAGTTGAATGCGACGTTGATGTCTGCTGAGCTGTTGTTCTCTATGATTATCGAAAGAGTGTAGACGAGCGTAAATTGGTAACCATATTGACTAACATTTACGCTTGCACCGACGCCAGGCATAAATTGGGATATAGCGCTGCCCCAATCACAAAGTTTATAGTCTACTGTACTAGCACCGATTGTATCCCATGCGTTGGTGTTGACGACACCTTCCGTCATCATCTTCGCGTAATATTTGCTATCGATTGGCCTTACTGTATATGTATTGCCTGTTATATGGAATATGTACTTTTTACCGAAACGGCATTTAACAGACACTGTAGATACAGCACCGTCTTCATGATAAAGACGGTTGCTACCGGAATCGCGAACGGCCACCGACAAAAGATTTGAACTATCTGTTATAGGATATGTTCGTGCAGCGTCTGTAAGGTCAAGCAACACGTGTAGTTCGTCATTTCTCGAATCACTCAAGGCATACGGAACGTCAATGTACGCCATTACAATTTCATACAAACCATCTTCAGTTAATTCTTCTATTTTATATGTAACAAATTTATTGTTTACGTTATTGCCTAATCTATTGAGAATTTTTAGATACGCTAAAGACGATACCTGCTGATTACGGCCGACGTCTCCGTATGCTTGCGTAAGATCAATTCTTGTCAAGCAATCCTGCTTGTTTGCAATAGCCCCCGCCACGGCCGTACCGCTCTGCGGATTGGTACTAGACGCGCTGTACGTCTGGTCTACCGTACCGCCCCACGTCCCCGTGTCGCCCTTGTCGCCTTTATCACCCTTGTCGCCCTTATCACCCTTGTCGCCTTTAGCTCCTTTAAGGTAATTGAAAGTTAGCGTGCTTTCGTGGGTTGTAGGGTTGTTCGTGACAGTAACAGACGGAGTTCCGACATTACCGATATTCGGCCCAGCAGCGGCCTTGACATTGCCAATCTTCGAGTCAAGGGCCTCCACTAAATCGTCACCGCCAACCTTTAACGATTGCGTTTCGACAGAATCTGCTACAAATGCACCAACATTTGACGATTTCAGAGCATCTTCGACAGCCTTTAGCCTAGCATCAAAATTATTGCCCATTTCGGCAATGACATTGGACCCTTCGACATACTTTTGAAGAACTTTTTGCACAAGTTGTTCAATCTGTGCGCCAAGAATAGCGTCGTTATTGTAATTATCAGAATTAACGGGCATTCGCCAACCTCACCTTTTTCCTAAGTCCAAGACAATCTTTCTTTTCATTCCATTCAAGGAACCGCCCCAGCAAACGAAGGCTTTCTTCCTTAAACTTTTGCAGAACTTTCCTATTGTTTCCGCATTTCATCATACCGCAATACGTGTTCAGGGAACAAAGCATGTTGTTCCGTTCGTCAATCGGTATGTAGCGTCTATCAGCCCATTCACGCAAGCGTGCAAAGGCCCTGTTGACGGTAGTCCTATTTAGATACATACGGCCAAACTTTAGCATAGTTCCAAGACAGCGTATTCCCTTCGAAAAGTGCTGACAAAAGAACTTCTTTTCATTCAGCCTTACATCAAGTTCAGCAAGTCTTTTTCGAAGTTCAGGCATGAGCGCAAGGAATCCAGTCTTATCCCTTGTCACGACATAGATGTCATCGACAAAAACGACCACACGCAACGATTCGTGCGACTGGAGCCACTTGACAACATCGTTGATGTACAAGCCCATCGCGTTCTGCCATATCAAAAATCCGATAGCGGCACCCGTTCCCGTTGGCTTGTTGAACAGGCTCTTTTCCGGGGCAATTCGATCCCAGCAAGATAGCGGAACATAGATGTTGCAGTGACGCGCCGGATCGGCACGCATGCAGGTTGTCATCATATACTTCAAGTCATCCTTGTCGTCACCTTCATAGTAACGGTCAATAAGTTCCAACTGCTGCGCAAGCGCCTTTTCCACATTTGCGTTCGGGAAATATCCTTTGAGGTCGAGATGGAAACACCAGGCGTCCTTCGTATATCTTTCGGTAAGCTCCCGGATGTCATCGTTAAAACACTCTATAGCCTTATGTAGGCCCATACCCTTGCGGTTGTTGAAAGACCGGTCAGAAAGCACTTTCTCGTAAATCGGGCGCATGCGCCAGTCAAGATAATGATGGACGACGCGGTTTTTCATTTCGGTCGCAAAGATTTCGCGGTCCTTCGGGACAGAAACAGTAAAGGCATAGTTGGAGTCGGCACGGAAGGTTCTTTCGTTCAGTTCCTTCCATAATTGCAGAAGATTGGCCTCAAGGTTCATCTCGAAGCGGACGGTATCGCGAGACCTGCGCTTGTTAGCGCGGGCCTTGTAGTACACCAAGAACAGATCTTCCAACCTTACCATTTATGCCGCTCCAACGGAAACGATTCATCAAGTGCGCAACGCCGCACGCCCTATTGTTGTTATTGAAGTTGTTGTTGTTGATATTGCCTGTCGATTTAAGTAACCACGTATTATTATTATTGAAACGCGCGGGAACCCAGCGGGCCAACCACAAAAACACGCAAGACATGGGCGGTTGATGGCGAATACCGATAACAGATTAAATGAATCTTTCGCCACCTCTTGGTTTATCGTTTCCCGAGACATCGACATTGTTTGACTCGATGCCTGCCGGTGTTTTACGGGACCTGACGGATTTTCGCCATTTCCCGATGCCTTTTTCTATTCTCTCCATATATTCAGCTATCGCCGAATAGTTCGTAATCTTGATGATGTTCAGTTCTTCCTTACTCTCGCCTGAACACATTCTCATAAGGCTTCTGAATTCATAGTAGCAGAAAAGGAATTTTTCTGTTTCGGCAACACGCACATCGGCGAAATTCCAGGCATGGCTGAAATGTGACAGCATGGACAGTACGTAGTTCATCAGCCTGTCACCGACGACAACACGGTCCTTTTTAGGCATGTCATATATCGACTTGTGTACCTGCTTCAAAAGCATTGTGCAGTCGATATAAATTTCCTGTTTTTCAACAAGCCTGGTCTTTTCGTCTTCTTTTTTCATGTAGTCCTTTTCTGCACACGGCACGGCTTTGAAGGCCGTGCCGAAGGAGGTAAATTATAAGGCCAAGAGCGCAACGCCGCACGCCCCATAGCCGTAATTGAAGCTGTAGTTGTTGAAATAGCCTGGCGATAGAAGTAACCACGCATTATAATGATTGAAACGCGCGGGAACCCAGCGGTAAACATTTGATGACGGGTTAATCGGATAGGCCGAAGACATCCCGGCATTTGCAAATGCCTGGTGGATAGGGTCCGAACCGTCAACCTTCATCTGCGAGAAGATGTCCACGATTTCGTCAAGTCCAGGCATGTACCAGTCACCGGCATTCATGCCGTAAACAGAAGCCGTGGAATGGGCCTTAAGCGTTTTGGCATAATGGATGGCGGTAAACATGTAATCGGTCGTTACGCCATCGCGCTTCGTGTACACGACGCTTTCGGCAATAGCACATGTTTCCGCGCCTTTGCCGGCGTAAGCCTTCATTGCATCGCCATTGACCGGATACTTCGGCATAAGATCATCAAGGTACTTGTCATAAGTACCATAATAAGCTTTAAGCACTGAAGTATTGTTGAAATTCGTTTCACTATAATAGCCGTCGTGAGCTACCTGGTCAACCGGCGAGCCCTGATTTGACGCTTTTACCCTGACAACATCCTTGTTCCAGATAGAATAAAAATTCGAATTCACGCCATCGTTGCGACGAATAGTGCTGTTATTCGAATCCATGCCAGCAAGCGTCCACATGTTATTGTTGGATATAGGGCCATTTGCAACAGCGGTATTCTTGACAACTCCAGCTTCATACTGTCTATAAGACGGACTTGAGTCAAAATCAGCGATGACCCAGATCCTTCCATCCAATTTCTCACAATGCCAGTTGTAGTTGGCGACGATATCGCTGTCGTATGACTTTCCGCCCGCATTGCCTGAAGCCTTGAGATGCGTGTCAATCTTCGACACAGCGTCATCAATATCTGTCGGAGTGAATACAAGCGCGGATCCGATATCGACCATCGTGAAGGTATTTGTCCCGGTGCTCTTTCTCTGCTGGAACTGAATCGTGTTGGATGAACCGTACACGACACCAGTAATTTCCCACGCCCAGCACGAAGTGAATCTTATGCCGGTATTTTCATTTTTATGCAAGACTAAAGCCTTGCCGCCCTTGCGAAGCGAAACGACACCGACAAATTCCCACCCGCTAGGGATGGATGCACTCTTTACAGTTGCACCATCGACGAAATGGAGATTACCATTTCCGTCAGCATATACAGCAGTTCCAACGCGCACAGACTTTCGCGGAACCTCGACATTCACGCCGTCAAAATGAAGTTTTCTTGTATCGGCCTCCATTGATACAGTTGACTTACCGAGAGTTGCGCGAGCACTAGCATCACTGTTGTATGCGTTTTCGTTTTCGTATTTGTTGATATACTTTGTATCAGACATTTATATTCTCCTAAGTAGAGCTCACAACATTGATATCAATGTTGTTCAAGACAAGCATTCCGTTTGTATCGTCGAACTCGGCATTGATAATGTCTTGCTTTTCCTTTACCTTGTCAAGTACCTTGCCCGTAAGCCGTGCAAGCTGTTCACCCTTGATGACATCGTTATTGTAGTCGCTAGGCGTAATAGGCATAATTTCCTCCGGTTAAGTCGTAGCGCCCCACGCATTGGCAAAAAGGGCGTCAACTTCATCATTTGTCATAAATGTCAAAGCATCCTGTTTTCCAGATATATCCTGGTGACGGGTAAGCACCACAGCAAATGTTCCATTTTTTAGCCGGATGGTTGACTTGTCTGCATTGGCGCCGGTCCCTGGAGTGACAGACATTTCCGACTTTTTAGCCAAATCAGAAGCATCAATGTTTTCACCATTAACCTTAAGATTCTGCGTATCGACGGAATCGAATTTCTTGTTTCCAAGATTATCATTTCCAAAAAATTCTTCAATATCTTTGATTCTGGCTTCATGGTTGTTCAATGCAGCCGCAACAACCTCATCTTTTTCAGCAGAATCTTCAGCATCAGTAAAATCTTCTGGACTAAATCCACTATCAACAGGATTGCCGTTTGCATCAAACACAGCAATGTTTCCAGCAACAGCATCGTCGTCAGGGTCAGCTTTGCCATTCGCGAGGTCATACGCTTCTTTTACCGCCGCCGGCGTCGCAGCAACCCCATCGTTAACACCACTGTTCGAATTTACAGCAGACGACAACGCTACAAGCCCCGTTCCATTTCCATTTCCTGTCGGAATGTCGTCAAATGTCGGCTTTGCATCACCATTTTCATCCTGTTCGAGACGAGTCAAAGTCTTGCGCACGCCACCGAGCGCACCAGCCTGTGACGGAACTCCAGTATCAACTGGAGTCTGTTTAAGCTTGAACTCGCCGTCCATTTTTTGCCAACCGTGAATAATGGAAGGCGTGTCATTGACAACTGTAGTTTCCTTGAAGTAAACGAGGTCCGCGCCATCGATGACAGGGATTGCCCCCATCGTATCATGTTCATAGCCGTCTTGGACATATCCAATATTAGGCTTGCCAGTCGTGGCATCAGTTCCAAGACCAGTGACGCGCACATGTTCGCCGTTATTTAAATTGGCATAGTTCCAAGTATTGATTACAGCGACAGTCTTTTTGCCTTTGTATGTTCCGCTTACTCGACCGTCTACATAGCTTTTTACCTGGCCATGGGTCGCAAGCTTGTCGTTTTGGCCGTCAGCAATACCGGTGCCTCCGGTATTGGCAACACTGACAATATTGAGTCTGTCATGCTCAATTGTACCGGCTGCTATTTTCGGATTTGTAACGGCCCCGTTCGCAAGCTTATCTGTTACTACTGCACCATTAGCAATGACAGCAGAAATAGTCACATTCTCATGAAAATCTGTGGATACAGAGCCGACAACATCGCCTGAAAGTGCTATAGTAATGGCATCCTTCAGTGATAACGCTTTAATTTGATAAATAACGTTATTTGTAGCGTCTTTAATATAAAATAAGCTTTTGTAAGTTGGATCAGGCATTATTTGCCTCCATTTTTGTGAAGGATTTTATAAACGGCTTTATCACCATCAATTTGTTTAAATTCAATTTTAAACTCATCACCATTTGCATCAACAAAATTTTGCAACGATGTCAAGTCGAAAACTTTCTTACCAATGGCATCCGGACAATGGTCCGTAATATAGTCTGACAAAAGACGAATAATCTGCAAAAACGTATCATAAACACTTTGCGTGACAAATACAGGAATTTTAAAAGGAATCTTGGCAACACATTTGCCACCAGATTTACAAATTCGATCTATATCATACGCAATCAAAAAATCTTCTTTAACGCTCATAACAGCTCTCCTGTATAAAACATCATAGTCCCGACCCCCTCATGATCCGGTGGAGCAATTTTCAACCCACCTGCCTCGACACGGGCGATTTCTTCACGAATATCAGGATGAGCTTCTAAATTCACATTATGAGCACCGACAACAGACTCAACATAACCAGTAACAGACAAATTTGTTATCGGTTCACCAGTTACAGGATTTACACCATGACCGATAGAAACAGATCCATCATAAGAAACAACATCGTTCGAAGAACCACCGCCAGACGCAGACTTTTTGTCAATAAAGTCGTTTACAGGCTCAGAAAACGCCTCGGCGATATTCTCCATGGCTTTCTTGCGGCTTGATTCGGAAGCGTCCTTTATAACAACGTTTTTTTCTCCAGCTATAGCAAGCCGTTCTTTCAGCGACTCAACAAATTCTTCCTGAGGATCATTCGTCATTAAAGCCTCACAATTCAACTTTTTTATCGGCACAAACAAAGCCAACCAATTTATTCAGCAATCGGCTGTTTTCGTCAATCTTATCGTCAATTTTGTTCATCTTGTTTTCGATATTTGCAAAGCGTTCATCCCATTTCTGCAAGGAAACTCCATGGCCATTCACCCGTTCTTCAAGACGGACAAAACGCTCAACGAAGTTTTCTTCATTTTTTTTTACTTCACGCCCGGAATGAAAAGCTTTTACAAGAGCCCCAACAGCAGTCAATGTTGCACCAATATCAAATCCAGTAATATCCATAACGCTACCCAATCATGTAACGGTCCATAACCCACGACCCGGAATTGACAGAGAACCAGCGATCAACGCCCGGAGCAAGCACACACAAGTTATTTTGATTCCACTTTACAAAAACAAAGCCATCATTAGATACAGCCATGTTTATCACATGCAATTTAAGACCTTCCGACGGCGATGCCGTAATATTCACGGCTCTTTGTGGATGGCCACTAACACCAGACAATACAACAGCTCGATAACGCTTCCTGGAAGATCCGAAGACCGCGTTATCGATTTCAATATCTTCCGTTCCACCATAATCCTGAACAAAATCTACAGCCGAATACAGAGCTTTGAAAGTTGCCGAATTAGACGCTAAAACATTCAAAGAGGAATTTCCAAGAACAGCTAAATCACCCTCACAAAGAATTCCCTCCCTTGATGTCAATCCTTTTGTAATAATACCATACGTAAGGACTTGAAGCCACCCATCAAAATCAGCGCCACCAGCGACATGCAAAGAACCTGTTACACTAAGATTCTTTAGAATCGAGACGCATTCGTTTATAAGAAGCCACACAACATCCTGAATTTCAGTTCTTCGAAGCTCGACACCATAAATCGTCACTGCATCAGGATCTATAGTAGTTTCTGTACCGGGATGTTCCGGATCCTGAACGGAAACCGAGCTTTTAAAGACACGATCAAGCGTTTCGCGGAACAAATTGTAGAGTTGATTGTTGTCAGACGGATCAAGCTGGATCCCATTTAGCTCCAACAATTTGCAGATTTCTTCCTGCAAAGCATTAAACCATTCCGCGTTCACACGCGTTCCGCGTCGCAATCCAGGAACGCCATTTTTAAAAATGCCATCTTGTTCTGTAGAAATTCTCTGCATTACGCAACCTCAACTTCATACTGGAATAAAATTTTTACATGTGCCGGACTTTCATCAAGGACTACAGCTTCATAATTCGAATCGCCAAAATCAAGAAGCCTATCGTCACAATATCCATCACACTCAAAGTAAGTAACATTTCTGGCAGCGACATTTGACTTGACAATTACATAGAAATTGCTGTCGTCACCTCCAACAAAATCAACGCCAGCAAACTTTTCCGGATTCTTCCAATATTCATAGACATCGACATCGAGACCAAATAAATTCGCAACAGACTTGATGTAATTTACAGAACATCCGCATTCGTCTCTAGAGATTCTAAGAATTTCCTTTTTTCGGTCCGTATCCGAATCAAATTCTAGACCTTTTTTGGGCAGTCCAAGTTCATTTTCCCACAGCACAAACTCAGTCGTTGAAACTGGAGAAGATTCTTTTACCAGCAAGCGTAACATGTTGTAAGCAGTCAGTATTCCTGCGGCAAAACCCGAAAAGAGTTTCCACCAATTCCCACCGACACCCATAAACCACGCAAAGCCACGCGGCATAAGTCCAATCAAAGCATAGCGGAAATCCTCGGCAGTACGTCGAGGAAGATTCCACAATTTATGTTCGTTTCTTTGCACAGGCATCAGCTTTCTCCGTTGACAAATTCCAGATTACTATCCAAGACTTTCGCAACTTCGGCATAGCGATTGGCGGCATTAATATTCATCTGCACAGATGTAAGAGCGTTCCACGAATTGCCGGACTTCACCTTAAATTCGCTTACCGTAAAAAGTTCAGCAGAAGAATTCGCGCGGATTTCAACCGAAAATTCGCTGAACGAAAAAGACGACCCCGGTTTCATTTTACGGAAGAAAGTCTTGATTGCGGACGCCACACTATTCCGCACAGATGCAGAAAACGGCGCTACAGAAGCCTTTATTTTAACTTCAATAGGAGTAACACTGAAAACACGAATATCAGCAGTAATCGGGCGGCGAGAATCATCGTTGATCCAGTCTTCAATCACAGAAGTTTTTCCAACCGGCACAGTATAGTCACTGTTATGGTAATTGGCGACCGGGATGCTGACAGAATTCGTATTTGGCGTGTTTGGGAAAACGAAAGCATCCGTAACATACGGGAAACTCATCACCCACTGCCAATAGTCATTTTTTGAACCGCCATGTGGCTGGTTGCGGACGCGATTTAGCAGGCGTTCGCGATATTCCATCGATGTTTCGCCCCAAAGCTGGGCATTGCCATCTACCATGACCTCAATGGAGCTTCCACCAACAATTGAATCGGCCTCCATCTTTTCTATGCCCTCGACAGCACTTTCCTTGAACTCTAAAAGTTCTCCATCCCATAAATTGTAATTATCACCAGCTTCGACAGCACGAACCGGCAACGAGTTCGAAGAAATTGTAACCGTCGTTGTTTCAGTAACCTCAAAATCCAATCCGGTCGTCGAATCAGTCAATAGCGTTCCGGAAACAACTTCAACAGAAGAAACACCTTCAGATAGAGTTACAATAACATAACCTTCCGCTTTCTGTGGTGGCTTATGAGGAATCCCGTATTCTTCACCAAAACCATCAAGAGCTTCGTTGTCGCAAGTCGATATAAAACGATTTTTCCATACTCTCTTGGCGATAAGGCTCAACATGTATAGCATTGCTCCTAAAACACGAGCAAGCACTTTAAGTACACCTTTACGAAGCACTGAAAGGCGTCCATAGAACTGGACGGAAAGTTCATTTTCGACAACACGCACAAGTTCATTCAAACTTTTAAATTCCATCTGTATCGCCCCATTTCAACGTATAATCAAAATTTTCGTCATCGCCATCATTATTCACAATCAAAACATTGATAACAATATTTTTTCCTTCAATAAAAGCCGAACAAGATATAGATTTTACTACACCGTCATTAACCATCCATTCAAGAGACTCTTCAACAAGTTTCTTTAACGATCTCGCAGTAGCATCGTTAAGTTTTCCTGGAAATGCCTCATATATATAACCGCCCAAAGTTCCTTTATCGTCAAGAGCATCGCCCCACCATCCGCCCAAAGTAGGCTTTAGGTTCGCCCCGTTTCCAAGATTGCGGGTCCTTGCATAAGTTCCAATAGACAAGATGATTACATTTTCAAGACTCTCGGTTTTAACCAAATCACCAAGAGCCTCATCAAAATTCAGGTCATAAGAACCATCGTGTCTACAATACAGTGCAAGATCACTCATCGTAATAAAAATAAATGGGCGTATTTAACAAAAGTTATTTTTAGGCACAACTTTTTTTAAACGCTTGGAGTAGGCGGATTCGTAGGGCCAGCCGACGATGTATGAGTATGCAAAGTAAGGCTTACTGGATCGAACTTTGCATTGGCCTTGACATCCAATGAAGCCTCGACACCTCCATTGACAATTAATTTTCCAGTACCATTGCCAGGATTAGCAACAATATCACCAACAGAATTCATTTCAATGCTTCCATCTTCTTTAAGATAAACGCTTGATCCAAACGGAGAATGCACCATTACCTCACCTTCTTTTAATTTCGGGCATTTGCCTCGCATCGCAATTATAACGCCATTATTGCGAGAACCACCAACAAATAACGCAATACCATCAACATCACCTTTTGGACGGCTCGAAAAACCAAACTGCTGCATCACTTCAATGCCACGCCGTTTTTCTCCAGCCAAAAGCTCAGCATCGGCAACCATTTCGCCATCCCTGTATTTGCAAGCCTGAATAACACACTGGCCGACAATTAACTTGATTCGAGAAATTATTTTGTCAAAAAAAGCATCAAGATTCATTTTCCATTCACCGCCTTTTTAACAGATTTCCACGGATCATTTGCAATCTTTTTAGCCTTGACCTTTTTCGACTCCGGCTGCGGTTCATAAACATCCGGAGAAACAAGGGTCAAGTTCGTTACTTCGCCCGCCGAATCGCTCCAGGAATACTCCACAGACGAAACAAGCAAATCCAAAGGCGTTTCGACATAAAGTTCAGGCGCATAAAAAGAACTAATTACACCAGGCTCCCAAATTCCCTGGTCATTTTCCCAGCCGTGAACAGTTGCGCGAAAGCCCATCGATTTTGCACGACGAATGCGGCATTCCCAATCAGCTCGCGCCTGGACTTTATCTTTTTCGACGGCGTTAGAATCGACAATTGTCAGCGGTCTATTTCTGGTCACATCCGCGTCAGATGCGGTCGCCACGACTTTTTTGCGTGCCTTGCCCGTGCCGTACACCTTGTAAGTCGAAAAGCGGTCCACAAGCGAGAAATCCACGCTTGCAGCCATCAAATTTTCACCTTGGAACAATGCAGGCCCGCGCGGGCAAGATTCAGGCTTAAGCAAAAACATTTTGCCAAGTCCATTGGAACAACATAAAATTCCGCGCTCATTGCACAGCTTGGAAATCGTTTCGACAGCTTTTGCACCTGGTTCTGCAGAAAACTTTTTGAATGGTTCACCAACATCAACGCCCATTACATTGCTAAAATTCAATCCAAACGCCGCACAGATGGTACGTATAATTTCATCCATTTTTTTGGATTCCCATTCCAGCGGGCTTTCTATGCAGCAATCGGCAAGATCTGAAGAACATTCGCTTCCCGAAACGCTCACAGAATGCGATCCGTTTGAAAAAGATGTTGCAAGGCGGTCCACAAATCCGGAAATTACTTTTGTGCCATTGACAGCAATCTCAACAGTATCACCAGGGAAAAGACGCACTCGGTCGACTTCTGCGTTGCGGGCAACCAGCGAGAGCGAGAACGACGCCGCAATGTGGTCCAACGAGCGGTTGACCCGGGCGCTGGTCCACTCGGAAAACTTACAACCATTTGCAAATACTTCAATCATTTGGAAAGTACCTTCAAGGTTTCTCTCGTTACCAAAAGCGGATCACCAATGTCATTTCGCTCTATAATGTCATCAAGCTTATCAAGATTTCCGTAACAATCAAAGCAAATCGACAACGCGTCTCTTGTAGACGGCATCTGTAATTCAACAACTTCAGCAAGTCGTGACATTTCATCGCGTAAATACTTAAGGGCTGTCGCCTTTAAATCAGCCAAATTTGCATAGTCATCAATAGATTCTACATCAGCCGATACATCATCAAAAACCGATGTTAAGGTATTTTGAACATCACGAGCTTCATCAGTACTTACAAAAGAACTATTTACCAAAGACTGGACAGCCATGGAAGCCGCCGTCATGACAACAAGTCTATCAATTACAGCAATCAATTCAGATGCAGAAGACTCAGAAGAATCGTTGCGTTTGCTTCGAGACGACATTACAGCAAAGCTTTCATTGACATAATTACTGAAACCACCATCCGGAGAAAAAGTTTCTTTAGTCATCGTCAAAAGACTTTGAATACGGGCTACAAAATCTTTTGGAGTCTTTAAAGCAATCTGAACATTATCGCGAATTTTGGAAATCGTTTGAATAAATTGAGAGACATCGCGCATCGATTGCCTTGCACTCTCAATAACATCGATTAAACCAGCCACATAAGAAGATACGGAATCAATGACAGACTTAGATTTGCCAATAATGCTGAAATTTTCCTCAAAATTTCCTTTAGCAGAATCAATATTTTCTTCGGCTTTGGCAATAACGGTGCCACGAAGGTCAACGACGCTTCGCCCGGACTTTTTTTGATTCCCTTCCGGAACGAATGTTACCGTTCCAGAAACAAATTCTTGAATATCCGAACTATACTTGAAGCCGTATTCCAGGCAACGGGCATTGAACTTACCATAATAGGGATGTGAAAGCTCAAAATATCCCTGCTTTTCAAAAGCTTCTTCAAGCTTTTCGCGATCCTTATCGCAGTCAAGTCCAGCAAGGAAAATCGAGAAAGTGAACGAACGAGGCTTGCCGCCAACATCTTCGTTTATATGCGTATCCGAAAATGGCAAAGAAGTCGTGACGACATTTCGACCGCCCGAAGATTCAGTCTCTTCGATAAAGAACGGGATGCCATTATAAGATGCGGCAACGCACTCCACCTCACCAGACGGAGTGTTTACGCGCACTTTGTACAAAGAATCGGCATAGTCATTTTGCCACGGCATTAAATACCTCCCAAGGTATAACCACGAGACCAGTCAAAATCGCCCTGTTCAGGCGGCGTCACCTGTACACCACGCGGCATGTTCTTGAAGTCAACGGCAAAGCGATTTGTTACCGTTGTACGGGATTCGCTCACCGCCTGGGCGGCTGTAGCGCCAAGCGTCGCGGGAACGCTCGCCGTTTGGCTATCAGCAAATTCACTGCCAATATCCTTAACCGAATCAAAGTTTAAAGAACCACCAAAAAGCTTACCAATAAAAGGAATTTTGCCTAAAAAGCCGCCAATACTTTCAAGCTTTTTTGAGACCCATCCAAAAGCCTCATACAAGCCATACATAACACCAGCTAAGCAATCCCCAATTAAATCAACGATATAATTTACATCGCCTAAATCCTTTTTGACAAATGCAGACCATTCATTCCATCCTCCAAAAATGAGACCTACAAATCTATAGGTCATTTCAAATTGGCCGACAATACTTTTCAAAACAGACCATAATGTATATGTAATACCAGTTGCACTATTCAACTTTTCTTCAATAAAACTTGAAAACATTTCCCAATTTTTATGAATGTCTGTAAATATTTTATACACAGACAAAACACCAGCAATAACCAATCCTATTTTAGCAATAACCGCACCGACAGCGCCAAAAGCTATCATTTTCACAATTCCAAATATTTTCCCAAGTATCGGCACTATTTGCATCAATCCAAATACAATCATCGCAAGATTCGGTAACATAGAAGCCACCCCCGCAACAATCAAGCCCCACTTTGGACCGATAAATTCAACAATCGATAAGACCGTTTTCAAAATTGTTGGAATCTTCGGCAATAGCGACTTAATCAAATCAGTCACAGTTCCAAAGACTTCCTTCACCATCGGCATCAGTTCTTTGCGGTTACCCTTGACAAACTCGCCAACAGTCTTGAAAAGGTCAATAAATACCGGGAAAAGTTCTTCCATCACGGAAGTTTTCAACGAATTGACCGTTTCGCGCAAGTTCTGCAATTCATCATTGAACTCTTCGGCACGGGCGGCACCCTCTTCAGAGAACCCGCCTCCGTGGGCCTCAAAATCGGCAATGAGCTGGCTAATATTTTCTTTACCGCCCGAAAGCAGTTCAGACATTTTCAAGCCACTTTTTCCGAACAGCTCTTGAGATACAAAAGCCTTTTGTTCAGCCGTCGAAAGCTTTGCATAGCCATCGGCAATATCCTTGATCAGCGCCGTGGAATCCTTGTAATTCGAAAGCTTTTTACCGCCAAGAATGGCATCGAACATCTTCAAGGATGTCTTGTCACCGGCACGGGCCTTGCCAAGATTGATATTAAACTTTTTCAATGCGGAGTCCATTTCTTCGGTGGACATCCTCGCGTGTTGCGCCGCCGATGCAAACGCCTGGTAATCCTTGACAGAGAGCCCAACCATCCTGGATGTCTTTGCAATCTTGTCACCAGTTGTGGCAAATTCCTGAGCCATCGTAAAGCTTTTGGCAAATGTATCCTTGATGGATGCGCCCAAAGACTTGATTCCAGTAGCGAACGACTGCACACCGGCAAGCGCAAAAGCCTGTTTCATCTTAGTCTGCAACCCGCTCACAGCCTTACCAATGCTGTTAATTCCGCCAACGGCACCCGTCACGGAATGTTTATCAACGCTAAAGCCCAATTTTGCTAAAATCGAATTTGCCATAATTTCAATATAAATTGCAAGACTATTTTTTAGCCCTTTTTTGACACATG